>Ga0208078_1000361_pt1 | contig 12023 bp, 9 predicted proteins | sample NGESurdeep072012_3_FD_184468 | JGI IMG/M metagenome (GOLD analysis project Ga0208078, IMG submission 184468) | Arctic peat soil microbial communities from Barrow, Alaska - NGEE Surface sample 53-2 deep-072012 (SPAdes) | ecosystem: Environmental > Terrestrial > Soil > Wetlands > Peat ...
GCCGGCGGCCGCCACGCCAAGCGTCTCCCAGGCCGGCAGCCGGCCTTGAACTCAGGTCGCGCCCGCCCAGGCGGGTGGCGAGCCGCCGTTCCGAGAAGGCGTTTCCCCCCTCGACTCCGGCAGCGCTCCTGCATGAATTGGGGAGCTGCGTCACCGAAGCGGACATCGTGCAGGTCCTCTACCGCGGCCTGGCGCCGCTCTTCGGCTATGACGTGGTCGTGCTTCACGGCTTGGAGCGCGAGGGTTGGTACCACTCCCTTGCTCTCGACTCAGGCGTGCTGCAGGACATCCGGCGCCGTCCGCTCGCCGACTCGGCGTTTGCCCACCTCTACGAAAATCCGCGGACCACCGTGGTACCGGTCAAGGTCGAGCCCAGCCGGGAGTCCCAGGCCAGGGGACCCGGAGCCGGACGGTCCCCCAGGCAAATGATCTGGGTGCCGGTAGAGCATCAGGGTGAGGTGATCGGCAGCGTCATCTATCAGTCGTATCGAATCCGCCGAGTGCCCGCGGCAGAGATTGCATTCCTCAACGAGGTGCATAAGCGCCTAGGCGTCCTCATCGCCAACGCCTCACTGAATGAGCTGACCCGCAACCAGGCACGCCGACTGGAGGCGCTGAACAGCATCGCGCGAGCTATGGCGTCGACCCTGGACGAGGCGAGCGTGCTCACGGCGCTGCACGCGACTCTCAGCGAGCTCCTCCCGGTCGACTCCCTGGACATGGTCTCCCTGGCTCAAGACAGGGCCGACAAGGCTCGGCTTCTGCACCTCGAGGCGGATTCCGCCCCGACGTCGAGGTGGATCTCGATGCGAAGCACCGAGGCCGCGGCTGCACGCACGGTGTTGCGCGACCCGAAGCCGCTGGTGCTCCACGAGCCGACCTCGTCGCTGTGGGTCCCGATCAAGGAAGGCGGCGTCGTGCGTGGGGCACTTGGCATCCGATGCTCGCGCCCCTATGCGTACGAAGCGTCCACAGCAGGCTTCCTCGAGCTGGTGTCGGACGAGGTCACCCTCGCGCTGCGTAACGCACGGAGCTATGAGGCGATCGAGGACCAGAGGCGCCAGCTGGAGGTCGTCAACTCCATCGGCCGGCGCCTGGCGTCCAGCCTGGACCGCTGGTCGATCATGAGGACGCTGCGCGAAGAGCTCGCCGCGTTTCTGGATTTCGATGGCTTCATCCTCGCGACGATCACGCAATCGGCCGAGGGCCCGGTCGCGGAGGGCTATCAATACGTGGCGGGTGTCGAGGAGGTCGTGCCGCCCGTTGCGCTTGCCGTCACCGGTCCGTCACGAGAGGCATACGAGACCGGCCGGCCTGTGCTCGTCCGCAACTCTCCATGGGCGCGCACCTTCGAGCGCAAAGGTCTGGAGCGGGAACGCTGGAACGTAGGTCAGGGCGCTGCGGTGTTCGTGTCCGGCGCACCGGGCAAGCACCGCGACGTGTCTCGCTCGTTCGTATGGGTGCCGGTGCTGAGCGGAGACCGGATCACCGCCATGCTCTCGCTGCAGTCCTACCACGAGGGCGCATTCGACGATTGGCATGTGAGGCTGCTTCAGGATGTCGCCGCCCATGTGAGCCTGGCGCTTGCCAACGCCGACCACTTCGCCCAGGCGCAGGCCGAGAGGGCGCGACTGGAGGCCCTCCACCTCCTGGAGATGGGAGTCGCCGGCGCCGCCGACGAAAGCCAGATTGCGGAGGCGATCTTCGCTGCTGTCAGTGACTACACGGACGCCTCCCACATGGTCCTGGAGTATCTCGACGCCGCCGGCAATGTGGTCGGCTTCACCGGTGATCGCGGTGGCGCCGCGGTTCCGTTCGGCCCCAAGCCGCTTGCGGAATCGCCTTTCTTCCGCCGCTTGATCGACCAAGGCGGCTCGGTTTTCGAATCGACGCCCGCCGGCGAGGATGACCTCTCGGCTCCCCAGAACGGGCATCGCGCCACCACGCCGAGTCATGTCGTGTGGGTGCCTGTGACTCAGGGCGAGCGAGTGGTCGCGGGCATCTCGGCGGAACGCGACGACGGAGGCCGATTCACCCCTTCGCACCTCAAGCTGCTGGAGGCCGCGGCGCCGGTGGTCGGAATCGCGTTGCGGACCATGCGTCTGCACCACGCGAATGAGCTCGCGCTTGCACAGTCGGTGCGCATCCAGGAGCTGGCGGCCCTGGCCGGACACGAGCTGATGAGCGTGGTCGCGAACATCGCTGACCAGGCGCTCACCATGCTCGCGTGCGCCGGGGTCGTCTGTTGGGCGTTCGACACCGAGGGCCACATCAGCGCCACACGCGGCAGCGGCGATCCAGCCGCCGAGGGGGTCCTTGCATGGGCAGGCCTGAACTCTGAGGACAGCTGGCGGGAAGCGCCGGCCGGATTGGTGACCGGCATCGCTCGAGGACAGGCGTGGAGCTTGATCCCGCTCTGGTATGGCGATCGCCTCGTCGGCGCGATCGGTTCGGTCCACGCTTCGACCCAACTAGCCGAGCCGGGCTCGGCTGCCCTCGACTTCGCTCGGCACGCCGCGGTCGCGATCGAGAACTCTCGACTGGTGGCCGAGACCCGAGGCCGTATTCGAACCCTCGAGGCCGTCGCGGCTTTCACAGAGCTGACACCGACGCAGCCGGAGCTGGCCCGTTCCGAGATGGGCCGCCTGGTTGGACGCGCTCTTGCGGGCTCACACGGCGAGCTCTGGCTGCTCGAGGACGGCCACCTCGTGCGGCGAGCCACGGACACGGACACGGAAGCGGTGCCGAGGGTCCCGGTGGCCGACAGCGCGGGCCTGCTGAAAGCGCTGGTCTCACCGACCGGCGGGCGGCGGTTGCGAGCTCTGCTGGACCTGCTCGGCGCTTCCCCGGACGCGTTCGCGATTCCAATTCAGGTGGAAGGCCGGCTGGCCGGCTTACTGGTGGCGAGGATGACCGCCGGCGCTTCCGAGACGAGGCGGCTCGCCGGAGTGCTCGCAGGCCAGGCCTCAGTGCTCATCGGACAGCTCGAGCTGGTGGATGCGCTCGAGCGCGAACGGCGGATGATGAACGCCATCCTTCGCCACTCGCCGGTGGGGGTGATGCTGGAAGATGCCGCGGGTCGCATCGTCTACGCCAACCCGGAGGTCGAGTCGATCTACAACCTTCAAGCCTCCGAAATGCCCGGACGAAAGCCCGCCGAGATATACCAGGCCGCCGGCGCCGTTCCGAGCGAGGACGGTGAGTCAGACGGCACTCTGGAGCTCCGCCTGCGGGACCCCGATCGCATCGTGCACGTACGGCGTGTGGTCATTCCCGGTCTCGAAGGTGAGCCCGCCGGCATCCTCACGCTGCATGAGGATGTCACCGCGCAACGGCTTGCCCTCGAAGCCAAGGACCTGATGTTGCGGGCGATCGGGCACGAGGTGCGCAGTCCCGCCGCGGCGATGAAGAACACGCTTGCCGGGATCATGCAGTGGGATAGCACCATCGACGCCGGCGGACGGCGCGAACTGCTGCAGGAGGCCTATGAGTCTTCCGATCGCCTGCTCAGCCTCGTCGAGAGCCAGCTGATCATCGCCAAGCTCGAGACGCGGCATTTCGAAGCCAGCCCCGAGCGCGTCGACCTGGGCTCCGCGCTCGACGGCGTGATGGCCGTCCTCCACCACCGTTACGCGGAGCGCGCGTCTGCGGTCCAGGTCAGCCTGCCTGAGGGCCTGCCCCAGGCTGCGTGCGAACCGACCCATCTCGCGCAGGTGCTCAGCAACCTCATCGGCAACGCCCTCGAGTACACGGACAAGGCTGTGCTGGTGCAAGCGCAGATCGAGCCGCGCGGCTGGTTGGAGATCACAGTTGCGGACCACGGGCCGGGACTGCCGACGGCCAGCCTTGACACGCTCTTCGAAAAGACCGGCCCGGCCGGACGCAACCGTTCACAGGGCGGCCTTGGCCTCGGGCTTTACCTGTGCAGGCTCGTGGTGGAGCGCTCCTTCGGGGGCCGGATTTGGGTCGCGTCCAGCGACCGCAACGGCACCACTTTCAAGTTCATGGTGCCCGCCATCGATGCGTCGATCAAGAGCCGGACGCAAGAGCCGGCGGGAGCCGGGCGTTAGATAGGTCGTTGGCTGTAGCGACCGGGGGACGGCGCTCTTCATCACCCGGGCCCGCCTGGGTGAGGGTTGGCGGCGGAATGGAGTCGATCTCGGATCACCGGCGCCATGGCCCCGCTGACATCGACTTCCCACCGCCCGGCGGGCCGTGGGAACCGCTGGCGCTCAATGGCCGGCTCGTCGGTTGGGGAGAGCATTCCGGGCTTGCGCTGGCGCGTCGCAGCGCGGAGCTCGGTCACCAACTGGCCGGCGAGCATCGGGGCCATCTGCTGGCCCGCCTCGGCCACAAGTTGCGCTCCGCTGTGCTTGCGCTCCAGGAGTCAGCGCGGCAAGCCGCCTACGGGCGTCCCGAGCTGCTGGAGGCGGTCTTCGAGCAGGCGCATGAGGTCGCGCGCCGCGCCGCGGCCCTCGAAGCCGCGGCCGTTGAGCCCAAGGACAGCGCGCGCGGTGTGGTCCTGGGTGCGGTGCTCAACCTGGCCCTGCCGAATGCCCACCGGAGCCTACCGCCCGAGGCGGTGGTCCTCGGATCGGAGCCCGCGCTGGTCGAAGCGTTCACGCGAGCGCAGGAATGGATGGGCGGTCGGAGCCTGACCGTTGCGGCGGAGCTCGTGGGCTCGTGGTGGAAGGTGCGCGTCGGGGCCGGCGGCCCGCGGCTGCCGCTCTCGGTGCCGGAGATGGGCGAGCCGCTCATCCGGCTCATCGTCGACACGCATCTCGACGGGTGGCTGGACGCGAGCCATCCGGACTACGCCGACTTCTACCTGCCGGCGCACCGGCCGCGTTGACCCCAGAGGCACCGCCGGAAGCCAGTCCGTGCCTCTAGTCACGCGCGTTGTGGCGCCCAACCCGGGGCCTTACACGGGTCCGGGCACCAACACCTGGATCGTCGACGCCGGCCCTGTGGTCGTGGTCATCGACCCGGGTCCCGACGACGACAGCCATCTCGCGGCCATCGACCGAAAGCTGGCCGGCGCGACTGTTGGCGTCGTGCTTGTGACGCACTCCCACCCAGACCACCTTCTACTGGCGGAACGGTTGGCGGCTGCGCACCGCGCTTCCGTGCGCCGCTACCCCGAGCTTGGCGACGGAGATGTCGTCCGGGCCGGCACGCTGAACCTGACCGCGCTGCACACGCCCGGACACAGCGCGGACCACCTGTGCTTCTGGATCGCCGAGGACGGGGCCGTGTTCACCGGGGACCTGGTGCTTGGGAGAGGCAGCTCGATGGTCACCTATCCCGAGGGAAATGTGGCCGCGTATCTGCGGTCTCTCGAGAGACTGGCGGCGCTGAAGCCGAAGATGCTGTTCCCCGGGCACTGGGATCCCGTGACGGACGCGATGGGGAAGCTCGAGGAGTATCGGAGCCATCGGTTGGAGCGAGAGGCGCAGGTGTTCGCCGAGGTGGGGCGGAGCCGCGGCACCGCCCGGGACCTCACCCGCCGCGTTTATGGGCCGGAGGTGGGGGAGGAGCTGATCATCGCCGCGGAGATGACGATGCGCGCGCATCTGGAGAAGCTGGTCGACGACGGACTGGTACGTGTGAACACTGGAAACGGTGACGAGGTTTACGAAGCATCCGGATTTCAATGACCCGCCGGAGGGAGCTCAAATAGGCGCGGTCCTCCCCGCTCGCGGGGAGGTGGCGCGCAAAGCGCGCCGGAGGGGCCGTCCAGTAAACGACAGCCGTGAATTGACGTAGCCTCAACCGTGTGACCGACCTTCGGCCGGCGATCCTTTCGCTTTCAGCAGCCGACCTCGAGGCATGGCTCGTGGCGAACAACGCACGCGCGTACCGGCGACGCCAGCTGTGGGGTTGGATCGCCCGTGGGGTGGCGTCCTTCGAGGAGATGCACGACATCCCAAAGCCGCTGCGCGTCGCTCTCGAGCGCGACTTCCGCATCACGTCTTTGCGGACCGTCGCGACAACCCAGGCCGATACCGGGTCGACCTCGAAAACGCTGTACGAGCTGGATGGGGGCCACTCGGTCGAGGCGGTCGTCATGCGCTACACCGACCGGTCGACGCTGTGCATTTCCTCGCAGGCGGGATGCCCGATCGGCTGTCCGTTCTGCGCCACGGGCAAGTTCCCGTTCGGGCGGAACCTCAAAGCCCACGAGATCGAGGAGCAGGCGATGGACGCCGTCCGGCTACTGGCCGGCGAGGGGAGGCGTCTTTCGCACGTCGTCTTCATGGGCATGGGCGAGCCCATGGCCAACTATCAAGCGGTGATCGAGTCGGTGCGGCGCATGGCCGATCCCGAGCTGCTCGGCATCAGCCCACGACGCATCGTCGTCTCGACCAGCGGCCTGATACCGCGCATCGAACAGCTGGGTGCCGAAAAGCTGCCGGTCACGCTGGCGATCTCTCTGCACGCGGCGCGCGACGAGCTTCGAGACGTGCTCGTGCCGATCAACCGCAAATATCCTCTTGAGGCGCTGATCACCGCCTCTCAGGGCTACGGGGAGAAGACTGGCCGTCGGGTCAGCTACGAATGGGTTCTGCTGGCCGGCGTCAACGACACCGAGCGTGACGCGAAGGAGCTGGGCAGGCTGCTGCGACGCAAGCTCGCACATGTCAACCTGATCCCGTTCAACCCGGTCGAGGACACTCCGTATCGCGCTCCGGACCGCACGGCGATCCGCCGCTTCAAAGAGATGGTCGAAGCCCAGGGATTGAACGTCACGGTGCGCGATACGCGTGGCCGCGATGCCGACGCCGCGTGCGGCCAGCTGCACGAGCGCGTCATGCGCGACAAGGCCACGGCCGGCCGCGCGCGGGTCGCAGCAGAGACCGCGTCATAGGCAGCACTCTCTACGCCGGCACCTCGGGTTTCAGCTATGCGAGCTGGAAGGGGATCTTCTATCCAGCCGGTCTGTCCGGGGCTCGGATGCTCGGGTACTACGCGGAGCGTCTTAACGGCGTTGAGCTGAACGGCAGCTTCTACCGCACACCGCCGGAGGCGACGCTGGCGAGGTGGGCAGAGGGAACTCCACCGGCCTTCCGGTTCTGCATGAAAGCGCACCGCGGCCTCACTTATTCGGCCGAAGGTTTCGACCGTGTTGGGCTCGCGCGCATCATCGGCGAGCGCTTGGCTCCGTTGGGCGATCGACTTGGCCCGATCCTTCTTCAGTTCCCCCCAGCACGCCAGCGCAACATCGAACTTCTCGATTCCCTACTTGGCGCACTGGGACGCCGTGCCGCGGCGGAGTTTCGCCACGAGTCGTGGTTTGACGACGAGACATACCGGGTGATCCGTGCTCATGGCGGCGCCCTCGTCGTGACCGACGAGGAAAAGTGGCCGCGCGCCCCACTCATGGAGCTCGGACCGGTCGCCTACTTCCGTCTTCGTCGCGGCTATACCGAGCAGTCACTGCGGCCATGGCTGGCCGATTTGAAGGCAGCGGTCGCCGCGCACGACGAAGTCCATGTCTATTTCAAGCACGACCCCGAGGCGCCCGCGCTGGCTCAGCGCGTGCTGCGATCGTCAGGTCTGGAGGTCAGGCCATCGTCAGGCCGCCGCTCACGGACAGCGTCTGGCCCGTGAAGTAAGCGGCGTCGTCGCTGGCGAAGAAGGCGACCGTGGCGGCGACCTCGTCCGGTGTTGCAAATCGTCGCATCGGAATCGCGCGCTTCTTGCCGCGCTCGCCTTCGAAGATGCGGAGACCGTTCAAGCGGCCGCAGCCGTTTCAGGTTCGGCCGGCGTGGTGGAGCGGCCGCGCCTGAATAGGATCGGGATGGCGATCACCGCGATCACCACCATCAACAGTGAGGCGAGCTGAGCCTGGCGCAGGCCTGCGAACATCGCGGGGTCGGTTCGGAAATAGCTGAGGAAGAACCGGCCCACGCCGTACAGGCCCAGGTAGATCAGCCCGAGGACGCCTTTTGGGAGCCTCGCCTTCAAGCGCAGGTGGAAAGGAAGCAGCGCCCCGAAAAGCGCCAGCGTGAGGATCATCTCGTATGCGACCTCGGGGTGGACGACCTGGCCGGGCTGGCCCAATGTGTCGGCGTTGACGTACTCGACGCCCCAGGGAAGGTTGGTCGGCGTGCCGTGATGCTCGCCGTTGATGATGTCCCCGATGCGGCCGATCGCGAGGCCGATCATCGCCGCCGCTCCGGCGGCGTCCATGATCTGCCAGAAGGAGAACGAGGCGCGCCGAGCCCAGATATAAGCGCCCACCATCGCTCCGAACAGACCGCCCCACTGGCTGATGCCACCCTCGGTGACGAGGAAGATCCTGGTCAGCTGGCCCGAAAAAAGCTTGAAGTTCTCCCACACGTAAAGAAGGCGGGCCCCGATCAGTCCCATTACCACCATCCACGCGACCCCGTCCGGGCCGTGGGTGACGTCAAGGCCGTCCTTGCTGAGAAGCCAGAGCCCTAGTCGCGCGCCGGCGAGGATGCCGAGCACCGCGAACACACCGTGCCACGTGATCAGGAAGGGCCCGATTCGGAAAAGGTTGGGCTCGAGGTCGATGACGATGGTGAGTGGTATCAATCGGGAACTCCAGCAACTCTAGCGAGGCGCGACATCGCAACGTCCTTGGGCAGGAGCGCGAGTGTGTAGTCGATCGGCAATGAGATCTTCTTGCCAGTCACCGCCAGGCGGATGGGCATAAATGTCTTGTTCTTGCCAGCACCGGACGCCTCCGCTACGCGCATCACTGCATCGTGGATCCCCTCGCGCTCCCATGTCAGGTCTTGTAGAGCCGCAATGGCGGAACGCACCCGGCCTACGGCGTCTGGATCGAGGGCGGGCGGCGCTGGATCGGTCCACAGGTAGTCGAGCAGGTCGGCCGCCGCGGCGAGCTTAGGCAGGCGAGTCTTCAGGGCAGGAAGGGCGAGCAGGATCGTCGCCTCGTCCAGCTGCGGCAGGAAGGGGCGGAGCCGCCGCGCGAGCTCCTCGTCGTCGAGAGCTCGGATGTACTCGCCGTTGATCCAGTTGAGCTTCTCCCAATCGAATCGCGCCCCGCCGTGCTGAACGCGTTCGAAAGAGAAGATCTGGACCAGCTCGTCGAAGGAGAAGATCTCCTGCGAGGTGCCTGGATTCCACCCCAGAAGGACCAGATAGTTCAGCAGTGCTTCTGGCAGGTAGCCCTGCTCGCGATAGAGCATCAGGTTGAGCTCCGGGTGCTTGCGCTTGGACATCTTGCTCCCGTCAGCGGCAAGGATCAGGGGCATATGCGCGTAAGCCTCGGGCCGCGGGTAGCCTAGGGCGTCGATCAACATCAATTGGTACGGCGTGTTGGACAGATGCTCCTCGCCGCGAATCACGTGCGTGATCTTCATCGCGGCGTCGTCAACCGGGCTTGCGAAGTTGTACGTCGGAAAGCCGTCCGACTTGACGATGATAAAGTCGCCGATCAGCCCCGAGTCAAAGCTCATCTCGCCGCGGATCAAGTCGGTGAACTTGACCTCGCCGCCAGGAACCTTGAAGCGAACGGTGAACTCGGTCCGGCCCACCGGCGGATTGGTCAGACACCGGCGCGAGTATCGGTAAGGGCGCTTCTCCGCCTGCGCCTGTTTGCGTTCCGCGTCCAGCTCGTCGGGGGTGCAGAAGCAGCGGTATGACTTGCCTTCGGTCAGCAGCTTGGCGGCGTGCTGTTTGTAAACGTCCAGGCGCTCTGACTGGCGGTACGGGCCGTCGGGCCCGCCCTTGTCGGGCCCTTCGTCCCAGTCCAGGCCGAGCCAGTGCAGCCCTTCGTAAATGAGCTGCTCGTACTCCGGGCGGTTGCGCTCGATGTCCGTGTCGTCGACGCGCAGGACGAACGTGCCCCGCTGCTTGCGCGCGAACAGCACGTTGTAGAGGGCGGTGCTGGCGGTGCCCAGGTGGGCGAACCCCGTGGGGCTCGGCGCGATTCGCACCCGAACTGTAGAGCGGTCAGACACCGCCATATGCTAAGTGCCCCGCGCCGGAGGCTCCAGCGCGGGACACTATGGGCGTGCCCGGACTGCTCGCCTTTGTCGGCGGCGATGAGTTCAACCCCGGCAACGAGGAGCAGGACCAAATGCTGGCGGCCGCAGCCGGGCCGGGTGAGGCGTTCGTGGTCCCGACCGCCGCCGCGCGCCAGAAGCCGGAACAGTCGGTCGCACACGCCACGACCTGGTTCCGGAGGCTCGGAGTCGAACTGCACGAGCTGCCCGTTCTCAGGCGTTCGGACGCGAACTCTGCTGTCCTGGCCGAGCGTGCTCGAACCGGGGGGTTCTTCTACCTGGTCGGCGGCGATCCGGGGTTGGTCGCAAAGGTGCTGCGCGGCTCAGCGGTGTGGACGGCCATTTTCGAGGCGTGGCGCGACGGGGCCGCCCTCGCCGGCTCGTCTGCGGGAGCGATGGCGCTGTGCAGCCATACGCTGGTGCGTGCGAGCTGGCCAAACCGATTCAACCGCCGGCCGGTGGACGCGCTCGGCCTGGTGCCGAAGACGGCCGTCCTGCCCCATTTCGACACCTTCGGCCAGCGGTGGATCGAATCGGCGCAGGCCGCCGCCCCGGACCTCTGTCTCCTCGGTATCGATGAGCGGAGCGCAGCGGTCTGGGATGGCTCAAGGTGGCTGGCCGCGGGTCCGGGTGCGGTGACGGTCGTCAACCGCACGAAGGTCGCCCGTTTCACGTCCGGCCAGGAGGTGTCGGGCCTCCGCCGGCCCGCAAGTATGCTTCCTAAGCAGTGATCGCGTCCGTCCTTAACCGCCCTCCGAAAAGGCTGCACGCGGGCATGATCCACATGGGATCGCTGCGCGTCCACCACATGCATGGCGGCCGCGGAACCCCGGTGCTTTTCATCCACGGCCTCGGCTCCTCTGGCTACATGGAATGGCGCTTCAACCTCGAGCCCGCCGCCGCGCACCACCGCGTGTATGCGCCTGACCTGCCGGGCTTCGGGAGAACCGAGAAGCCACGCGCTCGGTACGGCGTGCCCTACTTCACCCGGTTCATCGACCGTTACATGGAGGACCGGGGATTGCGCTCTGCTGCCGTCGTGGGCGCATCACTTGGTGGGCGCATCGCGCTGGAGCTGACGCTCGAGCACCCCAAGCGCGTCAGCAAGCTCGTCCTTGTCAACGCGCTTGGGCTCGGGCGCCCGAACATCCAGCTCTCCTATGGATTGATGACGTTGCCCCGTGTCGGCGAGGCGGTCATGAAGTTTGCGAGCGACGCTCTTCGCTGGGCGCCACAGCCGATGATCCGGCGCGTCGCAGCACGCTACGCCGGATCAAGCGGGGACCTGAAGCGGACCATGGACGACGACTACTTCGCGAATCTGCGAGAGCTCTACACCGCCGACGGCTACCCCGACGCCTACTTGGCCACCGTCCGCTCGCTGGTAACGCCGAAGGCTCTCCTGGCCGCCGATCACGACCTGTCGAAGCGGCTCGGCGAGATCAAGGTGCCGGTGCAGCTGATCTGGGGCGCCGACGATCCGCTCTTCCCGGTGGCCCATGCAGCGCGGGCCCACTCCTTGATCAAGCAGTCGCGGCTGGCTGTGTTGGAAGGCGCTGGCCACACTCCTCAGGCCGAACGGCCTGAGGAGTTCAACCGCGTCCTCGACAATTTCCTCTCCATCTGAACTGAGGCCCAAGCCGTACACCGGTCCGGAGTACCGGGCGCTGGTCGACGCCCCCCTCGACCCGCTCGTCCATCCGACGCCGCAGCAGCCACCGCGCCTTTACCGGGTGGTCCGCCGATTGGTGAGGTGGCTGGTGCCGAAGATCTTCCGAGTCACTGTCAGCGGTCTCGAGAACTTCCCCCCGCCGCCGTTCATCATCGCCGCGAACCATCAGGCGTGGTTCGACGCGGCATTCATAATTCCGTTCTTCCTAGAGTCTCCGATGATCTACACGATGGCCAAGCGCGAGACGGTCTTCAATCGCGCCTGGAAGCGGCGGCTGCTGCCGCTCATCGGCGTGTTCCCGATCTCGCCGCACCAGGGCCAGCTTGATGAAGGCGGGCTCCGGACCGTCTACC
>Ga0208078_1000362_pt1 | contig 12004 bp, 11 predicted proteins | sample NGESurdeep072012_3_FD_184468 | JGI IMG/M metagenome (GOLD analysis project Ga0208078, IMG submission 184468) | Arctic peat soil microbial communities from Barrow, Alaska - NGEE Surface sample 53-2 deep-072012 (SPAdes) | ecosystem: Environmental > Terrestrial > Soil > Wetlands > Peat ...
GGCGCCGAGCCGACAGAGGTTATGGGATTGATCGACCGTGATCCTGACATGCAGGTCGATCGGTTGACGTCGGGGCTGCTTCGTTTCGAGAGGGGACAGGCGACGTTCAGCTGCGCTACACAACTCGTGCACTATCAGGCCATGCAGATCTTCGGAACGACGGGGCGCATTGACGTCAGAATTCCATTCAACCCGCCTCCCGGCGATGAATGCCGGATCTTCGTGGACGACGGCCGCGATGTGGAGGGCAGCGGGATCGAGACGATCACGTTTCCGCCGGTGGACCAGTACGCCCTCCAGGCAGATCGCTTTTCGGAGGCCGTTCGCGGGGTCGGCAGTGTCCCCGTGTCCCTCGAGGATGCGATGGGAAACATGGCCGTGATAGACGCCCTGTTTCGATCGGCCGAGTCGTGTGTGTGGGAGCGGCCGAGATCCTGAAGGGCTCAGCTAACCTCTCGTTCAGTTGCATTTCTAGCGTTGCCTCGATGATACGAGCGAGCCACCGATAAGGCTCCTATCGCGACGCGCCACGATCCTTCGTCTCATTCCCAATGGAGACGGATGTGACACTAACGATACGGGAGCTTCCGGCAGCCGAGCGGCCGCGGGAACGACTGCGCAGTCACGGGGCGCATGCTTTGAGCTCGAGCGAGCTGCTGGCTATTCTTCTTGGTAGCGGATCCCAAGGCCGGTCCGCGATCGGAATTGGCCAGGAGATTCTTTCTACCTGCCGGGGATCGCTGCGACTGCTGGCGACGCAACCGGTGGCGACCCTTACCAGCCTCAGGGGTGTAGGAACAGCTCGTGCGGTTGGCATTCATGCCGCGCTGGAGCTGGGGCGCCGAATGGCGGCGGAGGAACGGCAGGAAGGAGTGCCGGTGCGCTGGCCGCGCGACGTTTACGAGATCTTCGCGCAGCGTCTGGAGGATCTTCCAGTCGAAGAGTTTCACGTAGCCGTCCTCGACTCCCAGCACCGGCTCGAGCGCGACATCACCGTAACCCGCGGCCTGCTCAATTCGTCGCTCGTGCATCCGCGTGAAGTATTCCGGGAAGCGATCGCCGAGAGGGCGGCGGCGATCATCCTCGTCCACAATCACCCGAGCGGGGATCCGACACCCTCGCCCGACGACAGGGTAGTAACAGAACAACTGGTGCAGGCGGGGAAAGTACTCGACATACCCGTGCAGGACCACGTTATTATCGGTAGGGGACGCTACATAAGCTTCGCGGAGGCGGGACTGTTGTGACGGCAGGCGCGGTCAAGGACAAGGAGACACTTCCATCGTGGCTTCAGGAAGGGCTGCCGGAGCGCCTCGACCGGGAGCTGCTCGCGCGCGCCTATCGGTTCAGTGAGAAAGCGCACGAAGGCCAGAAGCGCCTCTCGGGAGACAAGTACGTCTCGCATTGCGTCGAAGTCGCGAAGATTCTCGTGGACCTGCAGCTGGATTCGACGACCGTCGCGAGCGGGCTGATTCACGACGTCGTCGAAGATACGGCGGTCACCGTTGACGACATCGAGGCTGAGTTCGGCAAGGAAATCGCCGAGATCGTCGATGGCCTGACGAAGATCGGCCATCTGCCGCTCAACTCGTCCCAGGACCGGCAGGTCGAGAACTACCGCAAGCTGCTGCTGTCCATTGCAAAGGACGCCCGCGTCATCCTGATCAAGCTCGCGGACCGTCTGCACAACATGCGGACGCTGGAGTTCCTCCCGGTCGACCGTCAGAAGCGCATTGCCACCGAAACCCGGGACCTGTACGCCCCGCTGGCGCACCGATTCGGAATGGCACGAGTGAAGTGGGAGCTCGAGGACCTCGCGTTCAAGCACCTCGAGCCGTCGGAGTACAAGACACTCGCCAAGAAAGTCGCGACGCGGCGCATCGAGCGTGAGAAGGCAATCGGACAGCTGAGGGAGCCGCTCGACAGTCAGCTGAAAAAAGCCGGGATCGCCAACGTCGAAGTGACCGGCCGGGCCAAGCACCTCTGGTCGATCCAGAAGAAAATGAAGAAGTGGGACAAGCCGTACGAGGAGATCTACGACCTGCTCGCGATCCGCGTCCTCGTGGAGTCCGTCCCCGACTGCTATCACGCGCTCGGTGTGATCCACGATCAATTCACGCCGCTTCAGGAGCGCATCAAGGACTACATCGCGCAGCCCAAGTCGAACGGATACCAGTCGCTGCACACGACCGTCTTCGGGCCGGGACGGCAGCTGTTCGAGATCCAGATCAGAACGCGCCAGATGCACCGCACGGCGGAGTACGGAATCGCCGCGCATTGGCGCTTCAAGGAAGATTCAAGGAGCGCGGACGAGTTGGACCGCGCGCTTCAGTGGTTCAGGCAGGTACTCGAGCTGCAGCTCGATGCGAAAACTCCCGACGAGTTTCTGGAATTCCTCAAGCTCGATCTCTATCAGGACGAGATCTTCGTTTTCACGCCCACCGGCGACGTCATCCAGCTACCGAAGGGCGCTACACCGATCGACTTCGCCTTTGCGGTACACACGGAAGTCGGCCTGCATTGCCAGGGAGCGCGCATCAGCGGCCGCATCGCAAGCCTCGCGCGCGAGCTCAAGAACTCCGAGACCGTGGAGATCATCACATCTCCGTCGGCCAAGCCGAGCAGGGACTGGCTGGCTCACGTCAGAACGGGAAGGGCGCGTCACAAGATTCGCCAGCGCCTCCGCATCGAGGAGCACACAACCTCGATCAAGCTGGGCCGGGAGATCCTCGAGCGCGAGCTCAAGCGGCGGCGGATTACGAGGCCGGACGATTCCGATCTGCTGAAGGTCGCCAAGGTGCTTCATTTGACCGACCTGAACCACCTGATCGCATCAATTGGCCAGGGCGACGTGAACGTCTCCCAGATCGTGAAGGAGCTGTTCCCCGACGCCGAAACCTCCGCCGATGCGCCGAAGCCCGGGCCACTCGACTGGCTGGTGGACCGGGTCCGCGGAGCGCCAAAGGGCGTCCGGATCCAGGGTGTCGACGGGTTGATGGTCCGCTACGCCCAGTGTTGCCAGCCAGTACCCGGAGACCCGGTTGTGGGGTATGTAACAAGGGGAAGAGGCGTAAGCATTCACCGCGCCGATTGTCCGAATCTTCTGATGCTCGTGCAGGAGCCGGAGCGCCGGCTCGAGATAGATTGGAAGGAGCTGGAAGGTGAGAAATTCATGGTGCGTCTGGCGCTCGAAGCGACCGACCGCCGCGGACTTTACGCCGACCTCGCCACCGCCGTCTCGGCGACGGGCACCGACATCCGAAGCTTCGAGCTGCACAGCGCCGATGGCCACGTGATCGGTGAGCTCGCCGTCGAAGTCGGCAACCTTGCGCACCTTCAAAAAATTCTCAAGGCAGCCAGACGCGTGAAAGGCGTGACCGAGGTCGCGAGGCGCGAGCGGCTGTCGAGTGACTTAAAGAATGGCCAAAGCGGTATTTGATCTTCAGGCGCCCTTTTCGCCCGCCGGTGACCAACCGAGAGCGATTGCGGAGCTGACCAAAGGTCTCGAACGGGGTGACCGGTTCCAGACTCTGCTCGGCGTGACCGGATCCGGAAAGACGATGACAGTCGCGAACGTCATCAGGAATTTCGGGCGGCCGACGCTCGTGCTCTCGCACAACAAGACACTGGCTGCTCAACTCTACGGCGAGTTGAAAGGCTTCTTCCCCCACAATGCCGTCGAGTACTTCATCTCGTACTACGACTACTACCAGCCGGAAGCGTACGTCCCGACGACCGACACGTACATCGAAAAGGATGCGTCGATCAACGAGGACATAGACCGGCTGCGGCTGCGCGCGACGTCGAGCCTGATGGAGCGCGACGACGTCGTCATCGTCGCGACGGTGTCGGCGATTTACGGATTGGGCGATCCGCGCAGCTATCGCGAGCAGATGGTGACGCTCACGAAGGGGCAGAGGATCCCGCGCGACGACATCCTGAGATCGCTGGTGAAGATCCAGTACTCGCGCAATGACATGGGCCTCGAGCGCGGCACGTTTCGCGTGCGCGGCGACACCGTCGAGATTCTTCCCGCCTACGAAGAGCAGGGCGTCCGGGTCGAGATGTGGGGCGACGAGATCGAACGCGTTAGTAAAATAAATCCGCTGACGGGAGATACCATCGCCAATCTCGAGAAGGCGGCGATCTATCCCGCGAAGCATTTCGTGACGTCACGTCCGACGATCGAGCGCGCGGTCGGGCTCATTCGCGAGGAACTGGCGCAGCGGCTCAGCGAGCTGCGCCAATCAGGGAAACTGCTCGAGGCGCAGCGTCTCGAGTCGCGCACCAACTTCGACATCGAGATGATGCTGGAGATCGGCACCTGCGCCGGCATCGAGAACTACTCGCGGCACCTGTCGGGACGCGCTCAGGGCGAGAGGCCGGCGTGTCTCTTCGATTATTTTCCCGAGGATTTCCTCGTCGTCGTGGACGAGTCGCACGTAACCCTGCCGCAGATCGGGGGAATGTTCAACGGCGACCGGGCGCGCAAGCTCACTCTGGTCGACTACGGGTTCCGCCTGCCGAGCGCGCTCGACAACCGTCCGTTGATGTTCGACGAGTTCCTTTCTCTGACACCGCGCGCGCTCAACATCACGGCGACTCCGGGTGAGATCGAGCTGCGGCTCTCGGAGGGTGTCATCGTCGAACAGATCATCCGTCCGACGGGTCTCGTAGATCCGGAAATCGAAGTCCGCTCGGTGCGTGGCCAGGTGGACGACTTGCTGAACGAGATCCGGATTCGCGAGAGGAAAGGCGAGCGCGTACTCGTCACGACTCTCACCAAGCGCATGGCGGAGGATCTGGCGGACTATCTCCAGCAGATGGGCGTGCGCGTGAGGTACATGCACGCGGACATCGACGCCATCGAGCGCATGGAGATCGTTCGAGGGCTGCGGCTCGGCGAGTTCGACGTGCTCATTGGAATCAATCTTCTGCGGGAGGGACTCGATCTTCCCGAAGTCTCGCTCGTCGCGATTCTCGACGCCGACCAGGAAGGATTTCTGCGCAGCGATCGCTCTCTCATTCAGACCGTCGGCCGCGCCGCGCGACATCTGAGCGGACGGGCGATCTTCTACGCGGACAAGATGACGGGCTCGATGCAGCGGTGCATCGACGAGACCAATCGCCGTCGGATTATCCAGACCGCATACAACCTTGAGCACGGAATCACGCCGGTGAGCGTGAAGAAGAGTGTAGATCAGGTGAGATTCACAACGCGTGTCGCCGACTCGCGGATCGAGCGCGACGAGCGGGAGAAGGAGAAGCTACGCCGAGTATCCGAGTCTGGCGCCCACTATGGAGCCGAGAACCTGCCTGCCCTGATCGCCGAGCTCGAGGCGCAGATGCGGGAAGCGGCGACCAACCTCGACTTCGAGACCGCCGCCCGCCTTCGCGACGAGCTGTTCGAGGTCAAGGCCAAAGCGGGGCGTCAGGAAAGCAGCCGAGGATCGCTGGCGGGCCTTCACGGCCGCTAGAGATGCCAGCTCACCGGCACGTCGTTCCTCCTCGCGCTGAAAAGGGCCACCTCAAGCTCGGCGAGAGTGAGCTCCGCCTTTGGGGGCACGAGCTCGGCCGCTCGGCCACGGCTCCGCTGATAGTCACGCTTACCGGCGAGCTGGGCGTGGGCAAAACCACGCTGGCGCAGGCGATCTGCATGGGCTACGGTGTGCGCGACGAGATCACGAGCCCGACCTACGCTCTGATCCACGAATACCGCGCCCCCAAATCCGCCGTGTTTCACATCGATCTGTATCGTCTCGACTCTCCCGACCAGCTCACAAACATCGGGTGGGACGAGATCGTGTCGTCGCGATCGCTGATCCTGGTGGAGTGGCCCGAGCGCGCGGGTAGCCGGCTGCCCGACGATCATCTGCCCATCGATCTCGACTACGTTCGCGACGATCCCACTCGTCGCATCCTGCTGGCCGGGTAAGTGGGGCGGATTTTTTACACGCTCGCGCTCGAGGGAGCGACCTACGAGGGCAGTGTCGCGCTGATTCGCGACTCGGTGGTTCTGGCCGAGCGGACGCTGCGCGCCGAGGACGGCGAAAGTCCGCGGGCGGGGAGTGGGGAGAGACTGATGCCTGCTGTCGCGGAATGCCTCGGGGAAGCGGGTGTGGGACGGGATGAGATCGCGCGGATCGTGTGTGGAGCGGGACCGGGAAGCTTCACGAGCCTGCGGGTGGCCGGGTCGGTGGCGAAGGGGCTGGCGGCGGGATACGGTGTCGAGCTTTACGCAGTCTCGTCGCTCCTGCTCACCGCGTCGGGGGCACGACCGTCCCTCCCCATCGGGGAATATCTCTCGGTTCTCGACGCAATGCGGGGCGAATACTTTGCGGCCCGCATCACTATCCGGCCCGGCGGCGTCGCGAGCCAGGCCGGGCCGGCTACGCTCATCTCCGCGGATCAGCTCGCGAACCTGGCGATGAGCGAGCCAGCGCTCAGGACAATCGGACCGGGACAGCGGATCGACGCGCATCCGCATGCGCGCGGAGTGGCGCCGATCCTCGACTCAATAGTAAGAGCTGGACCAGTTAATCTTGCGTCCTGGGAGCCCGACTATGGCCGTCTCGCCGAGGCGCAGGTGCGCTGGGAAGCCGCGCACGGACGTCCTCTCGCAACGTGACCGCGCTCCTTCGGCCCGCCGTTGAAGCCGACCTGAATCAGGTCGTTCAGATCGAGCGGGCGAGCTTTGCCGATCCCTGGACCGAAGAGAGTTTCCGCCGTCTACTCGGCGGTCATCCTGCTATCTTTCAGGTGATCGGATATCCACCGGATTTGAGAGTCGCCGGGTACGTGATTGCGTTTTCGGTTGGCGAGGACGCCGAGCTACTGAACGTCGCGGTCGAGCCGACATTTCGGGGCCGGGGATTGGCCGGACAGATGCTCGATGCGGTGATGGTCGAGCTGGGCGGTCGCGGGGTGCGTACCGCATTTCTGGAGGTTCGCGAATCGAATAGCGCCGCGCGCGCGCTTTACGACTCGCGGGGCTTCACCGAGATTGGGAGGCGGCGGAACTACTATCGCCGGCCAGTCGAGGACGCGCTGGTGATGCGAAGAATTCTGGAAGTCGCCGAGGGCGATGAGGAGAGATCGGCGGGAAGTTTTGCTGACCGATGAAATCGTTGGTTTGCTCGGGCTTTGAGCCCCATCTATACTATCTGGGCGGGAAATGAACTCTCGCCAGGAGGCACAGTGAGCAGAAGTCTGAACAAAGTGATGCTGATCGGAAATCTGGGCAGTGATCCCGAAGTCCGGTCGACGACCGGGGGCAACAGGGTCGCGACGTTCTCACTCGCGACCACCCGGAACTGGAATTCGCCGAATGGCGAGAAGCAGGAGAAGACCGAATGGCACCGGTGCGTGGTGTGGAATTCCAAGGGCACCGGGCTGGCCGACGTCGTCGAGAAATTCTGCAAGAAGGGCGACCGGATCTACGTCGAAGGGCGCATCGAGTATCGCCAGTGGCAGGACAAGGAGAATCAGACTCGCTACAGCACCGAGGTCAACGTGCGTGAGATGCTGATGCTCGGCGGTGGCCGCGGCGCTTCGGGCGGCGCCGATTTTGATGGCGAGAGCAGCGGAAGGAGTCGAGCGCCGGCGACTGCCGGAGCAAAGGCAGGGGCGGCGGCGACGGGAGGGGCGGAATTCGAGGATTTCCCGGGTGCGCTCGAGGAAGCCGACGACGACCTTCCCTTCTAACTGCCTTCTAGTAGGGATTTCTTTGGGCGGCCCCGCTTTGCGGGGCCGCCCTTGTTATCTGGAGGACCGAAGCAGGACTACGACGTGACCTTCCTCGGATGCCCCCCGTCCAATGGTTGGCCTCTTATTATCCGTCAAAGTTCCGGGAGCACGAGTGATCGGTCATTTCCTGAAGGCATCGTCAACAATCGCAAAGAGATCCGGCGCTAACGCCTTCATCCTCGGCGCCGCGCTGATTTTCTCGGCGGCTAGCGCCAACCGCGCGCTCGCGCAGGTGCCGGCATCGGCCGATACCGTGCAGCCTGTTCGTACGGATACCACTAACAACCTCGCCATCAGCTCCGACACCACGAAGGAAGTGAAGCACGTGGTGAAAAAGGGCGACACGCTTTGGGATCTGGCGCAGTTTTACCTGAAGAACCCGTTCCGCTGGCCGGAGATCTTTCGCCGCAACACCGACGTCGTGAAGGATCCGCACTGGATCTATCCCGGCGAAGTCATCCGCATCTGGGGAAGCGAAGTGAAGACCGCGGCGCTCGCGAGGGCTGACAGCGCCGGCGAGGTCGTCTCTCACATCGTAACGCGTCCCGCTCCGCCCGCGCCTACGCCAACGACGACGACGACGCAGGAAAGCGGTGGACGCTCGGACCTTACGACCTTCGCCTCACCGCTGAGCCGCGCCGCGGCCGCGTTCCAGGCTGATGTGGCCGGGCGCTCGCATAACGGCGGAGTGCGCAGGGGCGAAGTCGAGGCCGCGCCTTACGCGGACCGCTCGGGAGGACCCAAGGGCGCCGGCAGACTCATCTCCAGCGTCGATCGCCCCGGCATCAAGACCAGCATCATTCAAGTCAGATATCAGATCAACGACGCCCTGTTCATCGACCCTCCGAAGGGTCTCGTTCCCCGTCTCGGCGACCTCTACATGTCGTACATCCTGGGCCCCGACCTTGGCGAAAATGGCCAGGTGGTGATTCCCACCGGCATCCTTCGCATCGAAGACATTCCACAGGGGCAGCGGCCGATCGTGCGCATCATCAAGCAGTACGGTGAGATCATGCTCGAGCAGCAGCTCGTTGCGGCGCCCGATCTTCCTTTCCCCACGGGTGCCCTGTCGCCAGTCGCGGCCGGGATCAGAGGAACGGTTCTCTACATTCACAACGAGCCGGTGCTGCCGACGATCGGCTACTATGTGCTCATTTCGCCGAATTCCAGGACCGGCATCCAGGTGGGCGATGAAGTGAGTTTCATCGACAATACCACCGGGCCCGAACAGCTGACTCATGCTCCTCCGGTGATCGCCGGTGTCGCTCAGGTCGTGCGGGTAACACCCTTCGCGACGACAACGATCATCATCAGGCAGACTCAGCCGACGATTCGTGATGGAATGCCAGTGCGCCTGACCGGCAAAATGCCCTGAGAAAGCGTCGTGCCCCGGCGGTGCGTCTAGCTCTGCGATAATGCGCTAAAAGCCGGGCGGGGAATTAAATTAGGCGATCAGATGATACCGATCGCCCACTTCGTTGCCGTCACGTTTTACCTCGCCGCAGCTGCCGTCGCGGCGCTGCCCTTTGCGCGTCGTGTGAAGGCGCCCGTAGGGGGCGTCGTCATCATGCTCCTGCTCGGAATTGGAGCCCACGCCACCGCGCTCGCGGGCCTCACGCGGCAGGCCGGCGCAGCATCGCTCACCGGACTTGGACCAGGGCTGTCGTTCGCCGGTCTCGTCCTTGTCATCTCGCTCGTCGTCGTTGAGAGTCTCGCGCGCGAGGTCAGCCTCACGCTCGTGGCGGCGCCTGTAGCCGCTCTCGTCACCGTGGCCGGCAACCTTGCGGGGATGCATCCCTTTCTCGAGCCGCAGGGCGTGCGCGCCGTCTGGCTCACTATGCACATCGTGCTGAGCTTCATCGGAATCGCCGCGTATGCGACCGCGGCAGCGGCGGGAACGATGTACCTCGTCGCGCGACGGGAGCTCAAATCCGCGCGATTCGGGGCAATCTTCAGGTTTTTCCCGCCGCTCGACACGCTCGATCGGGTAAATCACCTCGCCTCCATTGCGGGATTTCTCGGGCTCACGCTCGGCCTCGCGCTCGCCGCGGGGTATTCGTTCGAGTATCGCGCGCTCGTTCTGCCGCAGATCATATGGGGCATGGGCGCCTGGGTGGGTGTGAGCGCGCTGGTTCTCGGACGGGTGCTGCGCGGATGGCAGGCGCGGCGCGCCGCGCTGATGTCAGCCGTGACGTTTGCGAGCGTCGTCGCGCTCTACGTCGTGTTCAGGATGGCGTCGCTCAATCGGGGGCAGTTCCTGTGAGTGATTTCCCGATCGCCCTGCACGGTGAGCGCATCACCGCGGTCGTCGTTGGCGGCGGATCAGTCGGGACGCGCAAGGCGCTCGCGCTGGCGGACGCCGGCGCCCAGGTCCGAGTCGTCTCGCCCCTCGTGACAGCCGAGCTGGATGAAGCGGAACGGTTGCGCCGGATCACGATCGCCCGCGAGTCGTATCGCGGCGATCACCTCGAGCGCGCGACCCTCGTCATCGCCGCTACAGACTCGCGCGAAGTGAATGCGCAGGTCGCGCTCGATGCCAACTCGCGCGGGAAGCTCGTCAACATCACGGACTATCCCGACGAGGGAAACTTTCACACGATGGCCTTGCATCGTTCCGGGGACGTCACCATCGCGGTTACGGCGGGCGGCGTTCCGGGAGCCGCGGCAAGAATACGCGACGCCATCGCCGAGCGGTTCGACGGCCGCTACGAGCGCGCCGTCTCAGCTCTTCGCGGACTCCGTTCGCGCCTCATCGCCGGCGGCGACGACCGTTGGCGCGCCGCCGCTCCCAAGCTGATCGGCGACGATTTCTGCAGCTCGGTCGAAGACGGATCGCTCACCGAGAAGGTGGATTCGTGGCGTTGATCGTCGCCGGCGTCAGTCACACGACGGCGCCCATTGAGGTGCGCGAGAAGTTGACGCTCACGCCGCAAGACGCCGTTCGCGAGCTGGCGCTCCTGCGCGCGAACGGCCTGATCCGCGAAGGCGTCGTTCTATCGACCTGCAACCGCACCGAGATCTACGCGGTGGAAGGATCCAATGACGCGCTCCCGGATATTTCGTCGCTTCTCTCGAACCGGCTCGGCGACGACGTCGCGGGATTCATGTACGTGCACCGCGATCGCGAAGCGACCGCCCACCTGTTCGGCGTCGCCGCCGGGCTCGACTCGATGATACTGGGCGAAGCGCAGATCCAGGGACAGGTGAAGGCGGCCTGGGAGCAGTGCCGCGCCGAATCGGGCCCGATCCTCAACCGCATGTTCCAGATCTCGCTCCTGGCGGCGTCCCGCGCGAGAGTGGAGACCGGCATTGGCCGAGGTGCCGCATCTGTGAGCTCGGCCGCCGTCCAGCTCGCGAAGAAAATCTTCGGTGGGCTCGGTGGCAGGCGGGCAATGATACTCGGTGCTGGCGACGTCGCGGAGCTCGCGCTCGAGTGTCTGCTGAAGGAAGGAGTGAGCGTCGCAATCGTGGCGAATCGCACCCACGAGCGCGCGCAGAACCTCGCCGAGCGCCACGGGGCGACGGCGATGCACTATGAAGAATGTTGGGAATCGCTGCACGACGTCGACGTGCTGATTTGCTCCACTGCTTCGCCATCGCCGGTAGTCACGGTGGCCCGCATTCGCGCTTCGATCGCTGCCCGCGGCGACCGGCCGCTCTGCATTCTCGACATCGCGTTGCCGCGCGATGTCGAGGCAAGTGTCGGAGATATCGGCAACGTCTTCCTGTACGATCTCGACGATTTGCGCGCCGCCGCCGCGGCCAATCTCGAGCAGCGCGGGGAGGATGTGCCCGCCGCCCGCGAGATCATCGCGGAAGAGGTCCAGAAATACTGGGACTGGGTTGCTGGCCTGGCGGCGGTACCGGTCGTGCGGGAGTTTCGGGAGGAGATGGACAGATTGCGGAGTACGGAGCTTGCTGCGGCACTAAAGCGGCTGGGGCCGCTTTCGCCCGAACAGGCAGAAGCAATCGAACATTTCTCGAGATCACTGATGAACAAGTTCCTGCATGAGCCGAGCGTGCGACTGAAGGCGGCGGCCGCCAACGGGCGGGGCCTCGGAGTTGTCGACGCGGCGCGCTACCTGTTCGCGCTGGAGAACAAGCCTGGCACCGATCCGCAAAAAGGAGATTCTACCGACATTGGCTAAAATCCTCGTAACGGGCGGAGCCGGGTTTATCGGCTCACACGTCGCAGACCTCTTTCTCGCCAGGGGATTCGACGTGTCCGTCGTCGACGATCTGTCTAGCGGAAAACGGG
>Ga0208078_1000363_pt1 | contig 12002 bp, 11 predicted proteins | sample NGESurdeep072012_3_FD_184468 | JGI IMG/M metagenome (GOLD analysis project Ga0208078, IMG submission 184468) | Arctic peat soil microbial communities from Barrow, Alaska - NGEE Surface sample 53-2 deep-072012 (SPAdes) | ecosystem: Environmental > Terrestrial > Soil > Wetlands > Peat ...
CAATCGATGCAGGGAATGGGATTACTCCTCCTCGCTGCCATCGTCGTCGTGTATCTCGTCCTCGGTGCATTGTACGAAAGCTTCATCTATCCGCTGGCGATCCTTTCGGGACTGCCGGCCGCGGCGACGGGCGGCGTGATGGCGGTGGGAGACACGGTCGAGATGGAGACGCTCGACGGTCGCACGGGGCAGATCGTCGAGCTGCGGAACGATCAGGCGATCGTCGCCGTGGGCGCGCTCAAGATGACGGTGCCCGTTTCCACGTTGTCCACCGTGTCTCGCGCTGCGGAGCGCGCGGCCTCGCGCACCGAGTCGTACGCCGCGCTCCCGGATGTCGATGTGTCGACGGAGATCGATCTACGCGGGATGCGCGTGGACGAGATGGAGCTCGCACTGCAGCGCGCGCTCGACGCGGCGATCGGAGCGGATCTGCACGTGATGCGGATCATTCACGGGAAAGGCACCGGTGCGCTGCGTGAGCGCGTGGACGAGCTGCTGCGAGCGGATCGGCGTGTGAAGGAGCATCGCCCAGGCGCATGGAACGAAGGCGGCACGGGCGTGACGATAGCGGAGCTCGCGTGATCACCGACGAGTCCGTCGAGCGCGTGCGCGAAGGCGCGGACATCGTGCAGATCATCAGCGAGCACGTGAAGCTCAAGCGCGTGGGGAACAGCTATCGCGGGCCCTGTCCCTTTCACCAGGGCACGGGTCCGAATTTCTCCGTCGTGCCCGCGAAGGGGTTGTATCACTGCTTCGTGTGCAACGAGTCGGGGGACGTCTTCAAGTATCTGCAGAAGCGACTCGGCATGAGCTTCCCGGATGCGATCAGGTACGTCGCGCATCGATCGGGGATCGTGATCGACGAGGTGCAGCGACGCGCGGATGCGCAGGATCCGCGGCAGCCGCTGTGGGACGTCAACGCGATGGTCGCCGACTGGTTCCGCACGCAGCTCTGGGACGAGCGCGCGGGCGAGGAGGCGCGGAACTATCTCGCGTTCCGCCGAGTGTCGCGCGATGTGGCGGATCGCTTCGGGCTCGGCTTCGCGCCGCGCGACACCAACGCGATGCGCGAGCATCTCGTCGCACTCGGCGTCACCGAGGAGACGCTCACCGAGGCCGGGCTGCTCGTGCTGCGCGAGGATAGCGGCGAGCTTCGCCCGCGCTTCCGCAATCGGCTCATGTTCCCGATCCTCGATGTCGCCGGCAACTGCACGGGCTTCGGCGGGCGGCTGCTCGGCCCCGGCGAGCCGAAGTATCTGAACTCGTCGGAGTCGCCGGTCTACTCGAAGGGGCGCCTGCTCTACGGGCTGCACATGGCGAAGCACGCGATTCGGCGCGAAGGGCGCGTGATGATCGTCGAGGGCTACTTCGACGTCGTGCGGCTCGTGTCGGCTGGCTTCGAGTGGGTGGTCGCGCCGCTCGGCACCGCGCTCACCGAGGATCAGGCCGCGCTGCTGCCGAAGTACGCGAAGCAGGCGTATCTGCTCTACGACAATGACAAGGCGGGGCTCAAGGCGACCTTTCGGTCGGGCGATCAGCTGCTGCGCCAGCAGCTCGCCGTGCAGGTGGTGACGCTTCCGGAGGGGGAGGATCCCGACTCCTTCGTCGACAAATTCGGCGGCGAGAAGCTGGCGGAACAGCTCTCGAGCGCCGTCGACATCTTCGAGCGAAAGCTGATGGAGCTCGAGCGTGGCGGCTACTTCGCGGATCTGCACAAGAAGCGCGTGGCGATCGACAAGCTGCTCCCGACGCTTCGCGCGACGGCGGACAGCGTGACGCGAGAAATTTATCTATCGCGGGCGAGCGAGATCTCGGGCGTTCCCCGCGATGCGCTCGCCCGCGAGGTCTCGCAAACGCCATCGCGTGCGGCATCGTCGCAGTCCGGGAGGGCGCCGGTGCCTCCGCCACCGGAGAATTCGACCATCGTCGAGCGGCGTACGGTGGAGCGGAGGGCGCCGACTTCGGCGCCACCCCCCAAGGAGCGACTACTGGTTCGTATACTTCTCCATGTCCGGTCCAACATCGAAGTAGCGGTGGAGACGGTGGGACCGGACCAATTGCATGATGACGCGCTCGCTGACATCTATCGCGCACTACTCAGCGGGGAGCCTGACGACCCCGCCGATGTGCTGGCGAGTCGCCTCATGCCGGAAAGTGCGGACCGCTTCAACGAGCTGCTGAACGATCCGATCGGCGAAGGTGAGAAGTACGCCGAGAACTTCGCGGCGCTGCTCGCATACTTTCGCGGCATCGCGGTGAAGAGAGAGCTGCACGAGAAACAGCGCGAAATGCCGATCGCGTCGCTCGACCAGCAGGACGACATCCTGTCGAACATGGAACGACTGCGAAATGAGAAAAACGCGATGGGCGATCGATCATTCAAGGGCTACGGCCCTGCTCGCAAAACGTAAGGAGGTTTAGTGAGTCCAGATCTCGAAGCGGTATTGGCCTTGCAAGCGGAAGACACGATCGTCGCGCAGCTCAATGAGAAGTTGCGTGCGCTCGATTCACAGTTGATCGCGCTGGACGCCGAGCGCAAACAAGTTGAAGACTCGCTCACTCGCGCGAAGTCGACCGCGGAGCAGGAGGAGAAGAAGCGGCGCGAGCTCTCGATCAAGGTCGAGGATCACAAGGCGATGCAGGAGCGGAACCTCGCCACGCTCGATGTCGTGCGAAAGCCGAAGGAAGCGACCGCCGCGATGGCGCAGGTCGACATGCTCAAGAAGGTGCTGTCGGAGGAGGAGACCGATCTCCACTCGCTCTCGCTGCGCGTGCACGATGTGCACCACGCGATCGACGGACAGCAGAAGCTCCTCGGCGAGCTCGATACGCGACAGATGGAGCAGCGCGAGGCGCACGCGAAGGAGCGCGCGGTGATCGAGAAGGAGCTTGCCGCGGCGCGCACCATTCGCAACGAGCGAGCGACGCACGTCTCGAAGGGAATTCTCCTCAAGTACGAGCGCATCTTGAGCCGCAACACCTCAAACGTGCTCTATCCGCTGCGCGGACAGGCGTGCGGACGATGTGACACGGCGATTCCGATGCAGCGCCGGAATGTGATCGCGGCCGGGCGCGCGATCGATGTGTGCGAGGCGTGCGGAGTGCTTCTGTACGCGACGGGATGATGCTTGTTGCTCCCCACTGGGGAGAGTAATTTTCACGGTGTGAACGCAATCGCCGCACGCACCCGACCGCCATCTCGCTGGGTGCTTCCCAGCGCCCCGGATGCGGTGGCCGTAGCGGCGCTGGCGAACGAGCTCCATCTCCCATCGGTGATCTGCGAGCTGCTGCTTCGGCGCGGCTTCAGCACCGTCGAGAGCGCGAAGCGCTATCTCCGCCCGCGCCTCGAACAGCTCCACGATCCCGCCCTCATGCTCGGCATGGACGTCGCCGTCGAGCGACTCGTGCGCGCCATCCGTGGCGGCGAGCGCATCGTGGTGCACGGCGACTACGACGTCGACGGCATGGCCTCCACCACCGTGCTCCTGCGCACCATCGCCCGGCTCGGCGGGAACGCCATTCCGTTCATCCCGCGCCGCATCGAAGACGGCTACGATCTCACGATGGCCGGCATCAACGCCGCGATAGCCGCCGATGCGAAGGTGCTTGTCACCTGCGACTGCGGCACCAACGCGATTGCGCCGGTGGAGGCCGCATGCAAGGCGGGGATCGATGTGATCATCACCGATCATCACCTGCCGAGTGGGCCGCTGCCAAAGTGTCTCGCGGTGCTGAATCCGAAGCAGGATGGCTGCGAGTATCCGGATAAGGATCTCGCTGCGGTTGGCATCGCGTTCAAACTGTCGCTGGCGCTCACGCGCGCGATGGACGGCAGTGAGGACGACGTCTACCGCCTGCTCGATCTCGTCGCGCTCGCGACGATCGCGGACGTCGCGCCGTTGCGCGGAGAGAATCGCGTGCTCGCGCGCGCAGGGCTCAAGGTCATGAAGGACACCACGAACCAGGGGCTGCGCGCGCTCATTCGGTCGTCGGGGCTCGAGGGGAAGCCGCTCAACGCTGGGCGCATCGGCTTCATCCTCGCGCCGCGCCTGAATGCCGTCGGTCGCCTCGGCCACGCGCTTCGCGGCGTCGAGCTGCTCATGACGGAGAGCGAGCACGAGGCGAACGTGATCGCGCGCGAGCTCGAGGAGCTCAATCGCCATCGGCAGGACGTCGACAAGCAGACGCTCGCGCGCGCCCGCGAGATGATCGAGGGGCTCGATCTCGATGCCACGCACGGCATCGTGCTTGCGGAAGAGGGATGGCACCCCGGCGTGATCGGGATCGTCGCGTCGCGGCTGCTCGAGGAGCACGGGCGTCCGGTGCTGCTCATCGCGCTCGACGGCGAGGAGGGGAAGGGCTCGGGGCGCTCGATCTCCGCCTTCGATCTGCATGGCGCGTTGACTGAGTGCCGCGATCTGCTCGTGCGCTTCGGCGGACACCGCGCGGCGGCGGGCGTCACGATAGCGCGCGCGAACGTGCCGGAGCTCGCGCGCCGCTTCAACGAGATCGCGCTTGCGCAGCTCACCGTGAACGATCTCGCGGCCGAGCTCCGCATCGACCTCGAGCTGCCCATCTCCGCTGCGACGCTCGAGCTCGAGTCGCTGCTCCGCCACTTCGAGCCGTTCGGGCCGTCGAATCCCACGCCCGTGCTCGTGTCGCGCGGCGTGCGTCTGGCGGCGCCGGCGCGCGTGATGGGCGACGGGCATCTCAAGTTGCGGCTGCGCACCGATGCGGGCGAGCTCGAGGCGATCGGCTGGGGGATGGCGCATCTCGCGAGCGAGCTCGATGTCGCGATCCCCCTCGACATCGCGTACCGCCTCGAGCGCGACGACTGGAATGGCGTGCCGCGCCTGCAGGCGAAGCTCGCCGCCGTGCGCCGCTAGACTCGTGTGCGAATAGTCGCCGGCCGCTGGCGCGGACGCACGATCGCCGCGCCGCGCGGCACCAAAGTCCGCCCCACCGCCGATCGCGTGCGCGAGGCGTGGATGAGCATCCTGCAAAATGATCTTCCCGACGCCACGGTTCTCGACCTCTTCTCCGGCTCTGGCGCGCTCGGCCTCGAAGCGCTCTCGCGCGGCGCATCGCACGCCACCTTCGTCGAGTCCGCAGCGCCGAGCCTGCTGTCGCTGCGCGCGAACATCTCGCTGCTGGGCGCGGGCGACGCGAGCACCGTCGAGCGCATGGACGCGCTCCGCTTCGTAGGCGCGCTTGGCGAGCACGCCTACGACGTGGCCTTCGCAGACCCACCGTACCGCAAGGGATTCGCGGCCCAGGTCGCCGACCGCTGGCGCGAGCGGCAATTCTCGCGCATTCTGGCCCTCGAGCACGCGGCCGAAGAAACGATGCCCGCCGGCGGCGACACTCGCCGTTATGGTGACACGGCGCTCACTTTCTTTCGCGCCTGATCGTTCCGGACATTCCCGCACCCCACGAGCCCATGCCGATCGCGGTTTACGCTGGCAGCTTCGATCCCGTAACGCGCGGTCACGAAGATCTCATGTGGCGCAGCCTCACCTTCGTCGACAAGCTCATCGTCGCCGTCGCAGTCAATTCCGCCAAGCAGCCGCTCTTCTCAATTGCCGAGCGTGTCCAGATGATCAAGGACAGCATCGGCAACGATCCGCGGATCGAGGTTCGCGAGTTCAACGGGCTGCTCGTCGACTTCGCGCGGGACGTTGGCGCGACGCTCTCGATTCGCGGGCTCCGCGCCGTGGCGGACTTCGAGTACGAATACCAGATGGCGCTCATGAACCGCCACCTGAACGCCGATCTCGAAACGGTGTTCATGGTGCCAAGCATCGATCGAACCTACGTGAGCTCAAGCGTCGTTCGGGAGGTCGCGAAGTACGGCGGCAATACCTCCGGGCTGGTGCACCCGGTGGTGGATGCGGCGCTCCGCAAGCGCTTCAGCGCCGGCAGCGGCGATCCAGCGTGAGGCAACTCCGCCCGCTCGGCGTGGACGGAGTTTTGCATTAGCCCGCTCCGTTTCGAGGCGCGCCGGCGCTTATCTTTCGGCTCGCGCAAACGGAAGCGACATTAAGATGCGACAAGGCGATCGATCCACCGCCATTGTCACCGCGCATGAGTGTAGATCTCGACGGGAGAACGGGACATGAGCTTCGCGATAAAGAAGCAGGGAGAGATTGTCGTGGTAGACGTGGAAGGGCAACTCATCGTTGGCAACCGCCAGGAGCTGAAGCAGCGCGTGCTGGACGAGCTCGAGAAGGGCGAGCGCAAATTCCTGATCGATTTCAGCCAGACGGGCTACATCGATAGCTCCGGCCTCGGCGTGCTGGTTTCGCTGTCGAAGAAGATCCGCGAGCAGGGCGGGGAGCTTCGTCTCGCCAATCTGAACGACGATCTGAAGACGCTCTTCGAGCTCACCAAGCTCGACACGCTCTTCCAGATCTCCGACACGAAGGAACGGGCGCTGGAGACCTTCTGAGCGAACGCGCCAGCGAGCGCCGCGTGTCGGCGATCAGCCAAGCGCTTCCGTTCGCTCCCGGGCGCGTGCACATCGCGCTCGAGCTCGAGATTCCCAGCGACATCCGCTACATCGAGCGGGTCGTCGAGGTCGTCAAACAGCAGTGCGCGCAGCTTTCCTATCCCGCGCGCCAGTGCTGCCTCAATATTCCCGTCGCCCTGAGCGAAGCGCTCTCGAATGCCATCCTGCGCGGCAACGGCGAACGCCACGATGCGCACGTGCAGGTGAAGATCGACGTGACGCAGGACCGCCTGATCCTCGAGGTGCTCGACGAGGGCGCCGGCTTCGACTTCGAGGATTGCCTGACAGACCCGACGGAGCCCGAGAACCTCGAGCGCGAAGATGGCCGGGGGCTCTTTCTCATGACCAGACTCATGGACCGCATCGAGCGCTTCTCGAACCAGGGCAACGTGGTTCGGATGACGCTCAGGCGTCATGATTGACCTGATCGCGCTGCTCACCGCCTTCCGCGATGGCACCGGCGCGGCAGCGGCCGTCTGGCTCGGCGACGACTCGCGACCGCCCACGCGAATAGCCTCCAGCGTGCCTGCCCTCGGCATCCTCGGCTGGACACCTCCGCTCGAAAACGTCGCATCGAAGGTCGTCGATTCGCCCAGCGGCCCGGTGATCGTTGCGCGCATCCCGGGGCCGCGCAAGGCGTGGATCGTGGCGGGGCCTTCGCCCGTGCCGCTGGCGCCGCTCGAGAGCTACGCGCGCTTTCTCAGCGCGATCGTCGGGCAGTATCTGCAGTCGTCGCTGGAGGTCGAGCACGCGGCGAACGAGCTCGCCGAGCGCTACGAAGAGATCAATCTTCTCTACACGATCACGGAGATTCTCGGGCGCACGGTGTCGCTCGAGGAGGCGGCCGCGACGATCCTCAAGGAAATTTCCGAGACGGTGGGCGCGCGGCGCGGCTCGATCCTGGTGCACGATCGCGTCACCGACACGCTGCAGACCGTCGCTGCGATCGGCGGCGTCGTGCTCGACATTCCGCCCATCGCGCTGCACGACACGACGAGCGTCTCGGCGAAAGTCTTTCGCGAACAGCACGCGATGGTCGCCGAGGGAGGCACAATGCCGTGCGAGGCGGAGTCGGCGTATCGGCGCGGGACGATGCTCTCCGTGCCGATCATGTGGACGCTTCCGACGGGAGGCATGGAGCCACTCGGCGTGGTCAATCTCTCCGATCGCTACTCCGATCAGCCGTTCAGCGCTGGCGACCAGAAGCTGATCGCTGCGATCGCGACGCAGATCGGCACCGCGATTCAGAACACGCGCCTCGTGCGCGCGTCGCTCAGCCAGCAGCGGCTGATCCAGGAGCTCGCCCTCGCGCACGATCTGCAGATGAAGCTCCTCCCGCGCACGGACGTCGTGGCGCCCGAGGCGCAGGTCGCGGCGCGCGTGGTGCCCGCCGAGAGTGTGGGTGGCGACTTCTACAATCTCTTTCGCCTGTCACCCGATCGCACCGGCATCATGATCGGCGACGTGTCGAGCCACGGCTATCGCGCCGCGCTCATCATGGCGCTCGCGATGAGCGCGTCGGCGATCCATGCGCAGGCGTCGCCGGATCCGGACGCGGTGCTCGCGGCGCTCGAGGGCACGTTGCGCGAGGAGCTCGTGACGACGGAGATGTTCATCACGGCGTTCTACGGCGTCATCGATCGCAAGGCGCGCACGCTGCGTTACGCGAACACGGGGCATCCGCACGCCTTTCACGTCGCCACAAACGGCACCGTCGAGCGTTTGCCCGCGATCGATCCGCCCATCGGGATGGTCGAGACGCTCCCGCACGCGCGCTCGCGCGCGTGGGAGCCGGGCGGCGATCTGCTGCTCCTCTTTACGGACGGTGTGAGCGACGCGCGCAACCGCTTCGGCATGCGCCTCGGCGAGCAGCCCGTGCTCGACATCGTGCAGCGCTACCGCACCGAAACTCCCGCGGCAATCGTGCAGCGCGTGTTCGAGGAGCTTGCCGAGCACACCGGTGAGGCCGTGCAGCGCGACGATCTCGCGGTGGTCATCACGCGAAGCTGAGCGACGGCACGCATGCGGCCGCCGCCGATCCGGAAGAGTCTCGGCCAGCACTTCCTCACCGATCCGCGCATCCTCGCGCGAATCGCGGACGCGGTCGCGCTGGCGCCAACCGAGACGGTGGTGGAGATCGGCCCGGGGCGCGGGTCGCTCACCGACGCGCTGCTCGCGCGTGCGGCGCGCGTGGTTGCGATCGAGATCGACCGCAAGCTCGTTGAGCTCCTGCGCGAGAAGTACGCGAACGAGCCGCGACTCACGATCATCGAGGGCGACGTGCTCGACGTGAATCTCGGCGAGGCGGCGGGTGGCGCGTACGCGCTCGCGGGGAATGTGCCGTACTACATCACCACGCCGATTCTCTTTCAGGCGCTGAAGCAACCGCGCGCGCTGCGCTCGGTGCTGCTGGTGCAGAAGGAGGTTGCCGCGCGGATGGCCGCGGCGCCGGGCGCCGACGACTACGGCGCGCTCTCGGTGAACGTGCAGGCGGTGGCCGATGTCGAGCTGCTCTTTCGCATTCCCGCCGGCGCGTTCAATCCGCCGCCGCGCGTGGACAGTGCAGTGGTGCGCGTGACGCCGCGGGCGGAGCCGGTGGTGGCGCCGGGAATGGAGGAGCCGTTCCGTATCTTCGTGCAGGCGGCGTTCGCGCTGCGGCGAAAGCAGATGCGGCGCGTAGTGCGCACGGTGGCGGAGCGAAGTGCGACGGATGCGGAGGCGGCGCTGGCCGCATGCGCGATCGATCCTGATGCGCGGCCGGAGACTTTGAGCGCGAAGCAGTTCTACGCGCTGGGGCGCGCGCTAGGGCTGTGGGTTTAACTCATCGGACGATCAAGTGTCCCGCGCGCCCTACTCCCTATTCGACAGCGCGAACGACAGCCGCTCGAGCTCCATCGCCATGTTCACCGTATTCAAAGTGACGTCAGCCGGCACGTGCAGCTGAATCGGCGCGAAGCTCATGATGCCGGAGATTCCCGCGGCGACCACCTGATCGACGACGCGTTGCGCGGCCGAGGCGGGCACGGCTATCACCGCGATGTCGACGGGCTGCTCGCGATTGTCCTCGGAGAGCGACTCGATCGCGCGCACCGACAGGTGGTAGATCTCGCGACCGACCTTCGCCGGATCGGAATCGTACAGGCCGACCACGCGAAAGCCGCGCTGCTGGAAGCCCTCGAACTGCGCGAGCGCGGCACCGATCTTTCCGACGCCGACGATGATCACGCGCCAGTCGCGCTCGAGTCCGAGGATGCGCCGCATGCTCTGCGTCAGCTCCGCCACCTGGTAGCCGAGCCCGCGCTTGCCGAAGGAGCCGAAGAAGGAGAGGTCCTTCCGAACTTGCGCGGAGGTCGTGCCGCCGCGGGCGGCCAGTTCATCGCTGGATACCGTCGTGAGCCCCGCCGTTTCGAATTCCTCGAGGAAGCGGAGATAGAGCGACAGGCGACGGACGGTCGAATCGGCGATTCTCTTCAATGGCGGGGCGGCTTGTGAATTCATTCACAAGATAGGAGCGCGCTACGGAACCTGCTAGATGAACGCTGGCTCGCAGCGCGCCTCTGCGGTTAACTTGTGTGTACTCATGCCAGTACATGTTTCTTCAGAGATCGGCCGGCTCCGCTCCGTGCTCGTCCACCTGCCCGGTCCCGAGCTCCTCGCGGTGACGCCCGACACCCGCGAGGACTTTCTATACGACGACATCATCGACCTCGAGAACGCCCAGAAGGAGCATCGCCGGCTCGTGGCCATTCTCGAGCGCTTCACGACGGTGCTCTCGGTGCGCGATCTGCTCGCCGACGTCGTCTCGATCCCCGCCGCACGAGACCTGCTCGTGCGCGAGACGCTCGACATCGTCCCCTCCGGCCCGCTCGCGAACAAGATCGAAGAGCGCAGCCCGGAGGAGCTCGTCGAGATGCTCATCGAGGGCGAGGAAGAGGAGCCGGGCCCGCTCGCCCGCTCGCTCAACGAGGGCGGCTATCTCCTTCCGCCGCTGCCGAATCTCTTCTTTACGCGCGACACCGCGATGGTCGTCGGCGATCACGTGATGATCGGCTCCATGCGCTACGCCGTGCGCTGGTCGGAGGAGCTCATCATGAAGCTCCTCTTCCTTCACCATCCGCAGCTCGCGAACAAGGGAATTCTCTACGATGGCGCGGCGGAGCGCCGGCATAATTACACGCTCGAGGGCGGCGACGTGCATCCGCTGCGCCACGACACCGTGATCATCGGCTTCAGCGAGCGCTCGAGCCCCGCGGCCATCGATTACCTGACCGCGAAGCTCTTCGAGGAGACCGCAATCAGCCACGTCATCGTGGTCGTGATGCCGAAGGAGAACACGGCGATTCACCTCGACATGATCTTCACACAGCTCGATCGCGATTTGTGCGCGGTCTATCCGCCACACTTCATTGGGCCCGAGCGGCTGCCGATTCTCTATCGCAAGAAGGGGAATGAGCACATGCAGGAGATGCCGAACGTCTTCGCAGCGCTCGAGCACGTCGGGCTGCCGATGACGCCGGTGTTTTGCGGCGGCACGCGCCGCTCGGTGCAGGAGCGCGAGCAGTGGGCGAGCGGCTGCAACTTCGTCGCGATGCGGCCGGGCGTGATCCTCTCGTACTCGCGCAACGAGGCGACGATCGTCGAGATGGGGAAGCAGGGCTTCCGCGTCGTCTCCTCGGTCGACTTTCTCACGGGCGACGAGCGCGTGAAGGACGGCGAGCGCGCGATCATCACCTTCGAGGGCTCCGAGCTCGTGCGCGCCGGAGGCGGCCCTCGATGCATGACGCTCCCGGTGCATCGCGAGGATCCGTGGGACTGAGCGCGCACGGTATCGCCGCGCGTCCCGCCGAGACTCGGCTCACCGAGCGGGCGGTGGACTTTCTGTCGAATGGATCAGCGGATGCGAAGGCGCTGATCGAGCACGTGTGTCAGATGCCGGGCGCGCCAGTGGTCGTGGCGGAGGCGATGGCGCTCGCACTGTTCGCGCAGCGTCCGGAGTTCGTGCGCTCGCACGACGGGCGCTGGTCGCTCGCGCCGCAGCCGCGCACGCAGGCGCTGCGCCCGACCGTCGCGGTCGAAGCGGTGCGCGAGAATCGCTCGAGCTACGACGCGAGCGTCGAGCGCGACGAGCTCGCGTCGCTCTCGTACGTGGTCGTCGACGTCGAGACGACGGGAATGAGCCCGTGGAGCGGCGATCGCATCACGGAGATCGCGGCCATCGTAGTGCGCGATGGCGTGGTCGCCGAGCGCTTCGCGACGCTCGTGAATCCCGAGCGCTCGATTCCGCCGATGATCACGAATCTGACGCAGATCAACTGGGAGATGGTGAAGGACGCGCCGCGCTTCCGCGACATCTGCGAGCAGGTGGTGAGCGTGCTCGAGGGACATGTGTTCGTGGCGCACAACGCGGACTTCGACTGGCGCTTCGTGACGGCGGAGGTACAGCGCGCGACGGGGCAGCGGTTGTCGGGGCGGCGGCTCTGCACGGTGCGGCTCG
>Ga0208078_1000364_pt1 | contig 11996 bp, 8 predicted proteins | sample NGESurdeep072012_3_FD_184468 | JGI IMG/M metagenome (GOLD analysis project Ga0208078, IMG submission 184468) | Arctic peat soil microbial communities from Barrow, Alaska - NGEE Surface sample 53-2 deep-072012 (SPAdes) | ecosystem: Environmental > Terrestrial > Soil > Wetlands > Peat ...
AACATTCTCGTTCCGATCGATTTTTCGGAACTGTCACTTCAAGCCATCCCGGTTGCCAAAAGGCTGGCGCAGCGTTTCGGCGCGAATGTCCATCTGGCGCATGTCCAGGAATATTCGTATCCCGCCGTGATGCTTGGTCCCGGTGCGCCGGTCCTGGTCGCACCGCTAAACGACTTTGAACAGTGGCGTGAAGCCGCGCAGAAGCGGCTGGAGCGAATGGCGATTGAATACAGACTCACCGGGACCTGCCGTGCCGAAATTGGCGGCGCTCCCTTCGACACGCTCGACTGGATCGCCGATGACATCGCGGCGGATCTGATTGTGCCCTCAACTCATGGCCGGACCGGATTCAAACATGCTCTCCTGGGCAGCACGGCCGAGCGCCTTGTTCAGCATGCACCTTGTCCCGTTTTCGTTGTGCGCAAACGGCAAGCTCATCGAAGCAGGACCCAGACGATCGACAAAATTCTTGTGCCGGTCGATTTCTCCGACTGCTCTTTGGCGGGACTCAATTACGCCATTCAATTCGCGAAGAAGTGGGCCGCCAGTCTCATCGTTACTCACGTCGTCGATCTCGGACCGTTGCTGATGGCGGATGGATACGGCGTATACGACCTCTCGGCGGCGAGAGAAGCTGCGATCAAGCAAGCGGAGTGGCAGATGCGTGAATTTGTTCGCCGCGTTCAATTCGGCGGGGTGCCCTTTGCAACGGTGGTGACAAGCGGCGGACCCGTCGCTGGCATCTGCAACGTTGCCTTGGCGGAAAAGGTCGACCTGATCATCACCGCTACCCACGGAAGGACCGGATTGAAGCACGTCCTGATTGGCAGCGTTGCCGAACTCGCGGTGCGCCACGCCCCCTGCCCCGTCCTGGTCGTGCCATCTCATCCGGAAATTCGCGCAAAGAACGTTTCGAAACGAACCGTTTCAAGGCCGGTCGAGCCCACTCGAGCTGCGCGGAAAACGTTGTCCGAAAAATTCGTGACGCGACGCGCCCGGAAGACAACGTCCCATCCTTTTCCAGAGCGGCGCTCCACGAACAAGTTCCGCGAATCGCACCGGGGATAATTCTGCCATGAAACCAAGAAACCAAACAGCCTAACGAGCCATGAATACACAAACTCTCCTGACGCAGACGCCGGTGCCCGTCCGGCACTATCCACCTTCGGATGTTCAAACATCTACGATGCGCGCGAATGTCTTCCACGGACCAAACGAAATCAGCATCGAAGAAGTGCCGCGTCCCCGGGCCGGTGTGGGTGAAGCGGTTATTCGCATCACGCTGACGACAATTTGCGGCACTGACCTGCACATCTTGCGCGGCGAATACCCGGTGAAGGCGGGCTTGGTGATTGGTCACGAGCCGGTAGGCGTGATCGAAGAGCTGGGCGAAGGTGTCACCGGTTACAAGATCGGCGATCGCGTCATGACCGGGGCGATCACGCCGTGCGGTCAATGCCGCGCCTGTCTTTCCGCGCAATGGGCACAATGCGGACATGGCGAAGGCGTGGAAGCGCTCGGCGGCTGGCGGTTCGGCAACACGATCAACGGCGCGCAGGCGGAATACCTCCTCGTGCCGAACGCGCAGGCGAACCTCGCGAAAATTCCGGCCGAGCTGAGTGACGAACAGGTCGTGCTGCTGGCCGACATTGCTTCCACGGGCTTCGCCGGCGCGGAGTCGGCGAAGATCAAGATCGGCGACACTGTGGTCGTTTTCGCGCAGGGCCCGATTGGTCTTTGCGCAACGGCCGGCGCGAAATTGCTTGGAGCCTCATTTATCATCGGCGTCGACAGCGATCCCGTGCGAATGCAGATGTCGAAGCAGATGGGCGCCAACGTTGTGCTCGATCCGAAGCAGTGTGACGTCGTCGCGGAGGTGAAGCGCCTGACGAGTGGCGGCACCGATGTGTCGATTGAAGCGCTCGGGCTTCAGGAAACATTCGAGAGCGCGCTCCGCTGTCTGCGGCCAGGGGGAACGCTGAGCAGCCTTGGTGTTTACTCCGGCAAACTGGCGTTGCCCTACGATGCGTTCGCCGCCGGCATCGGCGATTACAAGATCGTGACGAGCCTTTGCCCGGGAGGCAAAGAACGGATGCGGCGACTCATGTCGCTAGTCCAGACGAAGCGCTTCGATCCGACGCCGCTCATTACGCACCGCTTCAAACTCGATCAGATCGTGGAGGCTTATGAGCTCTTCGGCGCCCGGCGTGACGGTGTTCTTAAGGTCGCGATTACACCTTGAACGCACTCAATCCCGACACCAGGTAAACAGCTAGTACTAAGGACACATCATATGACCATTCAACGCCTCATCTTCCTCATCGCCGGCACGCTCGTGCTCAGCGGTCTCGCGCTCGGATTTTTCGTGGATCAACGCTGGCTTCTCCTTCCGGCCTTCGTCGGGTTCAACATGTTCCAGACCGCATTTACCGGCTTCTGCCCACTCGAGCGCATCCTCATCAAGTTGGGCATTGGCCAGACGGCCGAGCCGTGCGGCGCGGCGCCACGCTGAGTGCCGATGAAGCTTCCGCGTCTGCTCATCACCGTCGCGGTCGCCTGTGCCCTTGCCGCGTGTCATTCGAAAAAAGAAACCGCCGAGTCGCTGCCGCCGGTCGCGGTCCGTACCGTTACCGTCGAGAGCCAGGCCCGATCCTCCAGCGAGGAGGTCGTCGGCACCGTGCGGGCGAAATTGCACGCAGTCATCGAGGCCAAAGTGAGCGGTCGCATCGAGGCGTTCGTGGTCGCACCGGGGCAGATCTTGCAGGCCGGTGACCTGATCGCGCAACTCGACTCCCACGAGAGCCAGGCGAGGCTGGATCAGGCGCTGGCGATGCGCGACCAGGCCACGCGCGATCTCGAACGAGCGCGCGAACTGTTCGCCAAGAAGATCACCACCCAGGCCGAGTTCGACGCCGTGCAAGCGCGCGAGCGAGTCGCCGCCGGGGCGGTGAAGGAAATCGAAACACTGCTCGGCTACACCAAAGTCGTCGCGCCATTCAGTGGCGTGGTCACGCGCAAGCTCTTCGATGTTGGTGATCTCGCGACGCCAGGGAAGCCGATCGCCGAGATGGAAGATCCGAGCGCGCTCCGTTTCGAGGCCGACGTGCCGGAGGCGCTCATCGGCTACGTCAAGCTCGGCGCGAAGTTTCCCCTCCGCGTCAGCGCGATGCCGGCGGAAATTGAAGGCACGGTTGTCGAGATCGCGCCCGTGGCCGACCCGGCGAGCCGCACTTTTCTGGTGAAACTCGATCTGCCGGCATCGGATGGCTTGCGCAGCGGACAGTTCGGCCGCGTCCTCGTCCCCACGGGCAAAGCGGATGCCGTCTGGGTGGCGGCGTCAGCGCTCGTCGTACGCGGACAGATGGAGACCGTCTTCACAGCGGTGAACGGGCACGCGCAACTGCGCATCGTCCGCACCGGCAAGCGTGCTAACACCGAAGTGGAAATCCTCGCCGGCCTCAGCCGCGGCGAGAAGGTCGTGACCGAGGGCGCGGCCGAATTGCGCGACGGCCAACCCATCACCATCAAGCCGTGAAAGAGGTGAGCGGAGAGCCGGCCGCTGCGGCGCACGGTCCCGCCGGTCGAATTGCAGCGGCGTTCATTAATTCAAAGCTGACGCCGCTGATCGTCGTGACGGCGGTCTTGCTCGGGATGGCCGCCATCTTCCTGCTGCCGCGCGAAGAAGAACCACAAATCAAGGTGCCGATCGTGGACGTGTTCGTGGATATGGCCGGCTCTTCCGCGAAGGAAGTGGAGGAGCGCGCCACGCGGCCGATGGAGAAATTGCTCTGGGAAATTCCAGGCGTGGAATACATATACTCCACCTCGCGCGATAGCGAGAGCCTCGTGATCGTCCGCTTCAAGGTGGGCGAAGATGTCGAGCGCAGTCTGGTCAAACTCACGGAGAAACTGCGTTCGAATTTCGACCGCATTCCGCATGGCGTCAGCGGGCCGCTGATCAAGCCGAAATCGATCGACGATGTGCCGATTCTGGCGCTGACCTTTCACAGTGCGCGCTACGATCATCTGACCTTGCGGCGGCTCGTGGCGGAAGTGGACGACTCCGTGAAAGCAGTGCCGCTGGTCGCGGAGACTTCGATCATCGGCGGCGCGCGCCGACAGGTTCGCGTGCTGCTCGATCCGGTGCGGCTCGCTTCGCGTAACCTTACCGCCGCCGGGCTCGTGCCGATGTTGCAGCAGGCGAATCGCCAGTTCCGGGCTGGCGGCCTAACGACCGGCAATCAGGAGGTCGTGATCGAAACCGGGGCATTTCTTACGAGCGCCGCCGATGTCGGCAACGTCGTCGTTGGCCTCTTTGGCGGGCGGCCGGTTTACTTGCGCGAAGTCGGCGAGATCGTGGACGGGGCGGAAGAGCCGTCGAATTACGTGTTCTATGGCTACGGCGGCGCGCACGCGCCGCTACAGGACGAAGAACCGGCCGTCACGCTCAGTATTGCAAAGCGTCCCGGCGCCAACGCCGTCGCGGTCGCGGACGAGGTCCTGCGAAAGATCGAGACCCTCAAAGGCACGTTGATTCCGCACGATGTTACGGTCTCGATTACGCGCCACTATGGCGAGACTGCGGCGGAGAAGTCTAACGAGTTGCTCCGGCATATGGGCATCGCGGTCATGGGCGTTTCGTTGCTCATCTGGCTCACGCTTGGCTGGCGCGAATCCGCCATCGTGGCGATCGCGATTCCCGCCACGCTCGCGCTCACCCTCCTCGTTTTTTATCTGCTCGGCTTCACCTTGAACCGCATTACGCTTTTCGCGCTGATCTTCAGCATCGGCATTCTCGTCGACGACGCCATCGTGGTGGTGGAGAACATCGTCCGCCATTTCCACCTGCCGCAGAACCGCGGGCGCAACTGGTCGAGCATCGCGGTCGAAGCGGTGAGCGAGGTCGGCAACCCGACGATCCTGGCCACGTTTGCCGTCATTGCCGCGGTCCTGCCCATGGCATTCGTCGGCGGATTGATGGGACCTTACATGCGGCCGATCCCGATCGGTGCGACCGCGGCGATGGGCTGGTCGCTGGCGATCGCCTTCATCGTCACGCCCTGGGCTTCCATCCGGATTCTGCGCTGGGGCAAAAAATACGCCAGCCTAACGAGTGGTAAGCCGCCCGCGGGCGGCGGTCACGGCCACTTTGAGCACGCCGAGGATTTCTTCACCCGGCTATATCGACGCATCATGGGACCGCTGATTGAGCGTGTGCGTGCGCGCTGGATTTTTCTGGGCGCGATTACCGCCCTGCTGCTCGCGGCCATGGCGACGGTGGCGCTCGGTTGGGTAAAAGTGAAGATGCTGCCGTTCGACAACAAGAGCGAGTTTCAGGTCATCCTGAACATGCCGGAAAGCAGCGCCCTCGAACGGACCGCGCAAGCCGCGCGCGAGATCGCGGCGGCCATCCGCGGCGAACCCGAGGTAACCAACTACCAGGTTTACGCCGGAGTAGCTGCGCCATTTAATTTCAATGGACTCGTCAGGCACTATTACATGCGGCGCGGCGCAAACGTGGCCGACATTCAGGTGAATCTCGTTCCAAAAGGCGAACGACACGCGCAAAGCCACGATATCGCCAGGCGCGTTCGACCCCGGGTGGCGGAGATTGCCGCGCGCTACGATGCGCGCGTGGCAGTCGCAGAAGTGCCGCCGGGCCCGCCGGTGCTGCAGACGTTAGTCGCGGAGATCTACGGCCCCGATGAGAACGCGCGCATCAAGCTGGCCACAAAGGTGCGCGATGTCTTCCGGCGGACCGCTGGCGTGGTGGACGTGGATTGGTACGTCGAGGCCGATCAGCCGCGCACCTTGTTCGTCATCGACAAGGAAAAGGCGGCGCTGCACGGCATCAGCGCCGAGACGATTTCGCGAACGCTGCGAATCGCGGTGGGCGGAGAGTCCGTCGATCTGCTCCATCTGCCGCGCGAAAAAGAAGACGTCAATGTCATGCTCGAGTTGCCGCGTTCCTCCCGGACGACGCCGGAGGAGTTGCTCGCCCTGCGCGTCCGGTCCGGCGATGCCAATGCGCTTCCTGAACCCGGCGTCGCCGGAGCCGCTCCGCTCGTGCCGCTCGGTGAGTTGGTGAAAATCGAAAACACGACGGTCGAGAAAAGCATCTATCACAAGAATCTCATGCCGGTGACGTACGTCATCGGCGATGTCGCGGGCGTGGTGGAGAGCCCGGTCTACGCGATCATGAGAATGAACAAGGCATTGCGAGCGCTCGATACACGGGAGTTCGGCGGCACCGGCGCCCCGCTCGAAATCTACAACGCGCACCTGCCCTTCAGCGATCAGCGCCCGGCAATAAAATGGGACGGCGAATGGCACATTACGATCGAGGTTTTCCGCGATCTCGGCACCGCCTTCGCCGCCGTGCTCGTGCTCATTTACGTCCTGATGGTCGGCTGGTTTCGCAGTTTCCTTACTCCGCTTCTTGTGATGGCGGCGATCCCGTTCTCGCTCGTCGGAGTGTTACCGGCGCACGGATTGATGGGTGCGTTCTTCAGCGCTACCTCGATGATCGGTTTCATGGCCGGCGCAGGAATCGTCGTCCGCAATTCCATCATCCTGGTGGATTTCATCCAGCTGCGGGTGCGCGAAGGAATGCCTCTGGCAGATGCCGTCGTTGATGCCGGCGCGGTTCGTTTCCGCCCGATGCTTTTGACTGCGCTTGCCGTCGTCGTCGGCGCCAGCGTCATCCTTCTGGATCCGATCTTTCAAGGCCTCGCCATCGCGCTAATGGCCGGCGAAATCGCCTCACTCCTCATCAGCCGCATGGCCGTGCCGGTTCTCTATTTCATGGCCAACAAAACGCCGGCGACCGCGCCGCCAGTTCCAATCGAGCCCACGCAAAACAAGAACCATGCAAGTCAACCACGTGCCGATGTTCTGGATTGAAATTACGGCCGCGCTTTTTGCCAGAGCAGCCAGGATGCTCGGCCGGCACGGCGAACCCTCCGACTCTCCTTCTCTCAGTCGGAAAGCAATGCTCAATCCACGAGCAACACATCGGCGACTACAAGATCGTGACCACCCTTTGTCCCGGCGGCAAAGAACGGATGCGCCGGTTGATGTCGATGGTGCAAACCAAACGGTTCGATCCGACGCCACTGCTTACCCACAGCTTCAGGCTCGATCAAATCGTCGAGGCTTACGACCTCTTCGGTACGCGGCGCGACGGTGTCCTGAAAGTCGCCATCCGGCCCTAGAAAAGAAATGCAATAATCCGACGCTTGTTGGCAATTCTCTTGGCGTTTTTTTGCGCACAAGAAAAGGCAAGCATTTAGCAACCAAGGAAGAGCGTTACCCGCGCTGGGCGGTGATGCTTGAGCCATGAAAACGGCAACTCTTCCAACAACCCGGCGGTTCCCGCGGATCTCCTGCCGAATCGGACGCAGGATCACAAAGGCCTCCAACCTCAAGATCAAGAATGTGCTCGTGCCGATCGATTTTTCGGAGCGGTCGCTCGAAGCATTCGAAACCGCGCTGAGTTTGACGAAACAAACCGGGGCCCAATTGCACCTGATCCACGTTTACGAGCCGGACTATCCGCTCCAAACCGTCATGGCGATGCCGATCGTTCTTCCGCCGGTGCAAGTCGCGCAAGGCGTCCGGAGGCATCTAAAAGACGTCGCGAGAAATTACGGCGTCGAGTTGCGCCCGGGAAACACTCATGCGGTAGAAGGAAGACCGTTTGAGGAGATTTGCCGCATCGCCCGCGAGCAGAAGATCGATCTGATCGTCGCTGCCACCCGGGGAAACACGGGCGTAAAGCACTTGCTGCTCGGCAGCACCGCCGAGCGCATCGTCCGCTATTCACCTTGTCCCGTCCTCGTAGTCCATCCCAGAGCCAGGAATGGGAAATCGGCGAAGCCCGACCTCAGGTTCGGCAAAATTCTGGTGCCGATCGATTTCTCGGAATGTTCGCTGAAGGGGCTCGAATACGCGAAGGCACTGGCGAGGCAATTCGGTTCGAAGCTCGTGCTGCTCAACTCCGTCGCCTTTCAGTACTACATCACGAGTGATGAGTACGCGCGCTACGACCTTCCGTTGTTGATGGAGCAGGAGGAAAAAGCCTCACGCCATCAAATGCGGGACCTGATCGAAAAAACGGATTGGGAAGGGATTGAAGTAAAGTCATCGCTGCAAATCGGGCACGCGGGCCAGCAGATTTGCGCGCGGTCGGCCGGGCAGCACGCAGATCTCATCGTCATTTCGACCCACGGCACTACCGGGTTCAAGCACATCCTGGTGGGCAGCACGGCGGAATACGTGGTGCAGCACGCCACCTGTCCCGTGCTCGTCGTTCCGAGTCATGAGCGGCCGGTGCTGAACTCAAGGAAAGAGAGCTAATTTTCCACTTCCGTGGAAATCGTCGCCTCGCCCGCGGTCTGCGCGAGGGCCTGCTCGACGGCGCGCCACGCCAGCATCGCGCATTTCACGCGCTGCGGAAATTTCTTCACGCCCTGGAGCAATTGAAGATCGCCGAGGCCTTTCGTTGCGCCCGCGCTTTCGCCCGTCACAAGATCCTTGAACGTGCGCGACCTCGAATCGGTGCGGCGGTTTCTTGAACGAGCGTTTCTCCATCGTCACGCTCACGGGCAGGCGCGAGCGCGGCGAAACAAGAGCTTAAGACGTCAATCCTGGCACAAGGTCATGATAAAGCATTGATCCGATTGAAGCTCCTGACACACTTTAAAGCAGATACCTCTGAATATCAGTCGATACTTCTTCCCAATCGCACCACGTGTGTAAATGACCAGTTCTCGCGAGACGCAACTGGCTTGGCTATCAGTGCAAGGCGGAATGTCTCCGAAGCAGATTGGTCCAGTTGGCAACACCTGGACCGAAGGTGTTCCATCCGGCAGATTCGGGACAGGATTTCCAGCCAGATCGGTCACGTATATCTGTTTGATGGAAAAGTCGCTAAAAGTAATGTTCGAGTAACAGTTGCAAACCTTGAGACAAGCGACTTCTACGTCGTCTGTCTCGATGCAATCGCATTTGCTATCGCCCCAGGAAACCGAAAGACACGGCTGAATATCCGGTTGTTTTGCCGGAGCACACTCACAGTGGCAGGCACAGGGATTTTCTTCGACTGCGACTTCGAGGTGATTTTGGACAAGCAGGCCCAACCAGCCTGGGCTGGACTTCACGTAAACAACGATCTCGTTATCACAGGTCCGCCAGTTCTTGTCCAAGGTAATCGAGACCGCCGCTCCTGGGTCGAAACCACGGGTCAGATATGGATCAGAGACCGAAGTCGAACCACGTTGCGGCAGGATAGTTGGATTTGAGGCGCTTTGCGCGATACCGTTAACGTAGATTTCAGCCACCTGATTGTCCGCATAGAAGTCCATCACGAGAGCGAACGTGGCCGGGTTGATGCCTGCGCCTAAATTGAAACGGTAGCGGAAGTAAGCATTTAGATTCTTATTCGGATCGACGTGTTTGGCATTCTGGAAATAGGAAATCCACCCTGCGTTGCCAAAAGGACTCGCCACCCACGCGGTACTAGATTTCACAAACGCCCTAATCCAGGAGCTCGATGGCACGCTGGCCGGGCCGCTGGTGTTGCCGAGGCCAACCTCCCAATGAAGATCAAGGACAGGATTAGTGGCGGTGCTGTCAGCCAGGCGACCACCCATTCCGTCATAGGCTGTGTTTAGCAAAGGCGCATCCGTGGCGCCGAGGATTACCGGATATCTGTCATCGCTCTCGCACCCGCTGCACCGGCAGTCTAGCAAATTGACTTTTCGCGCGCATTTGCGAGCAAGGGTCGCGTTCTGCGCGTTGGCCAAATCGGCGCACGTGGGCTGTCGTCGATCATCTCGCGATGGTCCTCGAGTTTCTGGACCTTCGATGCCTTTAGAGCTCGCGCTCTTTTTCTTACCCGATTGTGTTCGCGATTGCTTTTTCATTGTTTTCTTTCCTGGGGAGGTGCCTTTTTGGTGTCAGAAGAAAATTGTTTTTGCAGAAAAACACGAGAACGAGCACGCGAGTGCGAAGAATGGAAGTGGACGCGAAGGGAAGCATGGAGGGTCGGGGTAGCCCCATTCCGCGCAGGTCTACTATCGACTGTCAATGACTTTTCCGCGTCGGACTATCCGATGCCAAGGCGTTACAAAAGGTGACGCACGATTCGGCGCTGCCCGCTCCGTTACCATCCGCCAGAGGCACTTCTGCGGCCGAACCAAATAGACAGGCGAAGAGCGCGGCAGAAGTGCGGTTCTCGACCAACAGTTTCTCATAGAGCGGGATAGAATGCTTCCGCACCGTGCATTCTTCTATTCCCATCAGGGTTGCGATATCGGCAGTCGTCTTGGAAAACGCGAGCCAGTAGAGAAGTTCGGCCTCACGGTAAGTCAGCGATTCTATCGGCATGCGTAATTCCTCCAGGGCGAGACACGTCGATCCCTTGCGGTTTCCTGCGGCACGCGTCACCCGGATTCGGCTCGCCGGCGTCTTGAGCCAGAAAGCTTTTCCGGGCGTTTCCATTTCGCTCACCTGCAACGCCGTCAGCAGCTCTCCCGGCGTCATTCCCACTTCTCCGAGCCATAGTTTTGCTGAGACGCTGATAAAAGAAACGTTGCCGCCCCGTGTCATGATCAGGACAGCGCACAGCGGTTCCAGGGTTGAACTTTTTTCCTTCAGAGAGTGACGGGGCTCCGCTTTTTCTCTACACCGTCCCGGCGGGAAAAGTCATAAGAAAAAACGAGCGGCGCGAGCGAATCGGCGATTCGCGGATCAGCGCAGCCGCGGCGCTCACGCAATTTTACGAGGGAAAACGGGGCTGCGGTCGGCGGGCAAACGTCTTCGCCTTTCGGTTACTAGGCGGGCAGCGCGACGGCAGGCAAGCTCAGAACCGTGACCTCCCTCGGCCCCACAACCAAGAGCATCCGTCAATCTGCCGTCCCGGCCTCATCCAGCGCCCGAAACGCTGCCTCCTTGGCGCAAAACGCCGACGGTTCGAGTCGAAACCCTGACGGCTCTGACCAGGGCGTTGACGGTTTTTCGGAATACCCTTCCAGCTTTTCGGCAAACGCTGCCAGCTTTAGCGCATCGCCTGCCAGGTTTTCCCAAACCGAGGCAGCATTCTCGCCAAACCCTTCCCCGTTTCGCCAAAAGCTGGAAGCGTTTCGCGCCACCGGGGCAGGAACCCAGCAAAATGGGGAAGCATCCCGGGAAAACCCTTCCCCGGCCGCGGCCGGCAGGGACCGCCTGTCCAGGACGCTTCCCCGTTTTTCGCATTCGCTGACGGCTTTCGCGCAAAACCTTCCCCGATTTTACACCGACCCGCAGGTAAACAGCCGTTTCCACGGCGCTTCCTCCCCCCAACCCACTAAAACATTATGACTAAAGCAATCATCGACTTCAGCAGTTACACCGGGCCGGACCTTCTTCCGGCATCCCAGAAAATCCACACCGACATAACGGCCAACGCCGTCATTTTCGACGCCCCGCCCGTGACCATGGCCGCGTTCGACACGTTGATCAGCACCTTCGAACAGGCGCTTGAGGACAAGGCTAGCAAAGCCACCGCCGACGTCGTCGCCTTCACCGTCGCCCGGAACGATCTCGAGACCGCGCTCGGCATGCTCGGTAACTACGTTAACATCAAGGCCGACGGCGACCCATCCATCGTGGTCAAGAGCGGCTTCCCATCCTACGAAACCACCCGCGTGCCCGATACCAACCCACCCGCCGCGCCCGAAAATCTCTCCGTGCGCCAGGGCGACCTCAGCGGCTCCATCGTCGCCCGTTACCGTCCCGATCGCCAACGAAGTGTGAACGACATCCAGACCAACACCGGCGACCCAAACAATGCGAGCGATTGGAAACCCGCCGGCCTCTTCACCGGCGGCAAAGCCGTCCTCGGCGGATTCGTTCCCGGCACCACCGTCTGGGTCCGCGTCCGCACCGTCGGCCTGAAAGGCGTCATGGGCGCCTGGAGCGACCCGGCGAAGATCATGGTGGTGTAAGGGCGGCTT
>Ga0208078_1000365_pt1 | contig 11994 bp, 9 predicted proteins | sample NGESurdeep072012_3_FD_184468 | JGI IMG/M metagenome (GOLD analysis project Ga0208078, IMG submission 184468) | Arctic peat soil microbial communities from Barrow, Alaska - NGEE Surface sample 53-2 deep-072012 (SPAdes) | ecosystem: Environmental > Terrestrial > Soil > Wetlands > Peat ...
CCCGCCGTCGTTGTAGAGCGTCGCGATCGCGCTCGCCATCTCGCGCTGCGCGGGACGATCCTCGTAGCGCGCGAGCATCGCGGCGATCGGACCGTCGGGGCCGAGCGCATCGGCGACGCCCTTCGCCTCGATCGGCACCGCGACCTTCGCCTTCGGCACCTCGACCACGACGTAGAGATCGCTCGCATCGTTGTCGATGATGCCGAAGCCAATGCCGCCGTCGTGCAGCCGCGCGGCGACCGCGAGATCCCGATCCGACGGCTCGAGCAGCCCCGACGGATGGTTGTGCAGCAGCATCTCGCCACGCTCGGCAACCGCCGGCAGCGCGAGCACGCTCTGCACATCGCCGCGTGCGACGACGCGCGCCGTGCGCACGACGCCGTCTTCATCGAGCGTGGCGACGAAGCACACCTCGCGCCCGCCCGCGAGGCGGATCGCGGCGCGCATCCCCGCGGCCGCCGTCGGCGCGAGGCGTGACTCCTCGCAATTGTCTCGACCGTCGTACGCCGACGACGGCTCGCGAGCGGCGAGCGGGCTCACGTCTTGAGCGGCTTCTTCTTCGCCGCCGGGAAGAGGACGTTGTTCAGGATCAGGCGGTAGCCGGGCGAGCTCGGATGCAGCGAGAGATCCGTCGGCGGATTTCCGATCGCGTGCTGCGGATCCTCCGGATCGTGTCCGCCGAGGTAGGTCCAGCTGCCCTTGCCATAGTCGCCGTGGATGTACTTCACCCACGGTGCGCCCGGCTCCTCGGCGAGGATCGTCACGCCCGGCTTGAGCGTCCTTCGCATGAAACTGGTCGTGACACCATAGAAATCGGGGATCACCGAGCGATGATCCTGCACGAGCATCGAGGCGACGGGATCGAACTTCGCGCTGAAGCCGAAGAGCGTGAAGGTGCCGAGCGGTTGGCGGCGGCCGGGAACGTTCGCCTGATGGCCGTCGATGTCGCTCATCGAGCTGACGTACGGCGAGGGCTCGACGTGCGCATCGCGAAAGGCGAAGGTGCGCGTCCAATCCATCTTCTCATCGGCATGCTCATCCATCGGCGTGCCGTCGGCGAAGACACTCGCGATGTCGACGTGCTGGCCAGCGATCGCGAGCTCGAGCGTTTCCGTCGCGCCGCACATCGCGAAGAGAAAGCCGCCATTCTGCACGTACTGCCGCAGATGCTCGGCGACGTCCTTCTTGAGCGCGGGGATGTTCGGAAAGCCGAGCGCGCGAGCGGTCGCGAGCTGGCGATCCTGCTGCTCCACAAACCACGGCGCGCCGCGATACGAGATGTAGAACTTGTTGAGCTGCCCGGTGAAGTCTTCGTGGAAGAGATGGATCCAGTCGTACTTCGCGAGCTCGCCGTGCTCTACCTGATCGTCCCAGATCGGCGTGTAGGGGATGCCCGCGTACTTGAGCGCGAGCGTGACGGCATCGTCCCAGGGCGGCGAGTAGGGCGCGGTATAGATCGCGATCCTGGGCGCCTTCTCGAGCGGCACTGCGTCCATGTTGCCGTTCGCCATCACGCCGCGAATCTGGTTGAGCGCGCCGTCGTCGAGCGGCTCGAAGGAAACACCGTCGAGTCCGGCGCGGCGGCGAATTTCCGGGGTGTCGGGAAGGAGAAAGGCGCCGCCGCGATAGTTGAGCAGCCACTCGGCCTTTCCGCCCGCGGAGAGTGCCGCGTACGTGAGGCCGTACGCCTTGAGATGATTGCCCTGCTCATCGTCCATCGGGATGAGCACGTGCTGCGCTCGCGCGGCGCCGGTACAGCACAGCAAAACAGCGGTGGCAGCGCTCCAGAAACGCATGCTGAAAGCTAACATCCGGCCACCCTTCAGCTCTGCGGCGCGATCCCGTTTCGCGACTGCTCCAGCTCGCGGCGCGCCTGCGGCAGGAGCGCGCTCTGCGGATAGGTGAGAATGAGATGCTCGAGGTGCTCGATCGCGGCCTGATTCTGCCCGCCGTGCCGCAGCGCGCGCGCCCAATCGAGCTCCGCTTCGGGCGCTTCGGGCGCATCGCTCGACTGGGTGACGATCGCGCTCCAGAGCGTGATCGCCTGCGCTTCGCTGTGGTGCGACGCGTAGAGGCGGGCGGCAGTGGCGAGCAGCAGTGGAGCGGCGTCGCCGAGCTCCGTGGCGGCTTTCTCGAAGCCTGCTGCGGCGCCAGCGGTGTCGCCACGCGCGAGCGCGAGAAAGGCGCGACCGGTGACAGGGGCGGTGTCTGCGCGCGTGCGAGCGAGGAGCGCGAGCGCTGCAAGTGCCTCGGGGGAGGACTCGACCTCGGGACGCAGCGACTTGCGCGCCGCGGCGAGATTGCCGTCGTAGAGCGCGAGCCATCCGAGCGCGTCCGCGTCGCCGGAATCCGAATGCGCGAGTAGCTCGCGCGCCTTCGTGATATCGCCCGCGCGAATCCATCCCCACGCGAGCACGCGATCGAGCGGCGCGCGATCCGCGGGGCGAAAATAGCGCTCGTACGCGCTCATCACCTTCGACGCCTCTGCCACGCGTCCGGTCTGGCTCAGCGCACGCAAATGCACCGGGACGATTGTGGCGGCCGCCGTCGCGGAATCGAGGGTGCGCTCGCCGAGCTGCGCGAGGAAGAGCGAGCCGGTGGCGTCGCCGCCGCGGAGCGCGTCGAGCGCGGCACGCGCGAGTGCGCGCGGCTCCGGCTTCGCGTGCTGCGCGGCCGCGAGCGCATCGCGCGCGACGAGCCACGCGTCGACTTCCTCCGCCTTGGTCGCGAACTCGCTCCAGGCGACGACCGCTGCGCTGTCGGGCGGGAGCACACGCAGCGACTCCCATCCATCCCGCGGCGTGCCCCACATGAGCTGCAGCGAGGCGAGCACGCGCCGCGCCGATACCGTCACGGGCGATGCCGCGAGCGACGTCACGATCGCGAGGCGCGCCGATGCGGGCGCCGACACGAGCGAGAACGTCGCCGCCTGATCGAGATATGCGTTCGTCTCGACCGCCTCTCGCCACGACTGCGCCGCGAGATCCCACATCCCCATCGCCGCGCGTAGCTGCGCGAGCTCATACTCGAAGCCGCGTCCGGTGCCGACATCCTTCTGGGCCTGGCGCAGCACGCTGTCCGCGCCGCGCACGTCGCCGTCGGCGATGAGGATGCGCGAGTACTCGCGCGCGGGCGTCGCATCGCCCGGCACATCCTTGCGCCACCGCTCGAAGGCATCGCGCAGCTCGGCGCGCTTGCCGAGCGTGCGGAGCGTTCGGAGCTGTGCCTCGCGGAGGGGGGCGAGCTGCGGCTTGGCCGCGATCGCGCGCTCGAGAGTGGGGAGAAACTGATCGAGGTGGCCAAGTTGCGCGTCCATGCGCTCGAGGCCGAGCAGCGCCGGAAGCTCGGCCGGGTCACGCGCGAGCGCCTCGGTGTACGCGGCCGCGGCTTCGGCGAATTGGGATTTTCCCTCGAACACTTCGGCGCGCGAGTACGGGTCGGCGCTCTGCGCGCGCGCGCGTGGCGCGAGCGCGCACGCGAGCGTGAGCGCGATGGCGACGAAGCGCGCGACTAGTCCCGCGCGTCCCGCGCGCGCGAGGCGCGCAGTGCTACGGCTCCGCATTGATCCGCTTGAAGTACTCCATCACCGACTGACGCTCTTCTGCCGTGAGCCCGCGCAGCTCGCTCCACGTGGGCTCGGGATATTTGAGCAGTGCGCGCCCCGTCGCGTTGGTGTTCGCGGGCTCTTCGATCTGCGGATTGATCGCCGACTCCGCCTCGCGCTTCCCCGTGTCCTCGCGCTCGTCCTTCTGCAGCGTGAGCCCTGCGTCGAGGAGGCGGTGAAAGAGTTTTTGCTGGCGGTCGAGCAGCGATGCGTCGACGCGCCCCGTCTCGAGCTGCGCCGCGATGTCGCGCATCTCCTTCGCCATCTGCGCCGCGCGCGCCTCGCCGGCGCCCGCCTCGTCCATGCGCTGCGCGAGCCCGCGCTGCGAGCGCGCGAGCGTGCGCCCCTGTGCGCTCCCCTCGCCACCGGGCTGCGCGCCGGCACCGGGCATCAGCGACGCCGACTGTCCGTTCAGCGATCCCTGCTCCTTCGCGAGCTGCCGCATCTTCTCGATCATCTCGGAGAAGCCCGACGCGGACTGTCCGTTCGCTACGCGCTGCCGATCGGCCATGAGCTTCGTCGCCGCATCGTTGAGTGACTGCGCCGCCTCCTCCATCGCGCCTGCGGTCTCCTGCTGCCCGTTCGGCGATGCATCGGCCGTCTGCCTCGTCGCTTCCTGTACACGCTGCTGCGCATCGCTCAAGGCGCGCTGCGACTGCTGCGAGACGTGCGACGACTGGCGCGCCGCGCGCTGCACTCCCTCGCTCACTTTCTCGACACCCTGCTGCACCGCGCCCTGATCCCCCTTGAGCGACGGCGAGCCGCCCGCGCGCGCCTGCTCGGCCAGCGACTGCTGCTGACGTGCGAGCTGCATCGTCTCCTGAATCGACTTGTCGAGATCCTTGGTGAGACCGTTCTTCCACTCCTGGATCTGCTGCTGTCGCGCGTCGGAGAGCTGCTGCGCGGCCTGCTCCATCTGCTGCGCGCCCTGCTGCGCGGCAGCGGCGCCCGACTGCTGCGGCGCCCCGTCCTGCTGCTGCGCTCCATTCTGCCCCTGCTGCTGCGCGCTCGCATCCTGCTTCTTCTGCGCGCCCGGCCCGCCAGCCTTCGCCGCCGCCTGCTTCATCGACTCCGCACTCTGCTGCGCGTGCTGCGCGCCCTCCTTCAACGATTGCGGCCCGCTCTCCGCCTTCTCCTGCTGCAGGCGCTGCGCGAGCTGCTGCACGTCGTTCGCGAGCTGATGCGACCGCTCGCTCAGCGGACCCGCATTCTTTGCCGCGCCGCTGTCCGCACGCTGCATCTTGTCCGCCGTCTGCCGTTCCTGCTTCGCGAGATCCTTCGCTTCGTCGCGCAGCGTCTGCATCGAGCCCTCGAGCGCCGCGCGCTTGAGCATCTCCGCGCTCCGCTCCAGCTGCTGACGGAGCGCCTGCTGCGCCCGCGCGAGCTGCTCCATCGACTGCCGCGCGTCCTCCGGCGACTGCTGACGCGAGCTCTTCTGCACATCCTCGAGCTGCTGCTGCAGCTCCGGCGTCAGCGCCTGCGCGAGCATCTGCTGCGCCTCGGCGAGCTGCCGCGAGAGCGAGCTGTCGAGCGCCCCCGCCGCCTGCAGCTGCTTGCCGAGCGCCTGCGCGTCCTTCCGCAGCGACTTCACCTGCTCCTCGAGCTTCTGCTGCTGCGACGCGAGAGCCTTCGACTGCTCGGCCGCGCGATACGACATCGCCGCCTTCTCGCCATTGCTCTCCGACTGCTTGCCGTCGCTCGTCGAGCTGCGGTCGCGGCTGTGCGCGGCCTCGTCGGTGCGCTGCGCCAGCTGCTTCTGCTCCGCCGCGGCACGCGTCGCGCGCGCCGCGAGGGAGTCACCCATCGCACGCGCGAGCTCGCGCTGCTCGGTGAGCGACGGTACGTGCAGCACGAGCTCGCGACTCACCGATGTCTGGCGCCACGGCGAGTTGTCCGTCGCCGCAATCGTGACGTGGAGCGCGTCGCCCGGCTGCAGCCCGCGCACCGCCGCATCGATCGTCGCGCCGCCCGTCCACTCCGGCGCGCTCGGCGCCGCGAGCGGCTGCTCGACGCTCGGCATCGCGGTGCCGTTCGCCATCTCGCGCCAGCTCCGCATCGTCACCGTGAGCACGCCGTGATCATCGCTGGCGGAGGCGCGCAGCGTGAGCTCGTTCCCCGCGAGCGTCATCGTGTCGTGCGCGGGATCGACGATCTCGACGTGCGGCGCCGAATCGGGAATGACATCGATGTCGAGCGGCGCCGGCACATCGGCAACCGGTCCGCGCTCGCCTCGGGCGATCCACATCCATCGTCCGCCGCTCGATGCGTTCAGTCGCCCGGCGAAGTTGTGTCCGTCGGGATCGAGGCGAATCGTATCCCGCGCGCGCACGAGCGCCACGGCATCGAGCACCGCGCTCGCGCGCCCGCGAATGACGAGCGTCGTGCCGCGTGGCACGCGTACCGTCTCGCCAGCGGGCACCGGCTCAGCAGCGCGATCGAGATACGCGGGATAGATCGCGCGAATCGCCACGTCGCCAACGAACGGCCTGTCGGTGACGCGCACGATCACCGTGTCCGTCTGCGTGCGCCCATCCGTGGCAACGAGTGCGATGTCGGCATCGAGCGGCCCGAGCATCACCGTCGCCGCTCCGTCGCTCACGTCGAGCATCCGTTCGCTCCACGGCGCGCCCGTCGCGCGCGTGTGGAAGGCGATCGTGCGCCGGCTCGGCGCCAGAATGCGCAACCGCAGCGAGTCGCCGCGCATCACCTCGCGCGGCGGATCCACGATCCGCAGCGGAGGGACGAGCGCCCCCGTCCACGCGCCCACCGGATGACGCATCGCGCGCCAGCCGTCGGGCGCGTTGCGTCGCGCGCCGCCGAGCAACACGAGGGCCAGCATCGCGCACACCACCGCGCCCGCACTGGTGATCACGGCGCCGCGCAGCATCGCCGGCGCCAGCGTGCCGCCGTGCGAGGAGAGCGACGCGCCGAGCGCGCCGGCCGCGCGCTTGCCGAACGCACCCTGATTCTCCACCTCGAGCGCGCCGCGCAACGAGCCGTCGCGGAGCGCGCGCTCGCGCTCGATCGCGTGCGCGACCTTTGCCGGCGACGCCGCGCGCCGCACGCGCACCACCGTCCACGCGAGCGGAAGCCCGACCGCGACGAGCACGATCACCCACGCGATTGCCGGCGCCGCGGGCTCGCTGATCCAGCGCGCGTCGCCGAGCCAGAAGGCGGCGAGGCCGGCGAGCAGCGCGGCCGCCGCGAGCGAGAACGCCGCCCCGCGTGCGCCCATTGCGGCCACGAGGCGGAAGCGCTCGCGCGCGACGAGCTGACGCAACGTCACGAAATCGGGCGGCTCGTCACCGCATACACGAAGAGATTTATGCCCATGCGCAGCGCCGCCTCGTGCAACGCCGGCGGATCGTGATACACCTCGGTGTCTTCCCACCCATTTCCAAGATCGCTCGAGAAGCTGTAGTACACCACGAGCCGATCGCCGATGAAGATGCCGAAGCCCTGCGCGGGCTTTCCGTCGTGCACGTGGATTTTCGGAAGTCCCTTCGGAAAGTCGTACACGATGTGATAGATCGGATGCGCGAGCGGCACCTCGACCAGCGGGCGATCCGGAAAGACGCGCGCGATCTCGCGGCGAAAGCTCGGGTCGAGGCCGTAGTTGTCATCTGCATGGAGAAAGCCGCCGTGCTCCAGATATTTCCGGAGGCGCACGACCTCTTCATCGGAGAAGTGCACGTTGCCGTGTCCGGTCATGTGGATGAACGGATAGTCCCACAGCCGATCGTCCATCAGTGTCACGCGCGCCTCGGAGCGCGACACCGGAAGCGTGGTACGCGCCGCGATCGCCGCGAGGAGATTCGGGATGCTCGACGGATTCGCGTACCAGTCGCCGCCGCCGTCGTACTGTAGCCGCGCGACCGTCATGCGCGGCGAGCGCTCGAGCGGGCGCGCGGCGGTCAGCGATCCCACGAGCAACAGCGCGATCGATGATGTCACGAGCGAGCGGCGTGGGGTCATGAATCCCAAGGTAGCGGTACGAACGGGGCGACGATCAGTCCTCTTCCTGCGCAAGCTTGTACGCCGCGTTGCGCGTGATCCCCTGCTCCGCCACGAGCATGCGCGTCACATCGCGCGCGCTCAGTCCGCCCGCGCGCAGCGCACGCGCCTTCTCGCGCGCGGCGTTCTCATCCGCAACGACCGCCGGCGCGCCCGCGATCACCAGCACGACCTCGCCGCGCGGCGGCGTATCGTCATAGTACAGCGCCAGCTCATCGAGCGTTCCCCGCCGCACCTCCTCGAATTGCTTCGTGAGCTCGCGCGCCACCGCTCCGAAGCGCGCTCCACACCCAATCCCGGACAGGTCACGCAGCGTCGCCGCCACCCGGGGCGCCGCCTCGTACAGCACCGCCGTATGTGAAAGCGACGCAATCTCGGCCAGCGCGCTCGTGCGCTCCGCGCCCTTCCGCTCGAGAAAGCCGAAGAAAGTAAATCGCTCAGCCGAGATCCCGCTGGCGACGAGCGCCGAGAGGAGCGCCGATGCGCCGGGAATCGGCACCACGCGCACGCGCGCCTCGATCGCCGCCGCCACGAGGCGCGCGCCCGGATCCGAGAGGAGCGGCGTCCCCGCGTCCGAGATCAGCGCCATCGACTCCCCCGCGACCATGCGCGCCACGAGCGAATCCGCCGTGCGCGCCTCGTTGTGCTCGTGGTACGAGAGAAGCGGCGTCGCAATCTCGAAGCGCGCGAGCAGCGGACGCGAATGCCGCGTGTCTTCGGCCAGCACCACCGCCACGCTCTTGAGCGTCTCGACCGCGCGCGCGGAGAGGTCGCCGAGGTTGCCGATCGGCGTCGAGACTACGTACAGCGTGCCAGGCGCATCGCTCATCTGCACTCGTGCGAAAGACAAAACGGGCTCGGCGCAGTGATGCGCCGAACCCGCAAAGTGCAGCCTTGGGACGCCGCGTGGAAGCGGCGGCGGCGATCGGGCGCCCGTAGTTAGGCCCCCGTAGTTAGGCGCCCGAAGTTACGCTGTAGTCGCTTTCGGAGCCGCCGCGAGGTGATGCTTCAGCTTCGCGTCGTACTCCCTTTTCGGGTGCGCGCCGAGGATCGTGTCCACGACCTTGCCGTTCTTGAAGAACAGCACGAGCGGGATCGACCGGACGTTGAATCGGATCGCCGACTTCTGATTGGAGTCGACATCCACTTTCGTCACCTTCACCTTGCCGGCGTACTCGACCGCGAGCTCGTCGAGCACGGGACCGATCATGCGACAGGGACCACACCACGCCGCCCAGAAATCGACGATCACCAGCCCCTCGCCCTTCTCAACTTCCTGCTCGAAAGTGGCATCAGTTACCGCCAGCGCGTTCGACATGCATCAACCTCCACAGCGGGCCTCGCGAGAGCGCTGCCCCACGTTAAATTTGTGCGCTCACACCATATAGGGAGCGCGATTCTCATGCCACCCACCCCTCGTCGTGGAGCGCGGATAGCGCACATTGGAATCGCCGTGCGCGCGATCGACGAGATACTTCCTTTCTATCGTGATCTCCTCGGTCTCGACGAACATCCGCTCGACGATTCCGACGGTGCCCGCATAGCCGGCCTCTCCGCCGGACCACAGCTCATCGAGCTGCTCGAGCCTCTCTCAGCCGATTCACCCAACTCGCCGATCTCGAAATTTCTCGAGCGCCGCGGTCCGGGTATCCATCACATCTGCTTCGCCGTTCAGGATCTCGATGGCACCCTTGCCCGCTGCCGGGAAAAAGGTGTCCGTATGATCGACAGCACGCCGCGCATGGGCGCGGAGGGAAAGCGAATCGTCTTTCTCCACCCGGCATCCACGGGCGGTGTGCTCATCGAGCTCACGGAGGACTAACGCGTGCGTTTCGCGGCGCGTTCCCGTTTTTCAGCGCTTTTGCTGGTTGGAACAGAGGTCCTGGAGCGGGGCCAGCTGGACGTCGAGAATGTACCAACGCTCGGATGGGCCCTGCACCGCAGTGATCTTCGTTTCGCGCGTCTGGGTGCCGCGCGTGATGTCGACCGTGAAATCGTGCTCGCCCGGCTTGGGCGTCACATCGGCGTTAATCTCGTACCGGTCATGCGTGAGGTAGCACATCATGGTGAGCTCGCGCTTCTCGAGCTGCGAGCGGTCGACGACGTCGCGGGCGGCACCGCGCTCGCTCCCCCAGATCGCCGAGAAGGCCTGCAGATCCTGCGCACGCGCGGCGGCGAGGAACTGTTCGACGGCAAGCTTCGGGGCCGCCGCGCCTGTCATCTGCCCGTGCGAGTTCGCGCCGGGACCATTGCTCGTGCATGCGGCAATGGCGATCATCACGCCGGCCGCGATCGTGCTCACCTTTAAGCGATTCACCGAATTCTCCGCTGTCGTCGTGGGCGAACCTAACTACGCATGGCCATGCCAGCAACTCACCAGCGTCTCTATATAAACGTCGATCATGTCGCGACGCTTCGCCAGGCGCGCCGCACCGACGAGCCGGACCCCGTCGCCGCCGCCGCGCTCTGCGAAGATGCGGGCGCCGAGGGCATCACCGCGCACCTCCGCGAAGATCGCCGGCACATGCAGGACGACGACATCGAGAAGCTCGCCAAGTCCGTTCGCACGGTGCTCAATCTCGAGATGGCGCTCACCGAGGAGATGCTCTCGATCGCCGAGCGGCTGCGTCCCTACCAGATCACTCTCGTACCCGAGCGGCGCGAGGAAGTGACCACCGAAGGCGGGCTCGATGTCTCGCGCGAGCCGGGGAAGCTGCGCGACGGGCTCGCGCGGTTGAAACGTGCGGGGGTGCGTACGAGTCTATTCATCGATCCGGATGCAGGCGCGGTACAGCGGTCGCACGATCTCGGTGCGGACGCGATCGAGCTCCATACCGGGACGTTCGCGCATCATCCGGAAGACGAGCACACCGTGCGAGCGCTGGTCGACGCGGCCGAGATGGGCCGCTCGCTGGGACTCGCGGTGCACGCGGGACACGGACTCACCGTTCGGAACGTTGGCCCAGTCGCGGCGATCGCCGCCATCGAGGAGCTGAACATCGGACACTCGATCGTAAGCCGAGCGATCTTCGTCGGCTTGGCGCAGTCGATCGTCGAGATGCGCGAGGCGATGGTCTCCGGCCAGCGCGAGGCGCGTTGACCAGCCCGGCGGGAAGGCCTAGTTTGCCCGTGCGCACACGAGCGGAGCGTAAATGACGTCGCCAGATGGGCTGCTGCACTTCTTCGTCCTTGAAGCGACCGATTACATCGATCGCCTCGATTCGCTTCTCACCTCGTCCGGCGAAGAAGGGCCTGACGCCAGCGCGTTCGGCCGCTACGCGCGCAACCTCCGCGGGAGCGCGACGATGTCCCGCCAGATGGGAATCGCGGATGTGGCGAGCGCCCTCGAGCGCCTCGCGCGCGCCCTTCGCAATCGCGCGATCAAGTGGGACGTCGCCGTCAACGCGGCCGTCGTCGCCGCCGTCGACGATCTCCGCATCCTCGTGCGCTCCACTCGCACGCCAGGCGCCGATGACGCCGCCCGCGTGCGCGCCCGCGTCGAGGAGCTCGGGAAGCTCGTTCCCGCATCCGTCAGCGCCTTCGCGACTCCAGCGCAGAGCCAGCCCACCGGCGCGATCACCTTCCTCGCCGGCGAAGCAGCCGAGCTCGCGCGCGCGCTCGATCATCTCGTCAGCGCCCCCGACGACGACACGGCCCGCGCGCATCCGTCCGAGCGCGTGCGCGCGCTGCGCGGCGTCGCCGAGCTGAAGGACATCCCCGCCTTGGGCGAGGTCGTCGACGCGATCGAGAACACGCTCAAGACGCTCGAGCTCAGCTCCGTGCACGTCGCGAGCACCAAGCAGAAGACGCTGCTCACCGCCTCGGCCGCCGTGCTCCGGCGAATCGCGCGCGACATCGCGTCGCGCGGACGCGCGTCGGAAGACATTCCGGAGCTCGCGTCGTTCAAGAGCGCGCTCGCGGCTGTGTCGACGGACTCCGGACGCGGCGATCGCATCGTCCCGATCGCGCAGCTCTTTCACGATGATGAGGGCCCGCACATTCTCACGACCGCTCCGCAGCCGCCAACCAGCGCGGCCGAGCGCTTTCGTCTCGAGGTCGTGAGCCTGGCTGAGCATCTGCGCGGCGTCGTGGCGCAGGCGAGAGCGAATCGCGCGCCGGGACAGCGCGAGAAGAATCAGCGTGAGCTGCGCACCGCGCTGCGCGCACTCGGCAGCGCCGCGAACTCGTTCGGAGAGAAGCAAGTCGCTCGCTTCTCGGCCGAATGGAGCGTACGCGTCGCGACGCTGAACGACGCGCAGATGGAGGCGCTCGATCGCGCGGCGGCACTGCTCGCGAATCCGGCGACGCGTCCGGAGGAAGTGGCGCGCGGGCTCGAACGGCTCGCGGCGCCACGCACGCCGCAGCAGGGGATTCGG
>Ga0208078_1000366_pt1 | contig 11937 bp, 6 predicted proteins | sample NGESurdeep072012_3_FD_184468 | JGI IMG/M metagenome (GOLD analysis project Ga0208078, IMG submission 184468) | Arctic peat soil microbial communities from Barrow, Alaska - NGEE Surface sample 53-2 deep-072012 (SPAdes) | ecosystem: Environmental > Terrestrial > Soil > Wetlands > Peat ...
CCTGCCGCGCTCTTCGCTTTCGCATGTGGTGGCGACAAGAAGGTCGATGATGCTTTGAATTCCGATCTTTCCACGGCCGCGCAGGCGCAGCCGTACACGCCGCTGGACAGCATCACCGCGGCTGAGCGCGCAGGGGTCGCGACAGCCCCCGCGTCCAACTCGCTGAGAAGCACGTCGACGGCACCGCGGACCACGGTTCGCAGGTCGACCACGACGACGCGCCGTTCATCCGGCACGTACTCCTCGGCTCCGGTATACAGCGCACCGGCACCGGTGGTAGTCAAGCACACCAAGCGTGATGCCGCGATCGGCGCAGGCGCCGGCGCAGTGATCGGCGCAGTCGCCGGCCACAGCGTGAAGGGCGCGATCATCGGTGGCGCAGCCGGAGCGATTCTCGGCGGCGTGATCGGCAACAACGTCGACAAGACGAAGAAGTAGGGCTGTCCGCTCAAGCTTCTCGGCGCTCCGCACTAGATACAGTGCGGAGCGTTTTTTTTGCCTGCGACCGAACTAGTCTGTCAACTGCAAACCGAACGGGATCCGAGTTGTCCACTGCAAACCGAACGGGATCCGAGTTGTCAGAGGCATAGATCTCAGTATGTAGTCACCGCGCTCTGACCGTATCCTGCGCTCATCCGAGTACATCCGACCGCCTGTGCCATAACGCCACTCAGATACGTCGCAGCGTAGTTACTAAAACCTGATATCTACGCTTCTGAGATCTCGGATCCCGTTCAGTTGCAGTTGCCTGGGCCGATATGCTCCGTTAGTTGCCCGCGCGCCAAGGACGGTATACCGCAGTTAAATTTAGAGGCATGAGTTCCGATCCAATCACGGGCGTCTTCAACGACGGGTACATAAGCGAGGCCTACGAAGCCTACCGGCGCGATCCTGCGTCGGTGGACGAATCGTGGCGCCAGTTCTTCCGATTTGCCGAAAGTTTGGGTGGAGCGCCACCGCCACCGCGGACGCCGGGCGAAGCTCCTTCAGCGGGACAACTCGATCCCGCTTTTCTTCGCGATGTCGCCGCGGCGGGTGAGCTTGTAGACGCAATTCGCCACTACGGCCACATGGCCGTACCGCTCGATCCGCTGGGCACTCTGCCCGGAGGAACTCCGGAGCTGACCCCGGAATTTCACGGGCTGAGCGAGGAGCAGCTCGCGAGCATTCCCGGCATCGCACTCGGCGCTTCGGGTGGCAGCGCCGCCGACGTGATCGCGCGCCTCCGCGAGCTCTATTCGTCGAGGATCGGATTCGAGATCCTGCACCTCGGCAGATTCGAAGAGCGCGAGTGGCTTCGCGTGCAGATTGAGAGCGGACGACTGCACGCGTCACTGAGTGGGGAAGAAAAGAAATCGATACTTCAGCGACTCACGGACGTCGACGGGCTCGAACGGTTCCTCGGACGCGCCTATCAGGGCTACAAGCGCTTCTCGATCGAGGGCAGCGACATCCTGGTTCCGATGCTGGATGTCGCGATCGAATCGGCCGCGGCCCACGGCGCCAGTGAAATCAACCTGGCGATGGCGCATCGCGGACGCATCAACGTTCTGGCGCACACGCTCAGCAAGCCGTACGCGACGATCTTCGAGGAGTTCGAGGGAAAGCACGCGACGACGAATGCGGTCAGCGAGACCGGCGACGTAAAGTATCATCTCGGCGCGACTGGAAAGAGGAAGGTCGCGAGCGGTGACGAGGTCGAGATCGTGCTGATTCCGAATCCGAGCCATCTCGAAATCGTGAATCCCGTGCTCGAGGGAGTTGCGAGAGCGCGGCAGGTTCTGGCCGGAAACGGCGAGCGTGATGAAGCCGCGGTACTTCCGATCTGCATCCACGGCGACGCCGCCTTTCCAGGGGAGGGTGTTGTGGCCGAGACGCTCAATCTCTCCGGACTCAACGCTTATCGGACGGGCGGAACGCTCCACATCATCGTCAACAATCAGGTCGGATTCACGACCGATCCCATCGATGCCAGATCAACGCACTATGCCAGCGATCTCGCCAAGGGGTTCGAGGTTCCGATCTTTCACGTCAACGCAGACGATGCGGAGTCGTGCGTGCACGTCGTGCGTTTGGCGGTCGACTACCGAGCGAAGTTCGGCAAGGACTTTCTGATCGACGTCGTGGGGTACCGACGTCACGGTCACAACGAGACGGACGAGCCTGCTTTCACGCAGCCGATTCTCTACAAGAGAATCCGGGCACATCCTTCTCCCCGGGAAGTGTGGGCCAGCCGACTGGTGTCCGAAGGAGTTGTCACGGAGGAAGAAGTGAAGAAGCTCGACGTCGACGCGGCGGCGAACTTCGACCGGATTCAGACGGCGATGAAAGCCGGCGAGATTCATTTGCCCGAGTACAATCCCGCCAAGGGAGCGGAGGCGGATCAGTCGGGCGCTTGTACCGGCGACACGGCTGTCGACGCGGATCGGCTGCGAAAGCTGAACGACCGGCTTCTCAAGTGGCCATCGACCCTAAACGTGAATCCGAGGCTCGCCAAGAACCTGGCTCGCCGCGGCGAGGCGATGGGCGATGCTGGTGGAATCGACTGGGGTCACGCCGAGACCCTGGCATTTGCGTCGTTGCTCACCGAGGGCAAATCGGTGCGGCTCACCGGCCAGGATTCCGAGCGCGCGACATTTTCGCACAGGCAAGCGGTGCTTCACGACACGGAGTCGGGAGAAATCTACGTTCCGCTCGAGCACGTCGGTGATGGCGAGTCTCATGGACGCATGGAGATCTACAACAGCCCGCTCTCCGAGATGGCGGTACTCGGGTTCGAGTACGGCTACAGCACTGCGGCCGAGGACACTCTGGTGCTGTGGGAAGCCCAGTACGGTGATTTCGTGAACGTGGCGCAACCGATCATCGACCAGTTCATCACCGCGGATCGCGCGAAGTGGGGACAGGACTCCGGGATCGTGCTGCTGCTTCCCCACGGCTACGAAGGGCAGGGACCCGAGCACTCGAGCGCGCGTCTCGAGAGATTCCTGCAGCTGTGCGCCGAGGGAAACCAGCGTGTGGCTTATCCGTCGACGCCGGCGCAGTACTTCCACGTTCTGCGGCGGCAGGCACAGCTGTGCGAGCGGCGTCCGTTGATCCTGATGCAGCCGAAGAGTCTGCTTCGTCTGCCGGAGGCCACGTCACACCTGAGCGATCTCACGAGCGGAAGCTTCCGGCCGGTGATTGACGATCCAGTCGCGTCGCAGGCTCGCCCGGAAATCGTGCGACTCGTCTTCTGCACGGGAAAGATCTATTACGATCTCGCGCCGAGGCGCGCGCCGCACGTGGCGTTGGTCAGGATCGAGGAGCTTTATCCGTGGCCTGGCAACCAGATCGCGCAGATCGTGGATCTGTATCCGGCGATCGAAGAAGTCGTGTGGGCGCAGGAGGAGCCGAAGAATCAGGGTGCGTGGGCGCATGTGGCGCCGCGCCTCCGGATGTCTACCGGCAACGCGCTGCTTACCCGCTACATCGGTCGTCCCGATCGCTCGAGCCCGGCGGAGGGCTACGCCGAGGTGCACAAGATCGAGCAGGAGCGCATCATCGCCGAGGTGAACGCGCCGATGCAGCAGCCGGCGGGAGCGAAGCGCCGCGGCATGGCGCTCAAAACCTGATCGTTTTTCCCGGCACGACAGTGAAAAGAACGATTCTCATCGTCGCAATCGCTGCGACCGGCGTATTGTCGCGCTCAGTCGCGGCTCAGGCAATTTTCAACGCTGATCCTCCGGCCGCCGATCTCGTGCGGCTGTACGACGGGCCGTATCCGATGCGAGTGCTGTGGATTGCCGCGCATCCCGACGACGAGGACACCAACTTGATCGCGTGGCTCGCCCGGGGCAGGAACGTCAACACCGCCTACATGTCGCTCACGCGCGGCGACGGGGGACAGAATCTCATCGGCAACGAGCTTGGAGAAGCACTCGGCGTCATTCGCACCGAAGAGTTGCTTGCAGCCCGACGCATCGATGGCGCCCACCAATTTTTCGGGCGCGGATACGACTTCGGCTTCTCGAAAACGGCGGAAGAGACCCGCAAGCACTGGCCGCAGGATTCGCTGCTGCACGATGTGATAACCGTGATGCGCGCGTTCCGGCCACAGATAGTGATCACGACATTCTCGGGCACCCCGCGCGATGGGCACGGGCAGCACCAGATCTCGGCGATCGTGGCGCGTGATGCCTACAATCTTGCGGGCGATACGATTCGCTTCCCGGTTCGCGAATACGGCGAGCCATGGACACCGCTCAAGTTCTATCGACTGGCGCGGTTCTCACCGCAGGATCGAACCCTTTCCATCAACGTTGGCGAATACAATCCGTATCTCGGGCTCTCGTATCAGGAGATAGCCGCCGACAGCCGGTCCCAGCACAAGTCGCAGGGCGAAGGGACGCTCCGACGCAAAGGTGTGGTGTGGGACTACCTCATGCGGGAGGACTCTCGCGTCCCGGCGCCACCAGCGAAGGAGGAACAGTCCATCTTCGCTGGCTTCGACACGAATAGCGTCAGGAACTTCGTGCGCGACGGACGCGTGAGTGCGCCGGTTCCTCCGCTTCCGATCGAGCTCGAAGCGGTCGCCGACAGGCAAGCCGTCGCGTTGGGGGACTCCGCGAAAATCAGCCTGGCAATCTACAATCGCGGGCGCGTGCAGATTTCGATTCCCGCAATCAAAGCGGACGGCGCACCGAAAGTCGTTCTGCCCGACTCCGTTTATAGGTGGACGCAGTGGTACATCGGCCGCGAGATTTCGCAGCCGTGGTGGCTCGCGACGCCACGCAATGGAGATCTGTTCACGCCGAAGATCACCGGAATCTCGGAGGACGAGCGGGAGGTGCGGCGTGGCGCGCACATTTTCGTCACCTCGAGTGAGATGGGTCGGTTGTATCTCAGCTCACCGATCGTGTTCCATTACGTCGATCGAGTGCGTGGAGACGTCCAGCGTCCGCTGATTGTGGCGCCCGGAGTTTCCATCACACTCGACCAGGCTGTCACCATGGCGCGAGCCAACGGGCCATTCTACCAGCAGCTCAAGACAACGTTGCGTTCTGCTCTGGGTGATTCGACGCCGGTCACCGTCACCCTCTCATTGCCGCGCGGATTGTCAGCGGATTCGCTCGTGCGCACCGTATCAATGGCACCCGGAGCCACGCGGACGCTCACCTTCAAAGTGAGAGGAGCTCTTTCGCGAGGAACGCACCAGATCTCCGCGACGGCTTCCGCTAAAGGAAAGACGTATCAGACGGGTTACATCCCGATTGAGTATCCGCACATCAATCCGCAGCGCATCTATCGGCCGTCCACAATGAGCGTCAACGCGGTTGACGTCGTCCTGCCAGCGCGGCTCAACGTCGCGTACGTCCCCGGAGTTGGCGACAATGTCGCGCCGGTGCTCCAGCAGCTCGGCGTTCCGCTCACGATAGTTGATGCGGACGATCTTCCTCAGACCGACCTCAGTCGATTCACGACGATTGTCGTCGGACCGCGCGCGTATCAATCGAGTCAGAGTCTTCAGGACAACAATGATTACCTGCTCGCGTATGTGCGGAACGGTGGTCGCCTCGTCGTGCAGTATGGACAGGGCGAGATGCAGCGCCCGGGCATCATGCCTTATCCGATGACGCTGAAGCAGCCGGCGGAGCGCGTCACCGACGAAAACGCGCCGGTGACTTTCACTGATCCGCAGTCGCCACTGCTCAATGCACCGAACAAGATCACCCAGGACGATTTCAACGGCTGGGTGCAGGAGCGGGCGTCATACATGCCTTCGACGTTCGATTCGCACTACCGCACCATGCTGGCAATGAGCGATCCGGGCGAGCAGCCCAACCGCGCCGCCATTCTCGCCGCGCCGTATGGGCGTGGGACTTACATCTACGTCCCGCTCGCGCTCTTTCGCCAGCTGCCTGCTGGAGTCCCCGGCGGCGCGCGTATCTTCGCCAACCTGCTTGGCGGCAACACCATTAAATGAGGCTTCGCGCCGCGGCGTGGCTCGCCACGATAGGAGCGCTCGCGCTTTCGGCGTGCAGCTCGGACAATCGCAAAGTTCTCATCGTCTATTCCCCGCACGGGAAGGAGCTGCTCGAGTACCTGGAAAAGGGATTCGAGAAAGCGCATCCCGACATCGATGTCCAGTGGGTGGACATGGGCTCGCAGGAAGTCCTCGAGCGCGTGCGGGCCGAGCAGCCGAATCCGCAGGCTGACGTCTGGTTCGGGGCGCCGGCGGAGGCGTTCGATCGGGCGACCAAGGAAGATCTGCTGCAGCCCTACAAGCCGACCTGGGCGGCGGCCATCGATCCCGATGCCCGAGAAGCGCGTGACAACTGGTACGGAACGTATCTCACCCCCGAGGTAATCGGCTACAACCGCGACGCGGTGAAGGACGCCGACGCGCCGAAGGACTGGGACGATCTTCTCGATCCGAAATGGAAGGGGAAGATCCTGGTTCGCGATCCGATCGCGTCGGGCACGATGCGGGCGATCTTCGGCGCAATCATGGCGCGCTCGATTGCGCAAACTGGCAAGCCCGATGCAGGCTATGAATGGCTCCGAAAGCTGGATGCGAACACGAGAGACTACGTTCTGAATCCGACGATCCTCTATCAGAAGCTCGGTCGGCAGGAGGGTGTCGTCACGATGTGGGACATGCCCGACTTCGCCACACTCGAGCAGCGCACCCGCATCCCCATCAAGTACGTCATTCCCACGAGTGGAACTCCGCTGCTGGTGGATGGAATCGCGATCGTCCGCGGCAGCAAGCATCCGAAGGAGGCCGAGGAGTACTACGAGTATGTGACGACGCCCGAGGCGATGATCGCGGCCGCCGATTCGTTTCTCCGGATTCCCGCGCGAAAGGACATTCCGGTGTCGAAGCTTCCATCATGGATCCGTGATGCGCTGGCGCAGATCAAGCCAATGCCGGTCGATCGTGAAGAGATGGCCGCGCATCTCGACGAGTGGATGAAGTACTGGGACGCGAACATCAGGAACCGCGGACAGAGACAATGACCGGCGCGCCGGATGGGTTGGCGCGCAGTGAAAACAGGGACGACAAGGGTGGGCGGGGACCTCTCGCCCTCAATGGGGTGACACGCCGGTTCGGCGAGTTCACCGCGGTCGACAACGTCTCGTTCGAGGTTGGTCCGGGTGAGCTGCTGGCGCTGGTGGGAGCATCGGGCTCGGGCAAGACGACTACTCTCCGCATGGCGGCCGGCTATGAGGCTCCGGACTCGGGGACCGTCACGCTCGGCGGAAAGGACATCACGAGAGTCCCACCCGAGCGCCGCGGCTTCGGAATGGTGTTTCAGCACTACGCGCTGTTTCCCCACATGCCGGTCGAGGACAACGTCGCGTTCGGACTCGAGGCGCGCGGCGTGAGCAAGGTGGATCGACTGGTGAAAGCACGGGCCGCCCTCGCGAGCGTCGGCCTCGAGGACGCAGGGAGCCGGCCGATTCAGTCTCTGTCGGGTGGTGAGCAGCAGCGCGTTGCGCTCGCGCGCGCCTTGGTGATCGAGCCTCAGGCACTGCTGCTCGACGAGCCGCTCTCCAATCTCGATCCCACGTTACGTCATGCGATGCGTGACGACCTGCGGGCGATGCTGCGCAGGGTCGGCGTGCCGGCGCTCTTCGTCACGCACGATCAGGAAGATGCATTCGCGGTGGCTGACCGCATCGCGCTCCTGAAAAAGGGCAAGCTCCTTCAGGTCGGCACGCCGGAGGAGCTATATAACGCTCCGCTCTCTCGCGAAGTGGCGGCGTTCATCGGACGAGGGAGCATCGTGCCCGCCATCGATAAGGGGAGCACGGCGACGGTGACAATCGGCGGTGTCGCGCGCGATCTCAATGTCACACGTCCGAAGGGAGTGGCGCCGCACCTGGAGACTGCGTTCGTCGTGTTGCGGCCCGATGCGCTGGAGCTGTCGAGAAGCGCCGGGGTTCTCGCCTGGCGCGGACGCATTGCCAACCGGCGATTTGCGGGCGGCGTGATCGTGTACCGCGTCCAGCTCGCCGACGGCATCAGCGTCGATGTCGAGTCGCTATCGGGAGAGGCGCACGAAGACGACAACGTTTCGATCTCGCCGCTCAAGGGCCCCTTTCCGCTGGTGCCGACGTGAAAGCGTCGGCACGCCGACAGAGCTGGCTCATCGCGCTGCCGGTCATGGCGCTTCTGCTCTGGACGGTGGTGTACCCGAACGTGGCGGTGATCGCGGGAAGCTTCGAGAACGGTCTCGGCCATTGGCGCGAGTTCGCCGCCAGCCCCGCGGACCGCGAAGCGTTGTGGACCAGCCTGGTCATTTCGGTCGCCTCGGTGTTCGCTTCGCTGGCGATCGGAGTTCCGCTGGCCTTCTTGCTCGGACGATTCGAGTTTCCCGGCCGCAGACTCCTGCGCGCGGTGGCGACGCTTCCCGCGGCGCTGCCACCGTTGGTTGGGGTGATCGCTTTTCTTTTTCTTTACGGCGAGAGCGGACTCGTCACGCGAGTGGTGCAGCGCGCGCTCGGAATGGCGGAAGCTCCGTGGCGGCTCAAGGGAGTGGGCGCGATCGTGTTCGTCCATGCGTACACGATGTACGTCTACGTTTTCCTATTCGTCTCCGCCGGGCTCGAGCGCTTCGACGCAACGCTCGACGAGGCCGCGTCGGGGCTTGGCGCGAATACGTGGCAGAGGCTGCGGCGGGTTACGCTGCCGCTATTGATGCCGGCGGTCGCCGGATCGGCGCTCCTCGTCTTCATGAATGCCCTCGGATCGTTCTCGGCGCCTTACGTCTTTGGCGGCGGGCTGCGAGTTCTCTCGACGCAGATCCTGGCCTCGAAAATCAATGGAGCGATGGGGCTCGCCTACGTGGAGACGACGGTTCTCGCGTTGAGCGCAGTCGCGGGGCTCGTGTTGTTCCGGTGGCTCGACAGTAAACGGAAGTACACTCTCGCCAGCAAGGGTGGACGCACACGTCGGACGATTCGCTCCCGACCTATTCAGGTTCTGATGACCGTCGCATCCGCGGTGATAGTGGTGGCATTGGTGCTTCCGCATCTGATGGTCATTCTCGTCTCTTTTGCGCGGGACGGAGCATGGACCACGCAGGTGCTGCCGCCCGAATACACCTTCGAGAACTATCGGCGGCTCTTCACCGAGGCCGAGCTGTGGAAGCCAATTACCAATAGTGTTTCAATGGCACTGATCGCAACGGCGGCGAATCTCGTCGTGTGTTTCATCGCGGGATATCTGATCGTGCTCCGCAAGTTCGGGGGGCGGGGGCTGCTGGAGCTTCTCGTCGCTCTTCCGTGGGCGATACCCGCGACCGCAATCGCGCTCGGGCTCGCCGCGACATTCAACCGGAACGATTTGCTGACCGGCCGAGTGCTGCTGGTGGGGACGTTCTGGATATTGCCGCTCGCTTATTTCATCCGCGACATTCCGCTCGTCGCGTCAGCGGTGGAATCTTCCCTACGACAAATGGATGCGTCGCTCGAGGACGCGGCGCGCGGGCTCGGCGCTTCATGGATGATGACGATGCGGCGGGTGATTCTGCCGGCGGCGCGGCCGGGGCTGGTGGCGGGTGGGTTGCTCGCTGCCGTAACGGCCGTGGGCGAGTTCGTCGCGAGCGTCGTCCTCTACACTCACTCCAATCGTCCGATCTCGATGGAGATTCTGGCGCAGCTGCGCGCGCTCGCTTTCGGCACCGCGGCGGCGTACAGTGTCCTGTTGATATTTCTGGTGCTGCTCATGACTCTCGCCGCCAGATCGTTCGAGGAGAGACTTGCCTGATCAGCCGGCTCGGCCCGCGCGCCCGCGCGTCGTAATCATCGGTGGCGGATTCGCTGGGATTGCCGCCGCGCGCGCGCTCAGGCGCGCAAAGGTCGATATCACGCTCATCGACAGGACCAATCACTTCATCTTCCAGCCACTGCTTTATCAGGTTGCGACCGCGGCGCTGGCGCCGAGCGACATTACGGCCCCGATCCGCTGGATCCTGAGGAGCCAGAGGAATACCGAAGTTCTCCTGGCCGAAGCCCGCGACATCGATACGGCGCGGCGTGTGGTGCGCGTCGATGACGATCTTCGGGAGCTTCCGTACGACTATTTGATCGTGGCGCCGGGAGCGCGTCATCACTATTTCGGCCGCGACGACTGGGAGCCGTATGCGCCAGGACTGAAGGCGATCGAGGACGCATCCGAGATTCGACGGCGCTTTCTGCTGGCGTATGAGAAGGCGGAGAAGACTGAGGATACGATAGAACGTGACGAGCTACTCACCTTCGTCATCGTGGGCGGAGGGCCGACCGGGGTCGAGCTGTCGGGGGCGATTCCTTTCATCGCCAAGAAAGCCCTCCATTCCGAGTTTCGCCGAGTGGATACGCGCCGCACCCGGGTGGTTCTGGTGGAGGCGGGCCCAAGGATTCTGCCATCGTTTCCGGAGGATTTGGCGCAGCACGCGGCGCGCGATCTGGCCGATCTTGGTGTCGAGGTTCGGGTCAACTCGATGGTAACAGGGCTGGGTTCGGACGGGATCAGCATCGGAACGGAGAAAATTCGCGCCCGTACAGTATTCTGGGCCGCTGGCAACAAGGCGTCGCCGCTCGGGAAGCTCCTCGGCGCTCCGCTGGACAACGCGGGCAGGGTGAAGGTGAACGATGATCTATCGGTGCCGGGTCATCCCGAAATTTTCGCGATCGGTGATCTGGCGACGTTGTCGCAGGATGGACGACAAGTGCCGGGGGTGTGTCCGGCCGCGAATCAGGAAGGCGCGTTCGCGGCGAAGTCGATCATTCGTGATACGCGCCGTCAACCCAGAAAAAAGTTTCACTACTTCAACAAGGGCGATCTGGCGACGATCGGTCGATCGCGGGCGATCGCAGATTTCGGCCGAGTAAAGTTCACGGGGCGGCTGGCGTGGTTTCTGTGGCTGTTCGTCCACATCATGTATCTCGTCGGATTCCGCAACCGGCTGGTGGTGTTCATCGAGTGGGCGTACTCGTATTTCACGTACCAGGCGGGCGTACGGCTGATCACGGATGTCGAGCGGTACAAGCCGCCGGCATCTGTGAGCATCTAGAGTCTCTCTGAACTGCAACAGAACGAGAGGGGAGCTCCCAGCTTTTGAGCTGAGGGCTCTGAGCTTTACTGCACCGGGACGCTACGGCGTTAACTGATCGGGACGGGGTCAGTCTGATGGCATGTCGGTTCCTGGTGGTGGGGACGGGAAAGTGGTACTAATGTTGTCCGACCAGTTTCTTCTATCGCGAGGGTGAGTCAATGGGCAGTAGCGCCGATTCAGTCAAGGAAGTGGATCCCTCGCCAGCGAAGGTGGGACTTTGGGAAGATTTCGTGGACATTTTTTACGCGCCGTCGTCCGTTTTCGCTCGGAGGAGTGACGGAAAGTTCGGCCTGGCTCTGCTCTTCCTAGCGATCGTCATCCTCGTGCTCATCTTCCTGACCAAGAACGCGATGCAGCCGGTCATGGACGCCGAGTTCACGAGGCAAACCGCGGCGGCAATGCGGAAGAATCCGAACATCACCGCGGAACAGATGGCGGGGAGCCGCGGCATCTTCGAGATGCTCGGCCCAATCATCTTCACCGTAACTATCACGATCAGCGTGTTCGGCACCGGCCTGGTGCTGTGGGCGGTCGGAAAACTTTTCGACGCGAAGGAGTCGTTCGCGGCAGCGATGATGATCGCGACTTACTCGGAAGTTCCGCGGGTCGTTCAGATCCTGACGAACGCGGCGCAGGGGCTCGTCATGAGTCCGGAGAAGCTCAATTCCATGAACGCCGTCGGCTTCTCCCTCGCGCGATTCATGGATCCCGATGGCGCGTCGCCGGTGATGCTGGCGCTGGCGGGTCGCGTGGATCTGTTCACGATCTGGGTGACGGTGCTGCTGGCGATCGGGCTGCATGTGGTCGGGAAGATTCCGAAGCAGCAGGCCGCGATTGCGGCGGCGATCAC
>Ga0208078_1000367_pt1 | contig 11929 bp, 12 predicted proteins | sample NGESurdeep072012_3_FD_184468 | JGI IMG/M metagenome (GOLD analysis project Ga0208078, IMG submission 184468) | Arctic peat soil microbial communities from Barrow, Alaska - NGEE Surface sample 53-2 deep-072012 (SPAdes) | ecosystem: Environmental > Terrestrial > Soil > Wetlands > Peat ...
CCCCGGAAATCCCGCCTCGAGGAAGAGCTCCGCGAGCCGCGCGCTGCCGAGCGGCGTGCGTTCGGATGGCTTGAGGATGAACGTGTTGCCCGCGACGACCGCCAGCGGGAACATCCAGAGCGGGATCATCACCGGGAAGTTAAAGGGCGGGATCCCGGCACAGACCCCGACGGGGTATCGATACAGATCCTGGTCGACTCCGGCGGAGACGTCGCGCAATGTCCGGCCCTGCAGCAACGTGGGCGCCCCACATGCGAAGTCGACCACCTCGATTCCACGACGCACCTCGCCGCGCGACTCGTCCAGCGTCTTGCCGTGGTGGCGGGTGATGATCGCCGCGAGCTCTTCCACGTGATCTTCGAGCACAGACTTGAAGCTGAACATCAGTCGCACGCGGTCCATCACCGCCGTGCGCGACCAGCCGGCGAATGCCGCCTTTGCCGCGCGCACGGCGGCGTCGACGTCGCCGCTGCCCGAGAGGGGGACCTGCTCGATCACCTGTCCGGTGGCCGGGTTGTAAACCGGCAGCGATCCGGTTCCGTCCGCGGGTGGACGCCACTCCGATCCGATCAGATTGGGGATCATGGCCGCCCGCGATCTCCTACGTTGCTTGCTGCCGACGAGAGAGACCAACCGGGGTTGCCGTGCGCCTGTCCACCAACACCGCCGCGATGACGGTCGCCAGAAGCGCGGCCGCAGCGTATGTGTAGAAGGCGCTCTGGATCCCTGCAACTGACCACGCGAGACCTCCCAACATCGGTCCTATTGTGACGCCGGCGCTTCAAGTCCTCGTCTATCCGGCGCTCGACCTCGAGCTGTCGGAGCCCTCGTTCGAGCGGTTGGCGGACGGATACGGGCTGACGAGGTCGGATATGCAATTTTTCTGGGCGCCTGCCTCAAGACCACGAAAGACGCCGATCCTCCATCCATATGCGTCGCCGTTGCGCGCGGACACATTGAGAGACGGCGCGCCGGCCATGATCCTGAGTTCGATCCATTCGTCGACGAGGGCGAGCTGTATGGCGAGCGGCTTCGGGCCGCGTGCGTGCCTGGCACGAACCGTGCGCGATGACGGCATGGTCCATGGATTCATGAGCTACCTCGGCCGCGTCGACGCAGCCAGGATCGCGGTCGCGGAGTGCGGGACTGCCCTGAAGGACGCGATCGCGACACAATTGCGTCGCCGTGACGCCGGATAGCAACAAAGAGCGCAAGCAGCGCATCCATGCCGTGGAACTTCGCCGTCGTGGGACGTGGCAAGGACCGGGAATGGTGGACGAGCTTTATCGCCGATCTGGTAGCAGGCGGGCGCGTTCACACCATAGCCATCGAGCATGAGGACCCCTTCGTGGCACCCGAGGCGGGGATAAGCGAAGCGGCCGTCAGGCCCTGACCCACCCGCGGCTTGCGCGGACCGTTGACAGGGGCCACGAGTTTCGTATACCGTCCGATGGAACGTTCCAGCCTAGTTCTGGGGTGGTGAAGTGGACAAGCGACTCAAAGTTGGCGTGATCGGATGCGGCCTAATCGCGCAGGTAATGCACCTCCACTATCTCCGCGAGCTGTCCGACCGGTTCGAGATCGCCGCCATCTGCGATCTCTCGGCTGAGGCCCGCGCCGCCGTTGCTCACGAGTACGCCGTGCCAAATCAGTTCGACACCTGGCAGCAATTGATCGCGCAGCCCATCGATGGCGTCCTCGTCCTGACCTCTGGCAGCCACGCTCCGGCTGCGATCGCCGCGGCCAAGGCGGGTCTGCACGTACTGGTCGAAAAGCCGATGTGCTTCTCCGTCGCCGAGGGCAAGGCCATGGTCGATGCCGCTGACCAGGCCGGCGTGACGCTGATGGTCGCCTACAACAAGCGTTACGACCCCGCCTACCTGCGACTCGTCGAAGAATCTGCATCGCTGCGCGATTTGCGGCTGCTCCGAATCACGACTCTCGAGTCGCCACTCGAGCCTTACGTAAAGCACTACAACCTGCGTCGCGGTGGTGCCCTCCCCAACGAGCTCGCCCAAACGTTGGCCGAAGACAACCAGACACGCATCACGGCGGCGATCGGCGAAGCCGACCCACTGTCACGATGGGCATATCACGTCGTGCTGCTCGACAGTCTTGTCCACGAGCTGAACGCGATGCGCGGAGTCATGGGCGAGCCCGAGCGCCTCGAGTTTTCCGACATCCGCGAAACCGGCCTGACCGCGATCTTCAAGTACGGAGACGCGCAGTGCATCCTCGCGTGGGTCGACCTCCCGGGAATCGCACGCTACGAGATGGAGTTCGCCCTGTACTCCCCAGATCGACGACTCACGCTGTCATTTCCCTCACCCTTTCTTCGCAGCATGCCGACCCTGCTAGTGTCGGAGACGGGCGATGCGAAATCGCCCCGTTCTTCGCGGACCGAGGAGATCACATCGTTCAACGAGAGCTTCAAAGAGGAGCTGATCCATTTCCACGACTGCGTCACGAGCGGGCGCGAACCGGTCACTTCCGGGCGCGACACCCTTCATGACATCGCGCTGTGCGAGGCCATCGTCGGCGTGCATCGAGCGCGGTCGCCACGCGAGCGGCCCTCCGAGCCGGTGCTGACGGCGGCGCGATAGACGAGTGAGTCGCAGACCGGCAGGCATTGTCGTCGCCAACGCCCCTGTCAGCTATGGCGCCTTTGAGCTGACGGTAGGCATTGACCCCAACGTGCCTGAGGCATCGATGGTGCTCGACGAGGTGGCCGGAGCCGGGTATGCCGGCATCGACCTCGGCCCTGTCGGATACCTCGGCGATCGCGACGGCCTCGCAAACGCCCTCGCGTCGCGTGGACTGATGCTTTGCGGAGGCTTCTTCGAGCTGCCGTTCAGCGACCCGGCCGCCATGCCCGCCGCCCTCCGCGGCCTCGACGAGCTCCTGGATGTGTTCGATTCGGCCCCACCGCCCGAAGGCGGCCTGAAGCCCAAGCCTACCCTCGCAGACGCGGGCAGCGACCTGCGCCGCGCCCGACCCTGCCAATCGGCGCACGATCGCAGCCTCGGTTTCGACGCTCAAGGCTGGAAGCGTTTCGCCGGTGGCGTAGAGATGGCGGTCGCCAAGTGCCGGAAGCGCGGCTATGAGGCGACGCTGCACCACGAGACCGGGACGCACATCGAGGCGCCGTGGGAGATATCGGCGGCGCTCGAACACACGTCGATCGGTCTCTGCCTCGACACCGGCCATCTGCTGCTCGGCGGTGGCGATCCGATGCGCGCCCTGCGCGAGTGGGGCACGCGCATCAATCATGTCCACCTGAAAGACGCGCGCCAGGCGGTCGTCGACGAGATCGTGCGCGAGGCCGCGCCGGTGGCCGAGATCTGGCGCCGGCGAGCGTTCTGCAGGCTTGGCGAGGGCGACCTGATGGTGGACGCCGTGCTCGAAAATCTGCGCGCCCACTACACCGGCTGGCTGGTGGTCGAACAGGACGTGCTGCCGGACCCCGACCGCGAGAGTGGCCGCCCGGCCTTGGATCAGCGGGCGAATCGCGATTTCCTGGCCGCGCGCGGCTTCTGATGGCGATCTTCAAGCTCGGACTGGTGGGTGCCGGCAGGATGGGACAGAACCACCTGAAGGCGCATGCCAGCTCTGAGGTGGTGCGGGTGACGGCCATCGCTGAGCCGGTCGAGGCGACGCGCGCCGCCCTCCCGTCGTCCGGGGCAGTGCTCCACCCCAGTATCGATTCGATGCTTGCCGCCGGCGCTTCCGTGCCGCTCCAGATCGGCTTCTGGCGCCGCTTCGTCCCAATGCTAAAGCGGCTGAGGGAACGCATCGTCGGGGGCGAACTGGGCTCCGTCTATGCCATCGCCTGCTTTCAGTGGGATGGGCAACCTCCCGGGGCTTATTTCCGAACCCACAGCGGCGGGATCTTCGTCGATATGGACGTGCACGAGTTCGATCAAACGAGGTGGCTGAGCGAGCAGGAGTTCGGTCCAACCCGCTCGCTGGCATCCGGGGTGGCCGCCGAGCCATGGCCTGGCGATCCCGAGAGCGCGCATGTTCTCGCCGAGCTGTCAGGCGGGACCACGGCCCTGATCTCCCTCGGGCGGCGCTTTCCCCTTGGGGACGTCTGCAAGGTGGAGGTGTTCGGGACCAAGGACTGGGAGGAGTGCCGCTTCCTGTGGCCGCCCACTGCGGATGCGACGTTCTTCGAAGCGCTGAAGGTGCAGGCCGAATCCTTCGCCCGTCACACGCGCGGAGCGCCACGGGAGGGCGCGGGCGGCGACGATGCAGCCGCTGCGCTGGAGGCGGCCCAGCGAGCCGCGTTTGCCTTTGCTCCGGGCGGAGCGATCGTCTAGATGGCCTCACCCGAGGTTGGGATCGGGATCATCGGCTACGGGATGATGGGCAGGGCCCACGCGTACGCATACACGGTGGCACCGGTGATGCGCGCGCTTCCGTCCCGGCCTCGGCTTCGTGTCATCAGCGGGCGCGACCAGGAGAAGGTCTCGCGCGCGGCGGCGGCCTATGGGATCGAGGACTGGGTCGCCGACTGGCGGGAGCTGGTCAAGCGGTCCGACGTCGACATCGTCGACATCTGCACGCCGCCGGGCACGCATGCCGAGATCGCTTCGGCGGCCGCCGCATCAGGCAAGGCAGTGATCTGCGAGAAACCGTTGGCGGTGTCGTACGCGCAGGCACTGGGCGCCGCGGCGTCGGTGCAGCGAGCGGGCGTTTTGAATTCGGTCGGCTTCAACTACCGGCGACTCCCTGCTGTCTCGCTGATGAAACGAATGGTGGATGAGGGTGCGGTAGGCAAGGTCCGGCTCTGGCGGGCATCCTGGCTTTCTGACGAGTTTGTCGACCCCGCCATCCCGTTCGACTGGCGATTCGACCGGGCCATCGGTGGCTCCACCATCGCGGACCTCGGCAGCCACCTGATCGACCTGGCCCTGTGGATGGTCGGCGGTGTGGCGGAGGTTTGCGCCCAGTCGGCGACATTTGTGCGGAAGCGCGCCAACCCTGGAGGCGCCGGCTCACTCGCAGTGACAGTCGATGACGCCTCCTCGGCTTTGATGCGATTCGAGTCGGGCGCGCGGGGAGTGCTCGAGATGGCACGCACCGCCGTACGCCGGCCCTGCGACTTCACGGTCGAGGTCAACGGCGAGAGCGGGACCCTGGTCTTTGAGTACGCGCGGCTGAACGAACTGCTCTACGGGGAAGGCGCCGACACACCCGGCCTGTATGGCATGCGCAGGATCCGAGCCGAGCACGACACGCATCCCTATGCGCGCAACTGGTGGCCGATCGGCCAGGGCGTCGGCTACGGCGCGAGCTTCGTCAACCACCTGGGCGACCTGCTGGAGCGCTGGCCGGCGGGGCCCTGGGAGCCTGATTTCAAGCAGGGGGCTGCGGTACAGGCGGTGTGCGAGGCGATCGAGCGCGCCGCCGCGGAGCGGCGCTGGGTCGAGGTTGCCGAGGTTACGGCTCCTGTCGTAGTTCCGAGACTCCGTCGCCGTAACGGTTCAGTGAATTTGTCATCGTGAGCCTACGATGGCTCGGCGCCAGGGGGGGTTCGCAGCGGGCGGCTCTGGTGTGGAGCTCGGAGGCCTGATGGCCTTGGGCTTCGACATGATGGAGACGGGCGCGAGGTCGGCGGCCGCGGAGTGGTCGGCGAAGATGCAGAGGGTGTCATCGAAGCGCTCGTGGACCTCGACGCGGGTATGAGCGTGGCTGTTGCGGTCACTAGATCGAGGGATGTCGATGAGGTGAGGCCCGAAGCGCACGGTGTTGTCGTTGCACAGCACACGTCGGTACTTGAAGCAGAAGAACTCGTTCGAACCGACGATTCTTCGGCCACGGCATCCACGCCGCGTCGGGGTCTTGCGCGGCGACCATAAAGCGGCGGTAGTGGCGGGGGAGGCAGCGATCAAGGAAGTTGGCGTCGCCCGCGGTGCGGGCCTTAGGCGGTCGCCGCTTACGCGGCGCCGGGACGCCGGCCGCGTTGAGGATGCGATGGATGCTGGGCCTGGATATGGCCAGCCCGTGCTCCTCGACAAGAAGCTCGGTCTGGTGCTGCTGGTTGAAACTGGCATAGGTCGCGGTGGCCAACTCCACCACCCTGCGCGCCAGCTCAGGGTCGAGTGCGTGGACGGGACGGCGACCACGATTGCCATTGGACAGAGCTGCCGCGCCCAAGTCGGCGTCGGCAGCCTTCATCCGCTGCAGTTGACGCACTGAGAGGTCGAGCAGCCGGGCGGCTTTGGCGTTGACCAGCGCACCCGACTCCACGTGGTTGACGACGGTCAGGCGACGCTGCTCAGACGTGGTCAAAGTGATCCGGCCTCGCGATGGAGTGACTCCGTCGGCCGGTTCCGTACCTGAATCGCCTGTGAGGATATGAGGGTCAGATGAACGGCAGTCGACCTTTCACCGTACTGGCCTGCGTGGGTGCCTCCTTCTCAGTGAGTTTCCAAATCCTGCTTCCGGTGGCTCCCGTCCTCTTGGAGCGCAGCGGACCTCACGGGTCGGCTGGCGCAGCCACCGCCGTGCTGTTTGTCGGCGCGGTTGGGGGTGAGTTGCTGACGCCGTGGTTGATGTCACGGTGGAACCCTTTACTCCTGTTGATCACCGGGCAGCTGCTGACTGCGGTGTCAAGCCTAGTCTTCGTGTTTCCTCGCGCGAGCGCGTGGCAAATGCTCGCAGCCACGGGAGGGCGAGGTCTCGGTGGCGGCATTGCAATTGTGGTTTCTGTTGCGCTTGTAGCTGAGCTGGCCACGCCAAGTCGGCGAGGAAGCTCTATCGGGTTGTATGGCTTGGCAATAACCGCCCCGGGCATCGCGTTTCCCTCTATAGGAGTCCTCCTCTTGGCAAGCGGTCGCGCCGACATGGCTGGTCTAATTGCGTTCTTTAGCGGCTTGGGCGGGGCTCTGTTCGCGCTCAGATTGCGGCCTTTCTCGCTCGCCAAGAGCGAGGTTGCAACGAACCTTATTGTCGCCGTGCGTATACCGAGCCTACTGGCCCTGTTCGGAGGCTTCGTCTTGGTTAGTTGCAGCTTCGGCGGTATGGTGACATACGCTCCTGTCGCCTTGCCTCCTGATGGTCTTGGATCTGCGGCAGCGTTCTTACTGGTTTCAGGCAGCTCGCGCGCGGTCGGCCGCTGGCTGTCGGGCATGCTGGGCGATCATCAACCGGCACAGCTCATACTCATCGGCGGCATCGGCCTGACAGCCGTGGCCCTCGTTGTGCTAGCTCTACGTGGCGGACCTCTGCTGATCATCATGTCCGCGCTTGCCTACGGAGCGGGGTATGGCGCAGTGCAGACAGGCGCCTATCTCGCCATGACCGAGCGCGGTAGCAGCGCCGACTGGAGTGCGATCAGCGCTGTTTGGAATAGCGCTATCGACCTAGGCGCATCGCTGGGAGGGCTTCTCCTTGGCTTATCCGCAGCCGTCTCGGGTTATACAAAAGCTATCTGGATCATGCCCGCTGTGGTGTTGATATCGCTGCCACTGTTCTTATGGCGACCACGCTCTATCGGTGAGATCCATCCAGCACATCTAAGTTAGCGCGGGCAACCCGCCGGCCACACATCTGCGGTTAGCGGGCGGTTTTCATGTGGCGATTGCTAATCGCGAAACATAGCCCAATCGCTTGTCCAGTACGTTCGTCAGTGGTCGTCGGTACACCCAGCGTCTTAGGTTCTGAACGAATAGGTCAAATTGCACCGTTTCCCATCCATGGAAATCGCCGCACATGTGTGGCGACACCAAAGCGTTTGGTGCAGTCCACAGCGGATTGGTGGGCGGAAGCGGCTCCTCCCCGAAAGCATCGGCGGCGACGCCTGCAATCAAGCCTTGGCGCAGAGCTTCCATTAGATCGGCTTCGACCACGTTTGCCCCTCGACCGATGTTGATCAGCACGGCACTCCGCCTCATGTGTTCAAAGACCCGTTTGTTGATGAGTCCTGTGGTTTCAGGCGTCTCCGGCAGTGCTAGGACAACAAAGTCGGCATCGCATATGGCCTCCAATAACTGCGTGACGGGCTTAACCTCAAAGCCATCTGCGGCACTGCCGGAACGGCCTCCCCGCGACAGAGCTGTGACGCGCATGGAACATCTACGCGCCATTCGAGCGACAGCGCGGCCGATGGGCCCGAAGCCCACCACTAGCAGGGACGCCCCAGCGACGTTCGTCGTGTACCGTGGCTCCCAGCGGCGGGCAGCTTGGAGTTCCACGGTTTTGAGGAAGTCTTTTGCGTAGAGAAACACCAAGCCCATCGCATATTCGGCAATGGCGTTATCTCTGAAAGGAATGTCGCCAGAATTGGTTACGATCACTGAGCTACGAATCAGTTCGGGGAAAAGGATTCGATCGGCTCCTACAGAACCCAGGTGGATCCACTTCAACTGTCTAAAGGACGACCACAGTTGCGAGAGCATCATCTGCGACTCGAAGTCCCATAACAGTAGGACCTCGGCGTCACCAGCCATGGCTCGGAATTCACCGTAGTTGCGCGCCACCGATACGACCGTGCGGCTCCAGACGGCCTTTTGTACGTCGGGCGACTCAAGGCGGCCGGATGCCACCAATACGCGTGTCTTTGGTGAGGTGCGAATTCCCGCCATAGTATCCAAACCCTCAATGCGCCCGACCGTGTGGGATGAAAGTATTCATGAGGCAACCAAGTGATCAGCCGAGCGTTCGAGCCGGCCAATTCGTCGCCGACTCAGTCGCCGAGTGCTAACGATAGGGAGTAATTATCAGTATCATCGGTCGACCGCGGCCGCCGGCCACCCTCCCACGGATTGCGTCTTTGCCCGAAAGCGGTTGGCTCAGGGCTAGGTTGAAGCTAGCATTGCCACTAGGGCAGCCAGGTCACGCGGTGCGAGTGACGTGAGTTCTAGACTGCCGTGGTAGACATCCGCGGGGTGCCTGAGTCCAAGTAGCATCCTTTGTCGTCCGAAGAAATCAAATGGACCAGTTACTTCGCCCGCCGCAAGGTTAATTCGATACCGCGCCGGCTCGATGAAGTCCCGCAGCGCAATACGTGCCTCACCACAGAATCCGACGACCTTGGCACCCGCTAGGGCGAGTATCGAGCCCAAATAGAGCCCGGCGCACCGTCCCATTGCACGCTCGACCCCTCTTTGAATTGGGCTAGCGCAGCGCACCGCGTCGGTGAGCGCAAAGTCTCTGCCAGGTACTGCTTCTCGTCCTCCAAGTAGTGTCGCTGCCCACTTGTGCATTTGCTTCCATGTTTGTGCGCCGCTCACACTGTGAGAGTCGAAGTAGAGATTATTAAAGGCGCTGAGTTCATCCGGGGATTCGAAAACAGGATCTGTTCCCGGCTTGGTTACATCAGTGTTTGGGTTGCTGGTAACAAAGAGAATTGGAGAGTCGATAAGCATGCCGGTCCATCCTTCCGGCGTTCGCCGCCATTTTCCTTGCGCCCTGATAACCTCAGAGCAAACTTCAGCTTTGCCCAAGTCATGGCCCTCGAAGTGGGGACAGTGAGCGATTGCCCAAGCAGGCTCAGCGCGAGGGCCTCCAGGCGGCGCCATCCCCAAAGCCTACCCAGTTACATGATTGTCCCCTTGGGTTTGTATGTTGACTCTGACGCCGTTCATTTCAAGTCCATTAGGAGTCAGCGCTATGGGTTTGCTCGGTCTGCGAAGAGCTCCTCGCGCAAACCGTTCTGCCCGTGGAGGCGCAAATGCTGGTACATAGGTTTGTGAAGCACCAACCACCAGGTGTGCAGTTCGCCGCAGCGAGTGCTGTGACCGTGGCCGGCGCGTGGTTGATTAGAAGATTCTTCCGAGGGAGGTAGCCATACGCATCAGTCTGCGCGGATGGAGGCGGCAACCTTGACATGTGGTCACATTCGGCGCCGTGTCGAGGGTTAGGCGTATGCCCGAGGGAACTGCCGAGACCACACCAGCGGACTTTGCGCCGACCGTGACGTTTCTCATGACTGACGTTGAGGGCTCCACTAGGTTGCTAGCGCGAGACGAACGCGGCACTACCGAGATGCTCCTAGCTCATCAGCGTCTGATTGGGGAAATAACTAGGCGCCTCGGGGGTAGGTACGTTAAGGGTCGAGGTGAGGGGGACAGTACCTTTTCCGCCTTTACTGCTGCCCGCTCCGCAGTTGAGGCAGCGTGTGAGATTCAAATTGAGCTCCTGCGTCAGATCCCGAGCCTGAGCGTCAGGGTGGCTGTCAATACCGGCGAGGTTGAGTACCGAGATGACGATTACTTCGGAGCGGCTGTGAATCGATGTCAGCCCTTGCGGGCGATCGGCTATGGAGGGCAGGTCCTTTTGTCGGGAACCACCGAATCGATCGTGTATGACCGATTGCCTTCGGGTGCAACACTCAAGGATCTCGGCGAGCATCCGCTGCGAGACTTTGAGCGACCTGAGCGTGTCTTTCAGCTAATGCATGACGACCTTCCCGACAGCTTCGCTCAGCTAAGGACCCTCGACTCTGCAGGTAATCCGGTGGAGGCTGGTTCAGTGCAAGTGAGGGAGGCGTTGCCGCCGAGTGCCCGCTCAGCGCCGAGTCCGGTCGAAGTTCAGGAAGTCGCTGACACCAATGTTCAAGAAGTGCGCGATGGCAGCGGAAGCCAGGATCACGGTGTTACGGCCTACTTGGTGACCTTGAAGTTGCTTGAACTTAACCGACATGTAGCCGTTCGCGGCGCACTGCGTCGAGATGGGGCTAGGTTACTGGCTGCGAGCAGCGAGTGGGTAACGAGTAACAAGTCCCAGACCTCGGTCCCATCACAGGTGAGCGACGGTAAGAAAGTCGCCTCTTGGGAGCCGGTGTATGGCCCGATACTGCGAGCCACCGAAACCGAGTTGCGCACCTTTATGGGGGCATCGGCCGCATGTTGTGAGTATCAAGCGCTCGAAGTCGCAGAGGTCGCCGACGTTCTGGTTCGTCTGTTTGAGTCCGCTCATCCGGCCGCGGCGTCGTTCACGTGGGTAGGCAACGCGCCTCGGCTATTGGCTCGACTGGCGGCCGATTTCCTTCTCGGTTGTTCGCTCGCAATTCGTAACTGGCGCAGCTTCCAAATGCTGACCGCTCCCAGACTGACGAGCTATAGAGGTCGACGGCCATGGCAGCTGCATCCTGAGTATCAACATCTTGACTCTCTTGGCGGCGACGCGCTTGTATCTGGTCGCTGGGTCGAGGCCATGCTTTCAACTGATGTGTTGGCTGATGAGCTCGGATTATCTTCGTCTGCCTTGATCGGGGGTGTTGCCGACGCCAATGTGCTGCTTGGGATAGTTGGAGCTGCTGTTGACCCCAAAGGCCGCGATGAGTACGTATGGGGTTTAGCCGTGCCCGGCCGTCTCGGAATACTTAGAAATTTGGCCGAGAGCGACGAGGGAATCAATACGCTAGCGGCCTTGGCCAACGAGCCCTCGGTGGACTTCAGACGAAACTTCGGAGCGCGCCTGGCTCGTCTGCGGCGGGTGATGTTTCTGTCACATCCGATGGGTGATTGGGATTTATCAGACGAGCAAGTCGCCCTAGTTCGGGCGATAGAAGAGGCGAAGGAATAGTGTTGCCCGGGCGCTTCACCTCTTAGCTCAACGGAACTTGTTGACAGGTTGCTGTCAAGTTGTTGTCATGCGCCCGTACCCGGCCCAAGGTGCCGTTCTGCAATCCGTATTCAAAGTTTTGGCTCCGGAGCAGGGATTCGAACCCTGAACCTTGCGGTTAACAGATCGCTGAAGCCCGTTCAGAAATGCCGTGTCGTATTCGCGCAGTGCCGTTGAGTGCCGCCATTTATCACCATTTGCCGGCGGCGTTGCTGTACCGATGTCAGTCGACCGGAGGTAACTGTCTTACCAGACTAGACACATTGAGTTTTGGCATCGGGACCCTCGGGTTCATGGCCCGCAGGGTTTCCAGCAGTAAGCGCGACACTGCCCAATCGCGGAACGGCTTGTCGTCCGC
>Ga0208078_1000368_pt1 | contig 11925 bp, 6 predicted proteins | sample NGESurdeep072012_3_FD_184468 | JGI IMG/M metagenome (GOLD analysis project Ga0208078, IMG submission 184468) | Arctic peat soil microbial communities from Barrow, Alaska - NGEE Surface sample 53-2 deep-072012 (SPAdes) | ecosystem: Environmental > Terrestrial > Soil > Wetlands > Peat ...
GTGAAGGGCTACGCTCAGCACGAGGAAGCAGTGTTCACGCAGGTCGCTCAGGCACGCGCGGGGCTGGCTGGGGCAATCCAGACAGGCGATCCCCAGCAGATGGCGACCGCCAACGGGCAGCTGACAGGTGCGCTGGGCAGATTGCTCGCAATCTCGGAGGCCTATCCGCAGCTCAAGGCAGATCAGGGATTTCTGCGTCTTCAGGACGAGCTGACCGGGACCGAGAATCGGATCGCGACCTCGCGCAACGACTACAACGAGGCGGTCCGTGCATATAACGCCTACATCCGGACCTTCCCGCAGGCGATAACGGCGAAGGTGACGAGCGCGAAGCCGCGGACCTACTTTGAAGCCGCGGCGGGAACCGAGGCACCGCCCACGGTGGATTTCGGGACGAGGCCGGCGACGAAGCCGGCAGCGCCGGCTGCTCCCAAGAGTCCGTAACGGAGCAGGGCTCAAGCAAGAAAACGCCGGCGAATAGCCGGCGTTTTTTGTTGGTGGCAAGCGCAGGTTTACGGGCCGGCTACGTGCCAGCCGCATCGTTTCGCTCTTGACACCTCCTGTCACGCCACCTAAATAGTTGCCACCAGAACGCCAGCAGAGTCCCTTCAACTCTGCCAGGCTCGCTGCGCCTGTTGCCGCGAGCCTCACCCATCAAAGCTGGAGAACAGGCATGAAAAGGATTAGCTCGTCAGTTTTTTCACTGCTATTGCTGGTGCTCGTAAGCGCCAGCGCCTTTGCTCAGACGCGCCGCGTCAACGGACGCGTGACTGTCGAGGGCAGCGGTGAACCCGTCGTTGCAGCGAGTGTCAACCTCGTTGGAACGTCAGTCGGCACTTACACCGACGATCAGGGCCGCTTCTCCCTGAACGTCCCCGATGGCCCAGCGACGCTCCGCGTCCGGCGCATCGGCTACACACTGAAGACGCTGGCAGTCCCCGCCGGCGCGACCGAGGCCAATGTCTCGCTTGCTCGCGACGCGCTGCAGCTCGAGACACAGGTCATCACCGGCACGGCGACGACAGTATCGAGCGTCAACGCGGCTAACGCGGTCACGGTCATCTCGGGAGAGCAACTCAATCGCACCCCGGCCCAGACGATCGACTATGCGCTTCAGGGCAGGATTCCGGGCGCAGTCGTCACGCAGAACTCCGGCGCGCCAGGTGGCGGCGTCCAGGTTCAGCTCCGTGGTGTCTCCACGATCAACTCGAACTTCCTCCCGCTTTACGTGATCGATGGCGTCATCGTCGACAACTCGTCGATCGCCAACGGTATCAATGCGGTCACCGAGGCGGCGGGCGGAAACTTCGCCTCGAGCCAGGATCAGCGCGTCAACCGGACCGCAGACATCAACCCGAATGACATCGAAAGCATTCAGGTGCTCAAGGGACCCTCGGCGAGCTCGATTTATGGATCGAGAGGCACGAACGGCGTAATCGTCATTACCACCAAGCAGGGACAGGCTGGTAGGAGCCAGCTCGAGCTGGCCCAGCGCTTCGGGACGGCGCGCATCTCGAACACGATCGGAGAGCGTTGCTTCGGTTCGGGCCTTGAATACGCCCAGTGGGCTGGAGACACGACAGCTGCATTGATTGCCTCCGGCGCTCAAGCGGCCGACATCGCTCTATACGACGGATCCACCACCAAGTGCAACGATTACGAGCACCAGCTCTACGGCGAGCACCCGTTCAACTACCAAACGATTGGACAGCTGCGCGGTGCGACGGCGGGAGGCACCAACTACTTCGTGTCGGGACTCGTTCAGCATGACGGTGGTCTTCAGCTCAACGACAACTACAACAAGCAGTCGCTCCGCGTAAACCTTGGGCAGAAGATGGGCTCACGCCTCAACCTGCGTGCGAGTACCGAGATTATCCATACGCTTACTGAGCGTGGTATAAGCGGCAACGACAACACCGGTATCAACCCATATACGACTTTCTCCCAGACGCCTTCGTTCATCGATCTGCAAAAGCAGTCTGACGGGACGTACCCGGTGGGGTTGGCGGTCGTAGGCAACAACAATCCGTTCCAGAATACGGAGCTGATCAAGACTCCCGAAAACGTGTTCCGCCTTCTCGGTAGCGGGCTGGCTTCCTACAGTCTCATCTCGCAGGATCGGCAAACGCTCGATTTCACGCTGAGCGGCGGCATCGATGCCTATAACGACAATGCGAGGGTCATTTCGCCGGCAACGGCCTACATCGAGCAAGTCAATGCGCTGCCGGGTACACTCGTAAACAGCAATGCGAACATCTTTACCGGCAACCTCGGCGCGAACTTCACGCACCGCCTTATCCGCAACCTTTTCACCGCCACGACATCGGCGGGTATAGGGCAGGTCCGTCGCAACGTCGATATCCTCGCGAACACGGGCCGCGGCGTCTTCCCTGGCGTCACCAACGTGGCGTCCGCGACGCAGATCTTCACCACTGAATCGCAGGACATAGTCAAGTCGCAGTCGATCTTCGGTCAGGAAGAGTTCCTGACGATGGGAGAGAGGTTGCTGCTCACGGCCGGCGTCAACGGAGAGCGCACCAGCAACAACGGTGATCCGAAGAAGTACTATGCGTACCCGAAGTTCTCGGGTTCCTACCGTGTGCCGGTTCCAGTCGCCAAGGTCGACGAGCTGAAGTTGCGGCTCGCCTACGGAAGAGCGGGCAATCAGCCCACCACCGGCAAATTCACCTTCCTGACGAACCTGATCGAGGAAGGCGTTACCGGTTTCCGCGCGTCAACGGTTCTTGGCTTCCCGAACGTCAAGCCGGAGACCGCCAGCGAGATTGAGGGAGGGTTCGACCTCACGCTCTTCGGCGGACGCGCCGTCTTCAACGCCACGCAGTTCCGGAAGCAGATCGACGATCTTATTCTATCGGCGGCCGTCGCTCCGTCCACGGGCTTCTCGAGCCAGACGATCAACGGCGGTCAAATCGTAAATCACGGCACCGAGTTCGGGCTCGTGATGACTCCTATCCGCACCGACCGCTTGTCGTGGGTGTCGAACACCACTTACGCGAGCTCGAAGGGTAAGGTCACACAACTTCCCGTTCCCGGATTTATTCCGGCGTCGGGATCGTTCGGCAGCCGGTTCGGCAACGCCTTCGTTCAGCAGGGACAGCTCATCAGCGTCGTGCAGGCTGTGAACGGTTGCACTGCCCTCGTAGGGGGTATTTGCCCAGCCGCGAATCGCGTACTGACATTCGTTGGGAATTCGCTCCCCGACTACGAGATGGGATTCGAGAACGACCTCACCTTTGGATCGTTCCGTTTCTCATCGCTCGTCGATTGGAGAAAGGGCGGTCTGGGAGTGAACCTGACCAACGACTATTTCTATGGGAGTGGTCTGGCGAAGGACACCGCACTCGCTAAGCGCCAGTTGACTGCGTTCTCCCAAGGAACAGACGTCTGGCTCGAAAACACGGGATTCGTCAAGATCCGCGAGATAACCCTCGGATATGACCTGCCCGCGGGGATGGCGTCGCGCCTCTTCAACGGACACGCCCAGAACGCACGTATCGAGTTCAGCGGACGTAACCTCAAGACGTGGACGAAGTACACCGGTCTCGATCCGGAGGTCTCGAACTTCGGCAATCAGTCTTTGGGAAGGTTCCAGGACGTCACACCATATCCACCCAGCCGACAGTTCTACTTCACGATAGCCACAACCTTCTAACCGAGCGATCAATCAGATGAAGCGATATACAACTATTGTCCTCGCGGCGGCTGCGCTGGTCGCTGCGGGATGCAGGGACAATCCGGTGGCGAATCCGATCGATGCGCCAACGGTTGATGCCTTGAGCGGAGCGCTTACGCGCATAACCCTGCAGCAGCTCGCCACGGGCGTCCTGGCGCAGGACCGTGCGTCATCAGACGCGTTCGCGTACGTGTTCGAGCCCGCAATCTTCGCCCGCGACGTGTATCGAATCGATGCATCGGAGCCGCGGTACGTGCAGGAGACGCTTGGCGGAAACCCCGATCCGGGCAGCTTTACCGGCGGCGGCGCGTGGGCCGGTTATTACACGGCTATCCGCGCCGGGAATAATCTCATTCTGGCATTGCCGACGACAACGACCACCGCGTTCACAACCGCGGAAGTCAATGCAACGCGCGGCTTTTTCCGGACAATGAAGGCTCTGGATTACTGGCGCGTCATAGAAATGCACGACTCGGTGGGCGCCACAATCCAGACCGACGATGCGGCCGCAGTAACCGACATCAGATGCAAGGCGGCGGTGCTCTCCTACATCGCGGCGCTACTGGATAGCGCCAATGCGGATCTCACAGCGGCTGGGGGCGCAACGGTACTTCCGTTCACCATGCCTTCAGGGTTTACGGCATTCGGACGCGACTACTCGCTCGTCTCCAACCTCGTGAAGTTCAATCGCGGCTTGAAGGGCAAGATCGACTTCTACCGTGGGCTAGATCGCACGAATCCTACGCCAGCCCTGTTTGCGACCGCGATCACGGAGCTGACACAGGCTCTCGGTGGCGTGGCTGCTGGTGCCGTGCCGCCGGCGGATTTTACGAAGGGTCCGTACTACGTCTTCGTGCCGGGCGGATCTGAGAACACTCCCAACATTATCTCGGACCCGAAGGTCGGACTGAACCCGCTCGTGGGCGATAGCGTACAGGCGGGTGATACTCGCGCCTCGAAAATCGTAGCGCGTACTGCGCTGGCCGGTTTTGGAATCTCGACCAGCATCACGTACGTCGGAGCCGTAGCCAGCTCGGCGAATCAGGCTGCGCCTCTTGGCATTCTGCGCGATGAGGAGTTGGTTCTGCTGAGAGCTCAGGCTTACAACGAAGCAGGTCAGCTGGCAAATGCGATTCTCGACATCAACGATGTCCGGACGAACTACGGTCTGGCGCCGGTTGCACCGGTCGACAAGACCTCTGCGATCAACGCCATTCTTTACGAGAAGCGCTATTCGCTCCTGTTCGAGGGCCCACAGCGCCTCAATGATCTCAGGGAGTACAAGCGTCTGAACGTGACGTACCTCCGGAAGGAAACCGCGACAGATCCGTTCAACGCGGCAATTCCGATTGCACGCGCGGAGCTAAATGCTCGCGGGTTGACGGTAAACCCGGCCTGTACTCCGTGATGCTTGCGGAGGCGGTTTAGTGTAGTAGTGGCCGGCTCGGGGTGTTTTGCCCCGAGCCGGTTTTGCATTTACGGGGCTTGGATTATGCAACGCCGGTCCTGAAAACGTAGTTTCGCAGGCGGAGGGTTTATGATTTCGCGCTGGGTCGTCGCACTAACGCTCGCCATCGCGCTCGGCTGTTCGCATCCGCAGCTTGGTCCTGGCGAGGTATACAACTCACAGGTGATCACTGAGGACGAGATCGTCGCATCGCGGGCATCGAACGCATTCGAAGTCATCCACAAGCTGCGAGCAAATTTCCTCACCAATCGAGGCGAGACCAGCCTCAACATGGGTCAGTCCAATCCGTATCCAACAGTATACCTCGACGATCAGGAATTCGGACCGATCAGTAGTCTCACGAACATTCCGGCCGCCCAAATAACGATGATTCAGCTCTATCGTGTTTCGGAGGCGAACGCGAAATACGGGACACACAATCTGAGTGGAGTGATCGCGATCTCTACGCGACGCTAGGTTTGTTCCTAATCGGTCAACGGTTTTCGCCCCGGCGGCGGATCACACACCGTCGATAGAAGAAGAACAAGACGCGTCGGTACCGACGGAAAAACCCCGGGGCTTTTTGAGCCTTGGGGTTTTTTCCATCCCTTGCCACGGACGCCGCCAGTTCATACGTTTTGCCCCCCGCGCGAAACCCACAGATTTCGCTCGGAGAATTAGTTGACGCGACTCGTTTCGCGTAGCAGCAAACAAATTGATTTTGGAGGCACGATGGCGTTGGGTCGGGTTATGAGATTTCTCGCACTCACGTTGCTCGCATGTCCCGCACTAGCTGCCGGGCAGGGCACGGGCATCATTCGCGGCCGCATCAGCGATGCCGCAACCGGTGCGCCGCTGGCGGGCGTCTCGGTACGCGTCGATGGAACTACGATCGGCGCGCTCACCAACTCGGACGGCACGTACACGATTACCGGAGCGCCGGCAGGCTCGCGAGTCCTGAGCACACGGCGACTCGGCTACGCGCCGCAGCGCGTCGCGATAACGGTGCCGGAAACAGGAGGCGCCACACAGGATTTTGCGCTGGGTCGGGTTGCCACGAGTCTGGATGAAGTGGTGGTCACGGCCTTAGGACAGACCGCCCAGCAAAGATCCTTGGGGACCGCTCAGCAGACTGTCCAGGGCATCACCATCGCTGAGACGCAGCGGGAGAATTTCGTCAATGCGCTGCAGGGGCGCATCGCTGGCGTCGACGTGACGAGCACTTCGGGCATTCCCGGAGCGTCATCGTCGATCACGATCAGAGGCATCAGCTCCATCAGCAGCAGCAATCAGCCCCTGATGATCATCGATGGTCTGCCGATGGACAACCGGACCATGAATACGGGTGTGCTCGCCTCTGACAACAATTCGACGCAGGCGTTCAGCAATCGAGGAGTCGACTTCACCAATCGCGCTTCCGACCTCAATCCGGAAGACATCGAGACGCTTACGGTGTTAAAGGGCCCGGAAGCGGCCGCTCTCTACGGAATTGATGCCGCGAGCGGAGCGATCGTTATCACGACCAAGCGTGGAAAGGCTGGCGGCGGATTGCAGTACAGCAACAGCTTCCGCATCGAAAAGACCGGTGCCAAACCCGAGCTGCAGAAGGTTTATGGCCCTACAGTCTCAACGACGGCTGCTGGCCTCACTTCGTTCTCGTACTTTGGCGTCCCGTACGCCCCTGGAACCGTGTTCTATGACAACGTAGACGGGTTCTTCAGAACGGGATCGGCGCAGACGCACAACCTGTCGTTCAGCGGAGCGACGACCGATGGCAGAATCAATTACCGGCTGGCATCGTCGTCCGACAAGACTGTCGGCGTCGTCCCGAGCACGGATTACAGCCGCATCAACCTTACAGGCGCTTCGCAGGCCCAGGTGACTTCGTGGCTGAATACCGACGTGTCGATGGCGTACACCTACGATAACAACGACCAGGTGTACAAGGGAGACATTGGTCCGCTCATCGGCCTGCTCCTTTGGCCCCAGAATGACAACGCGAAGAACTACCTCACTGCAGCTGGCACCAGGCGCCTGTTGACAACGTTGGGAGCGGGAACCGAACAGGATAATCCCTACTTCAACATCGCCAAGAACAAGATCAACGCGAAAACGAACCGCATCATGGCCAACGTCGGGCTTACTTTCACGCCGATTTCGTGGGGTAACCTCAAGACCAACATCGGCGTCGACAACTATACGAACACGAACCTGATCCTCCGGAATCCCGACAGTCAGGTCGGCAACGCGTTCAACGGAATGTTGGAGCTGGCGGACGTCCTTACGCGAAACATCAATGTGCAAACGCTGCTCAACTTCAACAGCCATCAACTCAGCAAGAGTCTCTCGATCAGCGGCCTGGTGGGCAACGCTATCTCTGACTACCGGACGGGCGCGGACGCGTTGAAGGGCCAGGACTTCCTGGATCCGAATTTCGTCTCGATCAACAATACGAACCAGAGAACGAGCAAGACAACCCTCGAGCAGCGGCGTCTGATTGGTGCCTTTGCACAGGCCCAGCTCGACTTCAAGGACTACCTCTACATCACCGGGACGGGCAGAAACGACTGGACGTCCACCATCCCCAAGGGCGCGAACTCATTCTTTTACCCCGGCATTAACTCGAGCTTCATTTTCTCCGACGCGTTTCCGGGAATCCGTCGTTTCATGACGGGTAAGCTGAGAGCGGGTTATGCCGCCGTCGGCAAGGACGCAAGACCGTATGCCTACCGGCCGTCACTGCAATACAAGACGACATCGAATGGTGGATACGGTTACGACTTCTATGGGCCCAACCTCGCGCTCAAGCCCGAGTTCAAGAAGTCGTTCGAGTACGGCACAGAGCTCGGGTTCCTGAATGATCGTCTCGGCTTGGACGCAACGATCTATCGCAGCACGACTCGGGACCAGATCGTCAATGACATCAGAGGCAGCTACGCAACGGGCTTCGTTCTCTTCAATCTGAACGGAGCCTCAACGAGAAACACCGGCTTGGAGCTCACGCTTCGCGGAACACCAGTGTTGCGGAACGCCTTCTCGTGGGATTTCCAGATGAATTTCGACAGGGCGCGAGGAAAGGTGCTGAGCCTCCCGCATGCGCTGCCGGAGTCCTATGTATCGGATACGTGGTTGTACGGGAACGTGCGAAACGGCACCGCGCCCGGGTTGTCGACCATGTCACTGACTGGCATGTACTATCTCCGAAACAATGCGGGCGCCATCCTGATCGATCCGAGCAATGGTATACCGCTCCGGTCGTCGATTTTCATTGATCGCGGTTACGATCGGCAACCGAACTACACCATCGGACTCACTAACACGTTCAAGCACAATCGACTGTCGCTGGACTTCCTCCTCGATTTCCGGAGAGGTGGAGATGTGTTCGATGCTACCGACCATTATCTGACGACGCACGGTCTTACCATGTCGACGCTCAACAGGAACGATCCGCTCGTTATCCCTGGCGTCTTGAAAGACGGAAAAGAGAACAGCGCCACGCCGACCGTGAACAACATCGTGATTGTGCCGGCGGTCCAGACTGCCTACTACACCAACATGAGCGAAGAGCTGTTCATCCAGAAGAACGTCAACTGGGTGCGGCTCAGGGATATCCAGTTGAGTTACGCTCTTCCCGAAGGATTTCTGGGCACTAAGAACGCTAGCGCGTTCGTCAAAGGCACAGACCTTTTCCTGCGCACCAACTACAGAGGATTGGATCCGATCGTCAACGGCAATAGCGCCGCGGTGGGTGGTTCGGGCGGCACGGGTATCGACTTCGGCAATTTCCCGATGCCTCGCGGTTTCAATTTCGGCTTCCGGATGGGACTCTAAAATGAAAACTAGATACGCAGCAATACTCGTGGCGTCGCTGAGCCTGTCGTACGGCTGCAGCGACTACCTTGATGTAAATACCAATCCGAACGCGCCCCAGACCGTCACGGCGAATTTGTACCTCCCCCCAATGCTCCACTGGATGGTGACGTCGCCGCAATACGACGGCCGGTTCGTCGGGCACTACACCCAGGAGTGGTACTCGACCAGTACCGCAGTCAGTCCGGAGCTGACCTGGGGGCGAATGGGATACGATCCAGGAAGCGACAACGGCGCAATGCAGTGGCGCGACGTTTACTGGTCCCTCGGCCAGGGCCTTATTGACATGAATACCAAAGCCCAGGCAGAGCAGCGCTGGGATCTCCTTGGTGTCGGCCTGCTGCTAAAGGCGTGGGGCTGGCAGGTGCTCACCGACCTTCACGGCGAGATCATCGTCAAGGAAGCGATCGACCAATCGAGAACGGCATTCGATTACGACACCCAGGAGTACGCCTATCAGGAGATTAGCAGGCTCCTCGATAGCGCGATCGTGCTGCTGCAGAAAACCGACGGGGCTGTGAACCAGGCCTACCTGGCCAAGGGCGACCATATCTACAACGGCGACCGTACCAAGTGGTTGAAGGTTGCGTACGGGATGCGTGCCATGATGCTCAATCACTACTCGAATAAGGCAGCTTACGACCCAGCGGCGGTGATCGCCGATGTCGACAGGTCCTTCGCGAGCAATGCTGATGACGCGCTGCTCACTTATCCGAACGCAAATCCCTTTGACGACTACAATTTCTGGGGACGCAGCAGGAACAACATCACGCTTTACCGGCAGACGCAGTTCATAGTGAATCTGATGAACGGAACTCAGTTCCCCGGCGCTCCTGATCCACGTATCAGTCGGATGCTGTCTCCTGCACCGGATGGAGTGTATCGGGGTCTGGACCCGAATCTCACAGGGTTTGGCGCGCTCGCGACGGGGGTGCAGCCAAACAATTTCTTCGGCTATGCCGGCACTGGGGGGCTGGGGCTGCCAGGTCGGTATCTCTTCGATGACAAGGCGAAGATCCCGCTGATGACTTACTCCCAGCTGCAGTTCATCAAGGCCGAAGCGGCGTTGAGAATGGGAGATCAGGCCACAGCACTCGCTGCGTATACGAACGGAATCTCGTCACACATCGATTTCGTGAACGCGCGGAACTTGGATAATAACCAGTCGCCGCCGCAAATCACGGCAACGGAGAAAGCGAACTTCCTTGCGTCGCCGTCGATCGTTCCCGCGACGCTGACGCTTTCACACATCATGTCCCAGAAGTATATCGCTCAATGGGCGTGGGGGCACAACGAACTGTGGATGGACATGCGCCGGTACCACTACACCGATGTCGATCCCGTAAGTGGAACGGAGATCTTCCGCGGCTTTACAGCGCCAACCACTCTCTATGGTGCCAATGGCGGCCAGCTGGTGCAGCGCATCAGGCCAAGGTACAACTCGGAGTATGTCTGGAACGTTGCGGGCCTGAACGCGATCGGCGGACTTGCCGCGGACTATCACACCAAACCACTCTGGATCACCCTACCGTAACCGACCATGAATAGACACTCATACATTGCGGCACTGCTCTGTGCGGGCGTGCTCTCAGCGTGTTCAAAGGATCCGGTGCGGGACATTTCTGGACCACCGCCCGCCGCTTCCCGCATCAGATTCTTCAATTTTGGCGTGAATGCACCCGGCGTGAATTTCTACGCCAATACAACGAAGATGACGGCGATCACCAACTCCGTCGATGGAGTTGAGGCGACAACGGGAGTCGCTTACGGCGGAGTCGGAGCGGGCGGCGCTTACGAGGCCATCGCTCCTGGCCAATACACATTGACGGGGAAGATCGCTGCGACCACGGATAAGGATCTGTCCATTTCGCCGCTCACGACGACCATCGAGGACGGCAAATACTACTCGTACTTCATGAGTGGATTCTACGATGCCACCGCGAAAACGGTCGATGCGTTCGTGGTGGAAGATCCTGTCGTCCCACCAACGGATTTCACGGTCGCGACAGTCAGATTCGTCCATGCGATCTCGAATGCAAATCCGATGACGCTATATGCAAAGAACACCCTGACACCCAACACGGAGTATGCGATCGGCGCCGAGGTCGCGTACAAGGGTGCCGGGGTATTTGCGCAAATACCTGCCGGCGTGTACGATCTCAGCACACGGTACACTGGATCGTCAACCAACGTGGTGACGAGAACCGGCGTCTCGTTTGTTTTCGGCAGGGTCTACACGGTTACGGCGCGAGGCGATATCACAGTTGCAGCCACAACAACAGCGTGTGGAGCTACGAACAAGACCTGTCTGGACAATACTGCCAACCGGTAGAGTCACGACTGCGCGGGCTCGAGTATAACGCGCAGCTACGCCCAATTTTAAGAAAGGGGTCGCCCTTGCCGGCGACCCCTTTCTTATTCTGCCTCTGCTTCCTTCTTGGGAAAGAGCGATGGCCCTTTCTGCACTTTCCATCCGGCAGGGTTCAGCTTCTCGAGCCCGTTGAATCTCATCTCGCCCACTGAGCCTGGCGCGCCAAGCGCTTTCCAGAGCTCCTCCGCCTTGTTGGGCATGAACGGCCAGACGTACACGGCTTGTCGTGCGAGCTGTCGTACCAGCGTCGCGAGTGCGCTCTCCAGCTCGGCACGATTCGCCGGATCCTTGGCCAGCTTCCACGGCGCCTGCCGATCCACGTACTCGTTCGCGCGGGCGATTGTCTGCCACACAGCCCGAAGCGCCTCGTGGAGGAGAAATCCCTTCGGACCGATCGAGGCATGGTACGCCTCGAGATCCTTCGCGTCCGCGGTGTCTATCTCGTTGCGATCGCCCCTCGGCACGACACCACCGCAGTAGCGCTCGACCATCGAGATCGTGCGGCTGGCGAGATTGCCGAGGCCGTTGGCGAGATCGGAGTTG
>Ga0208078_1000369_pt1 | contig 11907 bp, 7 predicted proteins | sample NGESurdeep072012_3_FD_184468 | JGI IMG/M metagenome (GOLD analysis project Ga0208078, IMG submission 184468) | Arctic peat soil microbial communities from Barrow, Alaska - NGEE Surface sample 53-2 deep-072012 (SPAdes) | ecosystem: Environmental > Terrestrial > Soil > Wetlands > Peat ...
GGCGTTGCCGCGCCGCGCGAGGAGCCGGTGGTGCACATCGCCCGCGAAAACAATGCGGTGCGCGAGCGGCTCGTGCCGTGGCCGGAGCTCGGCGTCGCCGCCGGCGTGGGGCGCGAGCTGTGGGACGAGCCGTGCGAGCGCTGGATCGAGCTGCCACAGTCGCTCGCGGCGGGGCACAAGTACGTCGCGCTCACGGTGAGCGGGAGCAGCATGGAGCCCGCGCTACACGCGGGCGATGTCGTGCTCGTGAGCGTGGGCTCGCTGGTGCGGCGCGACTCGATGGTCGTCGCGCGGCGCCCCGAGGAGGGCTACGTGGTGAAGGCGGTGGGGCGTCTCTCGCGCCGCGCGATCGAGCTGCGCTCGCTCAACCCCGAGTTCGCGGCGTTCTCCATTCCGCGCGACGACACGCTGATAGTCGGGACGGTGGTGATGCGGTGGTGCGCGCACTAATCGCGCGCCTACCGCGGCCGCACGCGCGGCCCGCGCCGCAAATTCGCCATCGCGCGAATCCCCGCGAGCGAGAATTCCGCAATGTGCTCGGCCGTATCCCGAATCTCTTCCTCGGTGTGCGGCTGCCAGCCCGGGCGTACCATCGACTTGAACGGATCGGGAAGATAGAAGAGGCACTGCGCCTGAATGCTCGTGACGCATCGCCCTATGCGGTCTGGCGACGCGCCATCGCCGAACAGATCGCGCACCACGCCGATCAGATATTCGATGCGCGGCATGATCGCCTGCTGCACGTATCTGCGCGCCACAGGAGTAGGATCGGCTGACTCGTGCTTGAGGAGCTGGTAGATCCATCCCCGAGTGTCCGCGTGGATGATGCGCGGGAGATAGTGCTGCACGTAGTAGCGCAGGCACTCTTCCGCGTTGTGGCCCTCGCGCGGAAGCATCGTGCTCTCGTTGAGCTCGAGCGCGAATCGAAGCCCCATCTCGAGCACCGACTCGTACAGCCCGAGCTTGTCCCCGAAGTGGTAGCTCACCGCCGCGAGATTTGCCTGCGCCTCGCTCGTGATGTCGCGCACGGTGACCTTCGCGAAGCCGCGCTCCGTGAAGAGCCGCTGCGCGGCGTCGAGCAGGCGCTGGTGCGTGTCCGCCATCTGAACGGGCGTGCTCGTCACAGCGTGCGCCGGAAGAGCTTCGTTGCCAATGTCATCGAGACGAGCGAAAAGAGCATGAGATAGAGCAGGTCGTAGCCGATCGCGCCGAAGCCCGTGTTCTTGAGCAGGAGACTCTTGAACGCGTGCACCGCGTACGTGAACGGATCGATCCTCGAGATCACGCGCATCCACCCCGGAAAGGCCTGCGTCGGATAGACCGCACCGCTCGGGAAGTAGAGGAACGTGTTGAGCAGGCCGAAGGTCGCGCGCGGAATGAGGGGATCGTTCACGCGCACCATGAGCAGGAACATCATGCTCACGAGCGCGAACGCCGTCACCAAGATCACGACGAACATGCGCACGAGGCGCAGCGGGTCGAACGGATTCGGCACGCCGGCGATCAGCGAGCCGATCGTCATCAGCACGAGCCCCGCGAGCACCGCTTTGATCGCCCCGGAGAGGTTGAAGCCGAGGATGAGCTCGAGTCGCGTTATCGGAGTGACGAGATAGCCTTCGTGCAGCCCGCGAGCCTTGTCGTCGACGAAGATGATCCCACCGCCGATCATCACCATCATGAAGATCGACATCACGATGGAGCCCGGCAGCAAGTACTGAATGTACGGCACGTACGGATACATCTCGACGACATCGAGTGTCGTTTCCTGGCTCACGCGCTGTGGCGCCGCCGCCGGCTGATTGTACGACGCGATGAGCCCCGAGTACGCGCCGGCGAGGCTCGCGCTCACGAAGTTGTCCGTGTTGTCCTCGATGAGCGCAACGCGCGGCGCATCGCCGGCGAGCTGGCGCCGCGAGAAGCCGGGTGGGATCGCGAGAACGCCATTGAGATGCCCGTTGCGCAGGTCGCCGAGTGCGGCGCCGAGGTCGTTGTACATCAGCGGCGTGAACGTGTTCGCATTGGCCGCCACGGCGTTCGACAGCTCGTGAAGTCGCACCGCCGGTACGCCGTGATCCTGATCGACGAGCCCCACCTTCAGATGCTTGACCTGTCCGCCGAAGGCGTAGCCGAGCACGACGAGCTGGATGATCGGCATGACGAGCGACATGACTATCAGCATCGGGCTGCGGCGGAAACGGCGCAGCTCTCGCTCTACGATGGCCCATGTACGATACATGCGCGTTCTCCTATCGGCCGCGGTTGATCATGACGGACTTGTCCGCCGCCGACGGCTCCTGCAATGCGTCGCGGAGCTGTCGCCCGGTGTAGTGCACAAAGACATCGTCGAGCGAGGTGCTCTGCACGGCGAGCGAAAGCACGCGCACGCCGGCGTGCGCCGCGGTGCTCATGAGCGCCGTCGTCGTCTCCGGTCCGTTGTCCGTCGCGATGCGCGCGACGCTCGCATCGCCCGTCACGCGCTCGACGCCCGGGAGCGCCTCGAGCTGCGTGTGCCAGTTAGCGGGTGCATCGCCGAAGGTCGCTTCAATGGTGTTCGTTCCGGGGATCGATGCCTTGAGGCGAATCGGCGAGTCGAGCGCCATTAGATGTCCGTGGTCGACGATGGCAATGCGATCGCACCAGTTGTCTGCTTCGTCCATGTAGTGCGTGGTGAGCAGCACCGTGAGCTCGTGCTGCGCCTTGATCTTGCGCACCATTTCCCATACCGCGGCGCGCGACACGGGATCGAGCCCCGTGGTCGGCTCGTCGAGAAAGAGCACGCGCGGCTGATGTACGAGTCCGCGCGCGATCTCCACGCGCCGGCGCATGCCGCCCGACAGCTTCTTCACCTGCTCGTTCGCCCACTTCGTGAGCTCGACCTGCTCGAGCAGATCGGCGATGAGCGCGTTGCGCTTCTCGCGCGGCACGCCGTAGAGCTTCGCGAAGATCAGAAGATTCTCGTAGACGCTCAGCTCGAGATCGCTCGTGAGCGCCTGCGGAATGACGCCGATCACCTTGCGCACGCCGTCGGGATTCTTGATGACGTCGATGCCATCCACCTCCGCGGTACCGGATGTCGGCGGAATGAGCGTGGTGAGCATGCGGATGATCGTCGACTTCCCAGCGCCGTTGGGGCCGAGGAGGCCGAAGATCTCGCCACGGTCGACGGTGAAGGAGACGTCGTCGACCGCGGTGAAGTCGCCGAACTTCTTGACGATGTTTTTCACATTGATTGCGGCTTCCATCACGACACCGGCAGCATCACGTACGCCGTCATCCCCGTCGCAAGGCGGCGGTCCTTGTTGTCGACGCGGAGACGGATCTCGAACGTCTTGATGTCGCGCTTGGAGCGGCTCACGTCGCGCTGCGTCGCGAAGCCCGCGTCAACGCCGCGAAAGAAGACCGTCCCGTCGCGCACCTCGCCCGAGGGGAGGCGCACCTTGAGCTTGTCGCCGAGCCGGATGCGCCCGATGTAGCTCTCCTCGACGTCGGCGCGGATCCAGAGATCGTCGGGGTTGATCAGCGTCACGATCGGCGAGCCGGCGGCTATCACCTCGCCGGCGCGAACGGCGCGCACGTCGACGACGCCGTTCAAGGGAGAATGAATTTCCGTATAGGCGAGGCGGACGTCGGCCTTCGCGGTCTGCGCGGCGGCGGCGGCGCGCTGCTGCTGCGCGCCCACCAGCGCGCTCCGCTTCATCGACACCTGCTCGGCCTGCCCGCGCGCGAGCTCGAGCGCGGCGCGCTGCGCGTCCGCCTGCCGGTCTGCCGACTCGGACTTCGCCTTGGCGACGAGGAGCTCGGTGCGCTGCTGGTCGACGTTCTGCTGCGAGATCGCGCCGCTCTTGAGGAGCGCGACGTAGCGATCGTAGTTAGTCTGCGCGTTGGTGAGATCAGCCGCCGCCTGCGCCCGCTGCGCCTCCGCGCTCGCCACCGTGGCCTCGGCCTGGCGCACCTGCTGCGTCATCTGCTGCTGCTGGTAGCGCACCGCCGACTCGGTCTCGCGGACCTCGGTGGCCATCCCCGCGGCGCTGTGGGCATAGAACGCCTGATCGGCCGCGAGCTCGCCGGCCGAGATAACGGCGAGGAGCTGGCCGGCAACCACGGAGTCGCCTTCGTTGACGAGGAGCTTCTGGACCTGGCCGCCGACCTGTGGGCTCACGATGACGTCGTTGGTGGTGACGATGCCGGTGAGGACGAGTGGTTTTGCGGGCGCGAATATGGCGTAGGCGATGCCGGCGACAACGAGGACGGCGGCGGCGGAGAGGATGAGGCGTTTGCGGTTCATGGATCGGAAGTAGAGGCGGTTGAACGTGCGGTCACAATAATTCAAACAAGTGTATTAATCGTGCGTTTTACTGTCAAGAGCGACTTAGGTGGTCGATGGCTGAGCCAACCGGCGAGAGAGACGTGAAAGGCGGCATGCGGGCAGAGCGAAGGGGGAGCATTGCGGTCGGTGCACTCGCCGCAATCACGGCGTGGGCCGTAGGCATGCTCCTGCAATTCCACCCCATGCTGCTCTCCGGCCTTCGCCGAATGCAAAGCGACTTGGGCGATACCAGGCTCAACAATTACATCCTCGAGCATGGGTACCGCTGGCTGTTGGGATTGCCAGGGCACGAGCGTTTCTGGAGTCCGCCGGTGTTTTTCCCGGCGCCCAATACGGCCGCCTACTCGGACGTGCTGCTCGGAGTTGCGCCGTTCTACTGGCTCTGGCGTGGGCTCGGATTCCAGCCGGACACCGCCTTTCAACTCTGGATGTTGGCGATCGCGACGCTGAACTTCGCATCCGCGTATCTGCTCCTTGCGCGCGGATTTCGATGTCGCCCCCTCGCGTCAGCCGTTGGCGCGATGCTCTTCTCGTTCGCGGCGGTGCGCACCGCGCAGGTCATGCACGCGCAGCTGCTGGCGCACTTCTACATCGTGCTCGCACTTCTCGCGCTGCTCGAGATCTTCAAGCCCCAGCCGGAACTTCGTGCGGGAGTGCCCATAGTCGAGCGCCGCCCCCGCTGGGTCATGCTGCTCGCGGCCGCATCCGTGGCGCAGATCTACTCGAGCTTTTATTACGGCTGGTATCTGTGTTTTGCGCTCGCGCTCGCAGCGGGATGGGCGCTCGCGCTGCCCGCGACGCGGCCACGCTTCCTGATCACCCTTCGCGCGAATCTGCGCGCACTCATCCCCTCCGCTATCGCCGCGGCGCTCGCCCTCGCGCCGTTGGCGACGCACTATTTGCGCGCGGAGCGGCAGGTGGGGACACGAAGGTTCATCGTCGTCGAGACCATGCTGCCTCGTCTGCAGTCGTGGATATACCAAGGTCCGGACAGTTGGCTCTACGGCTGGCTCGCGACGCGCCCGCTCTTTCACTATCTGCCGATGGAGCATGAGCAGCGACTCGGCCTCGGAGTCGTGACCATCGTGTGCGCCGCGGTGGGGCTCTGGCTCGGCCGCCGCCGCCGCGCCGTCGAGCTCACGGTGCTCGTGTCGCTGACGATGGCGGCGCTCGCGACCGAGTGGCCCGGCGGCTTCGCTCCATGGCGAGCCATCTATCTGCTCGTGCCGGGTGCAGCCGCGCTTCGCGCCGTGTCGCGCATCGGCATCGCGTTGGTCGTTCCCGCATCACTCGGTGTCGCTCTCATGATCGATGCGGTGACGCGATCGCGCCGCGTTCCCCCGTCGCGCGCGGCATCGCTCGCGCGCCGCAGGGATCGTCGACGGCGAGCGGCGATCGCGATCGCGATCATCGCGCTCGTGACGGCGGAACAGGTGCAGGTGCCGCGATCGTACGACAAGAACGAAGGGCGCGCGCGCGTGGCCCGCGTCGCCAACGGGATCGACGCGAATTGCGGGGCCTTTCTCTATACGACCACCGGTGGCAACGACGACCCGTGGAACTATCACGCCGACGCCATGTGGGCATCGATGAATCGCGGCATCCCGACGCTCAATGGCTACTCGGGAAACCAGCCTCCGAATTGGACATTCTACGACATTCGAGTGCCGACGCCATTTCTCGATAGCGTGGTTGGCGATTCGGTGGCGAGGTGGGCCGCGCGCTGGAAGATCGATCCCGCGCGCATCTGCCGTGTGCGAACGCCGCCCGGGTGAACGAGCCAGCGATCGTTCAGTGCGACCCTGGAGGCCGAATGACGATCGTCTTGATCTCGAAAGCTCCCATCGGCACGTCGAGCTGTGCACCTCGCGCGTGATACCCAGCCGGAAGCTCTCGCTCCAACAGATCGCCCTCGCTCGCGATCACGGGCGCCGCGAGCCGAAGATGCGCGATCGTCGCACGTCCGCTCGTCTCGACGAGCCGCACGATCACGCGGTCATCATCCTCCGCTCGCTTGAGCGCGCCCACATCGATCGTCGCGGGTTCGATACTCAACCAGTGCGTCCCTTGCCGCCGCCCCGCGTGCGACGGTAACGCTACCGCCATCATCGGTGAGTTGAGCTCCGTGGCCGCCTCCCGAATGACAGCTGCGCGCCAGTCGCCGGCGTGCGGCACCACGCTCAGCGTGACGTGCTGCATTCCGATGTCCGCGTGCGGGTCGGGCCACTTCGGGCTGCGGAGCAGCGTGATGAACATCGTGTCTCCGCTCGCACTGTACCCGTACTTCCCATCATTTACGACTGCGACGCCGAAGCCGCGCGACGATGCATCGAGCCACCGTTGCATCGGCGTCTCGAAGCGCGCGCTGTCGCGTGGGGTCGCGGGCCGCGTGGGTCGGGCGATCGAGGCGTAGGGGATTTCGGCACGCGTCGAGTCGACGCGAAAGGCGAGCGGCAGCGCGAGCTTGAGCAGTCGATCCTTCCCGCGCCAGTCGATGGACATCTCGATGTCGAGCCGCGCGGGGAACTCTCGCAGCGTGTACCGCTCGGTCACGCGCACGCTGTCGCGCTCGCGATGCACGGTCACCATGGCGCCCAGCGGTGTGTGGACGACGGCGTCGACGCGCACCGACTGGTCGATCCACGCGCGTGCGCCGCGAAGGTCATCGATGTTCCAGGCCTGCCACTGAGCGGGGACATCATCCATGAGCAGCAGTCCGCCCGCACCGGGCGACAGCGTTGCGCGCCGATGCGCCTTGTCGACCAGCCGCGCGATGTTTCCGGTCGACGCATCGATCTCGACGCGGAGCGCATCAGACTCGAGCACGCGGGCCTTTCCCGATGCGCTGGGTGTGTATACGACGGCGCGCGCCGGCGGCGGAACGGGCCCAACGAAAATCAGCGCGGTGCCGAACGCGGGGACGTTGGGCACGCGCACCAGGAGTGCGGAGTCCTCGGCTGTGCTCGGGAGCACGCGCGCGCTCTCGTCGCGCGCGCCGCCGCCGCTCGCAACCGGAAGGCGGACAATTCCGGTGCGAGGGTGCGCGCTCGCATTGAAGACGAGATAGGGTGTTTCGCCGGGGATGGCCGGGCGCGTGTCCAGTGAATCGGCGATCGTGATGAGCGATCGCTCCAGAATGCGACGGGCGCTCGATTCCGCGCGCGTGTACTCCGTTGACGCGTCCTCGTAAACCTCCGCGATCGACGTGCCAGGAAGAATGTCGTGAAACTGATTGAACAGCACCCGCTGCCACGCGTCGCGCAGCGAGTCGCGCGGATATGGCGCCGGAGCGAGCGCCGCAGCCGCCTCGGCAGCGAACAGAAGTGCCTCCATCTGGCGATTCTTTCGTTTGACGACGGCTTGCGTCGTGAAGGTGCCGCGGTGGTACTCGAGATAGAGCTCATCGCGAACCACCGGGCCCGCCGCCCCGTCCAGACGCATGCGCGCGAGCGAGGAGTCCGGCGAGGCGTCACGGACGACCGGGAAGGTCGGAATGCGCTGCAGATCGCGCGCATGATCGAGCATCTGCATCGTCGGGCCGCCTCCGTGATCGCCCACTCCGTACACGGTGAGCATGCGCGGGGATGCGCTCGAATCGCGCGTCACGACGAACTCTTTCGCGAGTCGACGCGGCGCAAGGTCGTGATCGTACGCGTAGAGCATGTCCGTGAACACGCGCGAGCCATCCGGTCCCTCCCACCAGAACGAGTTGAGCCTGGGAGGCCAGCGATTGGTGTCGTTCCAGCGCATCTCCTCGGTCACGAAGAACTCGAAGCCGCTTTTGCGCAGGATTTGCGGCATCGACCATGGAAAGCCGAACGAATTGACGAGCCACGCCACGCGCGCCGGCTTGCCGAACAGCCGTATGAACGTGCGCTGTCCGTAGAGCGCCTGCCTGACAAGCGATTCGCCGGACGGGAGATTCGCATCCGACTCCACCCACCATCCGCCGACGGGATCCCAGCGATGCTCGCGTGCGAGCGCCTGGATGCGCGAGAGCAGCTGCGGATCCTGCTGCTCGAGCCAGCTGTAGTACTGCGCGGACGAGCCGGCGAAGTGCATGTCCGGATATTTCGTCATGAGCTTCGTGGCTGTCTCCCACGTCGCCTGAATCGCATCGCGGCCTTCGCGCACGCGCCAGAGCCACGCCGCATCGAGGTGGGAGTGGCCGACGATGTCGATCGTGTCGCGACGAATCCGCGCGGCCGCGGGAGCGAGCCGCGCGAGCCACTCCGCAATGCGCGCGTGGTACGCGCTCTTCGAAGGATCGAGCGCATCGCGCAGCAGCGTCATTGCATCGGCGCTGTCCCGAACGGTCAGCGTCGAGTCGCCAGCGAAGTAGCGTGCCCACTCGGCGCCGTCGCGAATCTCCGTCCATCCGAGCTCGCGCGCTCTGATCTGCGGCGGGTCCCACCACACGCCGTGCGGCGCGATCGAGAGTGTGATGCGTGCGCCCGCGCGGCAGGGGGCGCAGAGGGTGGCTCGGCCCACGGAGTCCGGAACGAGCATGGCGTCGTTGACGCGCACGGATGCCGAGGGCCCGAACTCCGCCACCTGCGCGTCGAGTGTCAGTCCATCGAGTGCGGACGGAACGACGAGGGTGGTGCCCACGTGCTCGAGGCGTCGCCGAGTCATCGAGTCCGTGATCGTGCGCAAGTCGGCGTCGCGCGCCTTGCCGGCAGTGGCGCCACCCTGCCACGAATCGATCTCGATCGGCCGCGAGAGGAGCTCGAGCAACGCGTTCGCGTTGATGGGAAGGGCGAGCTGCGTCAGCGTCGCCGACCCGTGTCTCAACTGGGCGTGTAGGCCCCCCGCGAGCGCGCCGCGGGCGAGCTCCGTCCAGTCGGCGTCGATCGGAATGGAGACAGCCTCCCCATCGCGAGCGATCGGCAGCGGCACACGTGCGTTGCCGACCACGAGCGACTGCCGGCCACTCGCGGTCGCCCAGCGAGTGGCGCACACGCGGAGCTGAACGACCAATTGCGTGTTTGACGCAATGCCCTGTGTGCGCGATGCCGCGGGAGCCAGCCGCGCGCGCGTGGCCATCGTCACCGGCCCGAGCGTTACGGCGGCGCGCGCAACTGGTCCTCGCGCTGTGTCCGCCGCGAGCAGCAGGCGCGCATTGTCGCGCGCCGCGGCGGAGACTTCGGAGCGAATATCACCGACGGGATCGCGACTCACGTTGAGGAGCCGCGCGCCTAGCCCGAAGCCGCCGCCGCGATTCACGACGCGATAGAGGAGGCGATTGGCGCCCGGCGCGAGCGCGAGGGTGATCGTGTCTCCGCCGGATCGCAGTTCGCGCGCGACCTCGCGACGAAGCACGCGCCGACCGTTGAGCCAGATCACGACATCGTCGTCGCTTTCGACAGCCAGGCGGACCGTGCGCGCCTCGGGGCTCTCTATGTACGTGAGCGCATAGGCCGCGCGGTCGTCGAGCTTCGGATCGCGAAACACGCTGTACAAGTCGACGCGCCCCATCGAGTCGGCGGTCTCGGCACGCCAGCGCATGTCGCGACTGCCAGGAACGGCATCGCCCGCGATCGCGAACAGCATGGCCGGATCTCCAATGTTCGAGCGATCGAGCCGGAGCGCGCCCGTGTCGAGCGGGAAGGTGCCCGCGACGAGCCAGTTGGTGACGGGAGCATCGCACGAACCGGCGGCGACCGGCGCTGCGGAGTGCTCGCAAGATGCGAATATGAGTACGAGAGCCGAGGCCGCCGCGCGAGCGATACTAACCTCGAGCGGCATGAGCATCGTGCGTGCGCTGTGGAGCGGCGCTCACGGAGTCGATGCGGTCCCCCTGAAAGCCGCGATCTCGTTTTCCATCAGCATGTACGCGTAGTCGCCGTCGCCATTGCCGTTGCATGGCAGCGCGGCACCCGGTGCGCCGGCCTTCACGCTCGGCGACACGCCGGACGCAGGATTGCCGTCGCGCTTGATCCAGAACTTGACGCGATGCTCGCCCAGCACCGGGCGCGGTGCATCGTAGTTCGCGCCCACGCACACGCCTTCGGCGAACTGCGTCAGCGCCGTATCGATCGCGATCTCGCCGTGCGCGTCGGACTCGTGACTGGAGACGGAGTAGATTGCGTCGTCCACCTGGATCTCGAGGAGATATCGATGCGCCGGCTGCAACCCGAGCGCGCGCAGGGTGAAGCGGAGCGCCGGACCGGAGTGTGCATACCACACTACCCCGGTGGCGCCGCCCGCGGCGCGCGGAATGGGCTTGAATGCCGCATCCTTCTGAGCGAGCGTGACTCGGGACAATCCCGAGACCGCCTGCGCCGACTCCGTTGGACCGTACGAGGAACGCACGAAGATGAACCAGAAGAGCGCACCGACGAGCACGACAATTCGCACCGGGTCGAACGGTGATATCGAGGGGGCTGGAAGAGACTGGCTGGTAGTGCTCGGCTTCATCGTTGTGGCCTGCGTGATCCGGCTGCACGGGTTATCGGCTTCAAATCTATGGCTCGACGAAGCGAATTCGTGGCAGGTCGCGAGCGGCTCGTGGCAAAATATGCTCCGCGAGCTGCGTGGAAGTCCCGTCGGGCCCCTCTACTTCGTTCTACTCAAGCCATGGATCTCCGCGCTGGGCGACTCCGCGTTCGCCCTGCGCGCCTTTTCCGTGGCGGCAAGTCTCGTACTCATCGCGGTGACGTACGCGCTTGGCGCGAGGCTGGTCTCGCGCCGCGCTGCGGCGCTCGCCTCCGCGCTCGTCGCGCTCTCGCCGCTCGAGCTGTACTTCGCGCAGGAAGCGCGCATGTACATGCTCACCTCGCTCCTGGCCGCACTCTGCCTCTGGTCGTACGCGGTGTGGCGCACCGAAGCGCTGGCCGCGCAGGATGGAGAGACTCGAGCGGGGACGGTGTCGCTGCTGCGATACGCATTCGCCGCTGTCGCGCTCCTCTTCTCCAATCCGGTGGCAGGACCGTTGCTCGTCGCGATTAACGTCGATGCCCTCGTGGTCTGGTGGCGTACGCGAGGGTCGCGCGACGCCGCACGGTCCTCTCCGCGGAGCAAGGCGACGCTTTCGTGGATCGTAGCGCAGCTCGCGGTCATCGCGATCATCGTTGCGTATGCCGCGTCTGTCCGACTGGACAGCGCTGCGTCGTCGCAGGCGTGGCGCACGCCGCTCGGCCTCGAGCGCGCGTTGCGCGAAGCGATGTTGCTGCCGTTCAACGCGATCTCCGGACAGCGCTTCTTCGCGCCGGATTTCTGGGCGGCAGTCGGTGAGCTGTCGCACGGGCAGAGCGGGCTCAGAAGATTTCTAATTACCCTCATCGTGCAGCCGCTCACACTCCTCGTGTTTGTGCTCGCCGGCGACGCCACCATTCGCGAGCGATGGAACGCCCGCTACGAGCCGCAGGCGACGCCGATCGTCGACAGCGGGCGCAGGCTGCTCCTGCTCGCGCTCCTCGTTCCGCTCCTGTTCTGCGTCGCCATTTCGACCGTCCGGGGGCTCGAGGTCGCGCGCTATTTCTTCTACGTCGTGCCGTTTTTCATGCTGCTGCTCGGGGACGGGCTGCTGCGGCTGCGCCGCAAGGTGCGACTCGCGTCGTTTGCGGTGCTCGGCGCAG
>Ga0208078_1000370_pt1 | contig 11894 bp, 5 predicted proteins | sample NGESurdeep072012_3_FD_184468 | JGI IMG/M metagenome (GOLD analysis project Ga0208078, IMG submission 184468) | Arctic peat soil microbial communities from Barrow, Alaska - NGEE Surface sample 53-2 deep-072012 (SPAdes) | ecosystem: Environmental > Terrestrial > Soil > Wetlands > Peat ...
CCATCGCGCCCGGCAGCACGGACCCCACAATCCCCGAGCGCAAATCCTTTTCGAATTGAGCTCGCACACGCTCGATTTGAACTCTCAGGGCTGGGATAGCCAGTCTCGGCAACGGGACGCGTCGATCTTTGTCGCCCTTCCCGACGCGCACCATGATCTCCCCGCGATCAAAATCGATGTCCTTTACTCGCAGACTCGTGCACTCGGCCAATCTCAAACCCCCACCGTACATCAAGCTCGCACACAGCCGCGGTACTCCGCGCATCTGCGACAGAATCGCACGGACCTCACTTACGGACAGAACGATAGGCAGGCGCCGTCCACGCTTAGCGGGTGCGAGCCCAGGCACGAGACCCAGCTCACGCTTGAGCACATACCGATAAAGAAAAAGAAGCGAGTGCAAAGCCTGGTTCTGAGTCGATGCGCTGACATTTTGCATCGTAGCGAGATGATTGAGAAACGCCGCGATCTCCTCTTCGCCCATCGTGCCTGGGTGTCGGCGGCCGTGAAAGAGCACAAATCGCCGGACCCAACCGCAGTAGGCCACCTCCGTCCGCCTGCTGTAATGACGAGCTCTGAGGGTTCTTCGTACCTGCTCGAGCAGTCGAAAACGCCGGGCGGGATTCGCCGACGCTGTCAGATGAGAGAGTGGAATCGACGGAAGCTGCGGAGCGGGCATTCCTCACGCTCGTAACGTCAGCCGCCGGTCGCGAAATCAAAAACCGGCGGGCGGAGACAAAGCGCGGGATCGTCCCGCAAGCTAACCCTTTATCGGCCGGAGCCCGTCGAGCGAGAACGCATCGCTAGAAACGCCACTCTCTAATCAGAAACGCCCCGAACGCGCTGGTAGTCGCCACCGTCTGATCGCGCTGCAACGTCGGCTCGCGCAGCAGGTAGCGCGTGTCCACGCCCGTCTCCAGCCGGTATCCGCGCAGACCGCCGAACCGATGGACGACTTGCACGCCCGGCCTCACCAGCGCCTTCGGATCGAGCGGTGAATTGACCGCGACGAACGTGTGCGACTTCACGTATTTCCCGAACTCGAACTGCGTTCCGCGCAAAAAATTGCCAACGTCGGTCTGCACGTCGGCGGGAGTGATCGTGAACACGTCGGCGCCCAATGAGCGGGCCGCCTGACCGGCCGCCTGGTCGGTGATGACACCAAGCGCGATGCCCGCGAGCTGACGGCTCGCGAGCGCGGCACCGGCACCAACGAGGTTCGAGCCACCACTTCCGTTGGTAAGGCCCGAGCCCTCGAGCTGGACGAGCGAGGACGACGATTGTCCGAACGCGAGATAGCTCAGCAAATCGCTCTGCGGAATCGGCGGCTGGGCGTCGCTGGTGAGCGAGATGTTGGGCGAATGCAATGTCCCGCCAACAACGATCTGAATGTTGATCGCTTCCCGGTTCGGCTGCTTGACTACGTACTGAGCCGTTCCCTGCAACGTCGGATTCAGCTCCGTGGAATTGATGAATGTCGCCGAGCCGCGCTTGATATCGAATCTGCGGGTCATGAAAGTGTATTCGCCGAGCTCGCTCAGGAGCACACCGTCCAGCACGAGTGTCTCCTTGGCGCGATTCACGTGAACGGCCAGATCACCATCGCTGTACACCTCGACGTTCGCTTCCAGTGAGCGCACGAACACGTCGCGATCCACTCGCAGCGTCACATCCGCGCGCAGATTCGCCAGCAGCGGCGACTGCGTGGGGAAGAGCTCGCGATCGGCCATGATCGCCGTGTCCAGCACGTTGAAGATCGCGGGATCGCCCTGGCCGACGAGATTCTTGTTGTCCGACGGAGGGATGTAGAGGAAGCCCTCGCGGATGCGGACGTCGCCCGTCACGTGCGCATCCTTGAATGGCCCTGTCATCGCGAGATTCGCACTCACCCGCAGCTCTCCCCGATGGTTGTTGAGAACCTGCGCGTTCTGCGTCTGGAGCTTGAGATCGAAGCTCGGCGCGCTGAGCGCACCAACACCGATACCGCCCGTTAGAACGATGCGACCCTTGCTGTAGGCGGCAATCGAATCGATCACGACCGTGTCGCCCAGCATCCGAATCGATGCTTCGATCTGGTTGAGATTGATCCCCGCGACGACCACCCTCGCCTGGCCCTGGTGAAGTGCCAGCTGACCGGAGAGGTGCGGACGATTCAGGCTTCCGCCAACCTTGAACGAGCCGGTGGCCTGACCTTTCATGTTGGAAACGTATTCGCCGAACTGCGGCACGAGATTGAGCGGCAGGCTGTCGGCGTTGATGTTGAGCGCGATCTGCCTGTCGGCTGGAAATCTCGATCCCGTCACGCCCGTGATCGCCAGATTGATCGGCACCGTTCCCTCGGCGATCAGGAAGGGCTGACTGCCGGCGCGCATCGCTTCTGCGCGGCCCGTCAATGTCTGGTTGGCGTAATCAACGTTGCCGTGCACCTCGGGCACGGTACCACCGTTGTAGACGAGATCAGTCGCGCCGAACGCGCCCTTGAACTGTGGATTGTCGAGCGTGCCAGTCGCGTGGATGTTGAGCGAGACCAGACCCGTCGCATTGAAGCCGCTCTGTGTGAGCGCGATCACGTCGCCCACATTCAGGTTGTCGACCGCGATGTCGAGATTGGCGTTCCCCTGCTTCGGCATGAAGCCGTTGACGTAGATGCGACCCTTCACGCCGTTGCGCAGCTCGAGGTGCTCCACGTCAGCCCCTGCCTGACCCCAGTGTATTGCCGCGGGGCCAGTGCTGGCCCACACGCTCGTATCGAACTGCAGTTTGAGAGTATTCAGCGTCAGCGCATTACGAATCTTGTCAAGCGTGAACGCCGCATCAGCGGAATAGGTGCGCGCGTTGTCCTGGTTGACGACGAGCTGCACGGTGCCTTCGGGTTTCTGATAGGTGAGCTTGGCGCCGACGCTGTCGAGGGCAAACCCCGCGGCACGAACCGTTCTCGCCTGCGCGTTGACTCTCACCTGCGACTGCGGCGTTCGCGCGTTGATCCAGTCATAATCGGCGGTGAATGAGCCGATGGTGTTCCCGCGCGCGACGACGTTGGTGCCGGAGGCGGTTCCTTTCGCGCTGAAGTCCGTGATACTGCCAGTGGCCACTCCATCCGCACGTATGGATCCTGACAGCTCGTTCTTGCGCACGGTCTGCGGAGTATCCACGACAGTGCGCGGCAGCTGCATTCCGGTTACTGCGCGCTCGACCTCTGTGGCGCGAGCGATGCGCGAGGAGTCGGCTTTGGCTTTCGCGATCCGGTTTGCCAGGATTCCCGGACGCGGACGAACGATGCTCGTGTCCGTCGAGATCAGACCGGCAAAGCGGGAAAGGGAATCAATCGCGACGTGGTAGGACACGGAGCCGGTATGCGCCGGGGTCATGCCGATCGTGCCCTTCGCCTCGATGAGCCCCTGAGGCAGCCCGACCGCCAGAGTGTCGATACGCGCGACTCCATTGGCGACTGCGACTCTGACATTCGCGCTGTCCACTGACACAGTGTCGATGGATGATGCGGCCACGTCGGCGACGAGCTGCGCCTGCATCGTTTCGGGAATGAACCCGCGTCCGCTCGCCGAACCCACCGCGGTGATCGAAGTCTTTGGCGCCTTCGCTACGATCGTGCTCGCATTCAGCTGTCTCGTCTTGAAATCGAGATTGTAGCCGGCCTCCTTGCTAAACAGATCCATCATTCCGCGCAGGTCGAGAAACCCACTATCGGGGAAAGTGAGCTGCGTGTTGATGGCGAGGTCGTTCTCGAACCCCTTGAGCCGCAACGGACCGTTACCACTGCCGCGCAGCCCGACGCTCGGCATATAACGGCCGATCGTCGCGAGAGCCAGTGGATGCATCACAACGTCGACGTCGTACCACGGAATGCCGCGCGGACGCATCGCCGCGCGACCCGTGGCGCGCGAGAGCGCACCGAGCTCCACGTGGGTGACGTCCATCGCCGACGCAGTCATGATCGCTGCCGACGAACCGTTCAGTGTGGCCGTACCGGTCACTGTACCGCCTGTTCGCAGAGTTGGAGCGATCGCCTTCGCGAGTCCCAATTGCAGCGGCAGCATGCGGACGTGGAGATCGCGCGCAGTGAAGACGCCCTTGGACAATCCCATCACGCCCACAGCCACGAGGTGGCTTCGTCCCGAGAGACGGTCGTCCACGACCACGTCTCCGTTCACCGTGAGCGCGTGCTCTCCACCATCGAACGTCGCATTTCCAGTCAGCGTGAGCGGCCGCGGGAATGTCATCGTCGGGAAGAGACGCGTCAGCAGCCGAGTATCGAGATTGGCGAAGCGCAGGTTCGCGTCGCGGTAGGAGACCGTGTCGGTCACGGTCGCCTCGATTTTTCCGGTCACGTGCGACTTTTCGAGCGTCACGTCCATATTCTGCGCCAGGTACACACTCTTGTTGCCAGTCCAGTCGAGACCGAAGTCGAGCTTTCCGGATCCGTCTTCCGGGAGGTTGGGCATCGCCCAGCGAATGTCGGCTGGATGCACGGGATCACCGTGGAGTCGCAGATGCATGTCGCCCGATGCGATGTAGTAGCGGCCATCGCCGCTCGCCTTCGTTCCAGGAAACGTCACGCGTGCTCCCTTCCACCACACCGAATCACCCGTGAACTCGAACGTGCCGGTCAGACCTCGCACGTCGGCAGCGGGTGGACGGAAAGGCTCGGCGATCATCTTCAGCGCCGCGACATCGATCAGACGACTCTTGTACCCCGGATCTTCCAGCCGCACGAGAGGAAACAGTCCGTTGATGCTGTGAAAGCTCGACTCCTTCTGATAACCCTTGGCGACCTGGAGAATCTTGAGTCTGCCATTCGGCCCGAGGGCAGCTCGAACTTTGTCGGCGCGCTCAGCGGGCGTGAGATTTCCGGGATCCCAGGGCGAACGCACGGTGAGATCGCCGTTGACCACGCTGACGTTGCTGAAGCGGAGCCACGTTCCCCATCCGCTCTTTTTCACGCCGGTCTGCGTCACGGTGTCGCGGGGGAAAATCCGATCGTAATTCCATTTTCCGCCGGGCTGCTCGTCGAGCACGATGACCGGGCGCACGAGCTTCACATCGTTGAACTCGAGCTTCTTGCCGCGCAGCGTGTTGAGACTGTACTTGGCCCAGATCTCGTCCGCCTTGACGAATGGGGCGCGGGCGCTGTCGGTGATCACGACATCGTGAAGCGTCACCCCGTGAAGGAGATTTCCGGTGACGCTGCCTATGTGGACGAGGCCGTGGCTGTTTCTCTGAACCAGCCCTTCGACGTAACGGCGGACCCGCTCGCGACCCCAGTCGCTATTGGTGATCAGATAGGCGGCGCCGACCAGCAGCACCACCACCACCACCACAACTGCGATGAGCCGAAACCACCATTTGTCAGAATGCCTCGCCAATGGAAAGGTGGAGGACGATCCGGTTGAGGATCCCCCCACCCTTTGTGGGCGAATAGGTTCGGTGCTGTTGAAGGGTGACCAGCGTCGTTTGGCCATTAACGGTATTTTCGGTTACAACCGGGAGGGATTCCGTGGATCCCGGGTTGAGGCCTATATCGGCACGGATCGGGCCTACAGGAGAATGGTACCGGACCCCGACCCCCGGAGTTATGGCCGCCCTTTGGCGGGGAAGGGTCGAATTGGTCTTCTGGCGGACGATTCCGGCGTCCACGAAGACCGCCCCAATGAGGTCACGCCACACCGGAAAACGCCCCTCCACACTCCCCTCGGCCACGAAATTCCCGCCCAGTGGGCGGGGGTCGAAATCGCGGTCCTTGAGCGTCGCCAGGTTTGGATTGCACTGGGTGACGTCGGAACCCGATTTGCACGCCACGTTCAAACTGTCGTGCGACTGCAACGAAGCGAGGGGAATCGTGAGGACGCGCGGCCCGAGTTGGTTCTCGCCGAAGCCACGCACCGAGTGCGATCCTCCCGCGTAGAAACGTTTTCTCGGGTGAAGGATTCCGTCGTCCAGGGATGTGGAGACGCCGACCGCCTGCGAGGTGCTGCCGAGCGGGCTGACCCAACCGATGCGGACGTGCGCGCCGATCGCGCCGCGCTTGCGAACCTGAACGAATGCCGCACCATCCAGGGTCGCGCGGTTGTAGCGGAAATCGGACAGCGTGAACGCGGACGCGTGCTCAGCGCTCGCATTGGCGCGGTATCCCTTAGTGGGAGAGAAGGGATCGTTCGTGCGATCGATTCCCGACGTGAGAGTGATTGGCGAGAGCCGTTGATTGCCGCGCAGCGCTTCGAGAGTAGGGGTGTCGCACACACCGTAGTTGATGCAGAAGTACACATCGCCCGCGTCGACCTCGCTGATCTCGAACCTGTAGTTCAGACTCGCGGGCGCGCGTTCCGCCAGATCACGTGTGAAGGTCAAGCTCGTTCCATAGCCGCGGTCGACATAGATGCCGGGCGCGCTGCGCCGGTGCATGAACAAGCTCAGCGCCAGCTCGTTGTGCGGCGATCCGAACCAGGGCTGGCGGAGGTCGATGCTCGCGTTGTAGGTCGGAACGAAATAGCGCGCGAGTGCGCTGGTCTGCGGGACGGATGCGTTGTGGAAGATGCCGCGGTTGTTGAGCGAGCTGGCGAAAAGATTTCCGACCACGCCCTGCACGTCGAGGCGGCGGGCGCCGCCCAGAAAATTGTAGTGTGTGAATCGCGCCTCGAACTGGACGAAATCGATCGTGTTGAATCCGGCGCTCATGCGTGCCTCTCGCGGTGGCGACTCCTGCACCGTGACGACGACCACCTTGGCCGAATCGGGGGTGGCGATGTCGATGGGCGGGCGCGCCTCGATGGCGGCTCGCCGGAACAGATTCGATTCGTACAGCGCGCGCTGGCTTCGCAGCATCTCGGAGCGGAGGAAGATGTCGCCGATGTGGAAGGTCAGCGATTTCCTGATCGTGCGCTCGTCCACGTCATCGTTCCCGGTGACCACGATGTCCTCCACTGTGGTCTTGTATTTCGGATTGAGCGTGAGAGAGACGACGGCGGTTCTCGATGCAGTGTCGACAACGACCGACGTATCCACTTCGGCGTCGGCGTATCCGTGGTCGAACAGAGCCCCTTGGAGGAAGACGCGCGAAGTATCGAGCCTGATCAGATTCAGCGGCCCGTTCCTGCCCAGCACGACATGACGGTCGATCTCTCTCTTCGAGAGCAATGGTGGTGTCGGCTGGTTGATGATGACGTTGGAGACGATCGTCGGAGGTCCTTCCTTGATCAGGAAGGTGACGCCGACCTTGTTGCGCCCCCTGGAAACCACCACCGTATCCACCTCGGCCTCGCGGTAGCCGCGCTTCCAGTAGAAGACGCGGGCGCGGAGCACATCTCGCTCGAGCTCTTTGTGGTCGAGGTATTTCTTGGTGTAGAAGTACTTCGATTTCGTGATCCAGCAGAACGGCGCGACGATGAGGCTATTGCAGTGCGAAGAGGAAGTGTAAATGTTCTGAAGCAGATCGGTTTGCTTCATCACCTTCACGCCCTTGAGCGTGAGGTTGACTACCTCGGGATGGAGATTCGCAACTGGCTGGACATCCTGAGCCGCGAGTAAAGCCGGAACAAATAGGAGCGCGCCGGCGATCGCGGCGCGGAAAAGCTGCAACGGTGAGGCGGTCGGCCTACAGACCTTCCAGCAGCGCGTCGTTGCTTGGCGTCGCTGCGATGCGCTTGATGAGCCATTCCATCGCCGAGCTGGATGGCATTTGTTGAAGACCGCGTCTGAGTGTGTAGACATGCTCTAGCTGATCGGGACGGAAAAGCTTGTCTTCACGACGCGTGCCGCTGGTCGCGACATCGATCGCCGGGAAGATTCGTTTCTCGGAAAGCGAGCGATCGAGCTTGATCTCGCAGTTGCCGGTGCCCTTGAACTCCTCGAAGATGACGTCGTCCATTCGCGATCCGGTCTCGACGAGAGCGGTCGCGATAATGGTGAGCGAGCCGCCGCCGTGCTCGGGAGCCACGGAGCGCGCCGATCCGAAGAAGGCCTTTGGTTTCGCCATGGCCGAGGAATCGAGGCCACCCGACAGAGTACGACCGGTGCCCCGCTCCACGGTGTTGTAAGCGCGCGCCATGCGCGTGATGGAATCCAATACGATGACGACATCCTTTCCTAGCTCCACGAGTCTGCGGGCCCGCTCGAGCACCATCTCGGTCACATCGGTGTGCCGAACGGCGGGCATGTCGAAGCTGGAGGCAACAACCTCGCCATAGCCCCAGGTGATCATCTCGCTCACTTCTTCGGGGCGCTCGTCCACGAGCAGAACGAGGAGGGCGGCCTGGGGATGGTTGATCGCCACGCCTTCGACGATCGCCTGGAGGAGCATGGTCTTGCCGGCGCGTGCCGGTGCAACGATGAGCGCGCGCTGGCCGTACCCGATTGGCGCGATCAGATCGATCGCTCGGCGGGTGAGCTCGGGTCCGGTCTTGGCGGGTTTCCCCGTCTCGAGTTTCAGCTTGCGCTCGGGATACGACGCGGTGAGAGAGCCGAAATCAGGACGCCTTGCCGCGGCCTCTGGATCGGCTCCGTTGATTTCCTTGGCGTCGACGACGACTACGCGATTGCGATGATCGTGCCCGGTGGTGGCGAGCACCTGATCGCCGCGGCGCAGCATGTACTGCCGCATGACCTGCGTCGGCACGTACGCATCGCCCGGCTCGGCGAGGTAGCTGTTCGCGGCGCGACGAATGAAGCCGCCCTCGCGCTGCGGATCAAACCACCCCGTGGTTTCGCCATCCGGAATGACAGGAGCGACTGGCACACGCGAAGCCTGCTCTGCTCCGCTGCCGCCACTGCCGCCTCCTCCTCCGCCGCCTCCGCCTCCTCGTGGTCCGCCCTGCGGGCGCTGTCTGCCGCGTCCGCGCTGATTGCGACCGCGTCGTCCGTTGTTGCGGTTGTCGCCGCGCTCACCAGGATGCCGTTGATTGCCATCGCGCTGCTGTTGACCGCCTCTCTCTCCGCCACCCCTTTCTCCGCCGCCCCTTTCGCCGCCGCCGCCGCCCGATGTCTGCGGATTGTACGGAGCCTGCTGTTGCTGCTGTGGGGAAGCGCCTGCGTCGCTCGATCCATTGGGCGAATCGTCCGCGCCGGAATTGGATTCGGAATTCGCCGCCGCGCTGGGCGCGGCATTGGGAGGTGGAGTGGGAATGGGAGAAGGAATGGCTGGTGATGTCATATTGTCGCGCGCGTCGGGTAATTGCGCTGCGTCTGGGGTGGGTGTCAAAGTATCCATGGGCTCCAGGTACGGATCTACATCACTGTAGGATTCGGAGAGTGGAGTTTGTGGTTGATCGCCGGAAGGACGAGACCTCCGGCCGCGACGAAAAGGACGTCGACGTTCGCTCATGCAGTTGTGGTGTGGCTGAGAAGAAAAGTGCTGCTCGAATGGCTCACGTGCACCGCGGCTTAAAACTCACGCGATTACCGGAACCCTATTCTGTATGGAATGGCGCGCTGCTAGGCTGCGCTGGTGCAAGAATGGTACTATCGACAGCCGGAATTGTCCAGCAACAATTGAATGGTAGGCTCCTGCGCGGGGAAAGTCCAGCAGCTTTTTCTTGGAGCGGAGATTTTGCAGCTAGCTTTGTGGCGTACAATACCCATGGATGCCTCCCACGCGTATGACCGCCCCGAACGAATCGCACACGCATGACTGAAGCGCACGCATCTCCGGCCAGCGAAGAGCTGGTTGATCCGCTTCCCGCTCTCGAGCGCGCTGTGGCCGAGCGTCCCGATGACGCCAAGGCGCTCGTCGCCCTGGCGAATCACTATTGGCTGATCGGCGCCGGCCCGGAACCAGTGGGTGATCTCGCCTCGCGCGCGATTGCATCCGACCCCGAGAACAGGGCCGCGTGGCATCTGTGGGCGCTGGCGGAATCGAATCCGAGGGAGCGCGTGGCGCGCTGGCAGCAGGTATCGTCACGCTTCCCGGACGACCAGCTCGCGAAGGCGAATCTTGCCGACAACGCGGCGAGCCTGGCAGGCGCGGAGCACGACTACCAGGCGGTCGATCTCGCCATCGACACGTACGAAGAATTGCTGGCGACGGCCGAGCGCCCTGATCAACGTGCTGCGCTGGAGAAGGCGATCAAGACGCTCAAGGGGTGGAAATTTTGAGCGCCCGGAAGAAACCGGCGCACCGAAAGAAGGCGCGCCGCACTTCGCCGACGGCGATGGCCAGCACGCCGAGCGTTTCACGCACATCGGCAAGAAGCCAATCCGTCCCTCCGCACGAACATGGCAATCCGGGCTTCCTGGAGGAGTTCCGCCAATTTCGCGAGCGGATGAACGCGGAGATTCTGGGCGAGGGGAACCTCGTGATCAACCGCTTCTTCGCGCTCGACACACGCACGTACGAAGCCGGCGCGCTCGACGTGAAAACCAAGGAGCTGCTCGGCCTCGTCGCATCGCTTGTGCTGCGCTGCGATGATTGCGTGACCTATCATCTCACCCGCTGCGCCGAGGCGCACGTGACGCGCGGCGAGCTGTTCGAATCGCTTTCGGTCGGTTTGATCGTTGGCGGGTCTATTGTGATTCCGCATCTTCGGCGCGCTGTTGATAGGTGGTCTGAACTGGAGCGTCTCGCGCGCTAGCCTTGTGCAGCGCGCAATTCTTGGATTGTCGCGCGCGGTCGGCGCGGGGTATCCTCTTCGAGAGCTCTTCCTGCCCGTAAGCGGGCACCCGCGCTTCGCCTTGCGGCTCGCTGCACCGCGCCGCCTGGCAGCGGCGCTGGCTGCGGCCGCGGCGGAGCCGCGAGGTCCGCGACCGACGAGCGCGACACGTACATCTCTGATGCTTCCACAGAACCTCGGCATATCGAGCGCGCCCGCGGTACTATCGCACACGACGCGGCGCGAAGCGCCGCGTGCAGTTACGAACTCAGTGGGAAGGAGGGTGAGGGTGTCCTCTGAGGGAGCGGCCGGAGCCAGCGCCGCTGCAAGGCGGCGCGGTGCACGCGAGCCGCAAGGCGAAGCGGCAGGCGAGAGCTCCCGAAGAGGATACCCTCGCCCGACTGACCGGCGCGAAGGTCAGTAGCTGCGCGCTTACTTTTTCGCCGCGCTAACTGCGGTAGTACCGGCTGGCGGCTTCGCGACGACCGCTGGATTGCCGTCAGAGATGTATGCGTTGCCCGACTTCTCGAGCTTGTCGATCATGGCCCCGATCGCGTTCCCGATCACCTGAATGCGTGGAGTCATGCCGGGGTTAAAAGCCGGATCGTACGGGCTCCGCATCGGCCCACCCGCTACCTCGAACACGACCGGCCACTCGTAGCTCACCGTCTTGCCGGTCTTGGGATTCGTCCACGATCCCTTGCTCGCCAGCGCGCGATTCTTCGGCCACAACCCCTGCGGCAACGCCATCGATCTGATCTTGTATCCCGGCACGGCTGAATCGATCGCCAACGCATTGCGCGCGATCTGCTCCTGCACGATCGCGTCGGAGAACTTGTTCAGCTGCGCGTGCCACACCGTGTGATCGCACAGCTCGAACCCATTATCGGCTAGCCACTTCACCTTCCGGAATCTCCAGTTCGACTTCTGTCCCTGAATTCCGCGATCGCCGAAGAAATTGTGTCCTGCTTTCGCCCCGTTGAGAAGACAGTACACGGACTTGTTATTCCAGTCCGGGTGAGTCTTCTTGAAATCGAGCCAGATCCCAATTCCGCTGGTCGGATCTATCTCGAGCGTCCCGTTGTTGTCGATGTAGCGGAACTGCTCGGGAGAGGCGTCATCAAAAACAAAGACCACTGGTGACAATCCCCTCGGAAGATTCAGCTTCTTGTCGAGCACATCCGACATGTTCACCGGCCGGTAACCGCGACTGTAGAGAAGCTCCAGATCCTTCCTGAACTGGCCGCGCTCGCGCGCGTAATCACCATTGTGGTCGGTGATCAAGTGATATTCCAGCAC
>Ga0208078_1000372_pt1 | contig 11881 bp, 10 predicted proteins | sample NGESurdeep072012_3_FD_184468 | JGI IMG/M metagenome (GOLD analysis project Ga0208078, IMG submission 184468) | Arctic peat soil microbial communities from Barrow, Alaska - NGEE Surface sample 53-2 deep-072012 (SPAdes) | ecosystem: Environmental > Terrestrial > Soil > Wetlands > Peat ...
AAAGAAACGATCTGCTTTTCCAGCGGCTCGAGCTGCCGCTTTTGCGTCGCGTTCAAATCCTTCCTGCGCGTGCCCTTGGTTTGGGCGTCGAATGCCGCCAAGTATTGCAGAAACGTCGCGGTCTCCAGGGAAACGGGCTTCGTTCCACGGAGGTCGGCGCTCGGTCGATTCTTGAGACGGTTGCGCTCGGCGCCATCGGGAGTTTTCGCATTCCCTTCGGGACGATCTCGGCAATCCCAACTGGTGAGATCGATCTCCTTCAGTTCGCGGTCTTCCGAAATAGTCGGCCGGGCCGCGAACGCACAGGCGCTAGCGAGCATCGTCAACGCGACAACAGATCCTGGGAGAGAGCGCCTGATCACCCCATGTAAAAGCCGCCGTTCACATTCAAAACGTGGCCGGTGATGTAGCTCGCCATCGGCGAACAGAGGAACAACGCGGCGTCGACGATGTTTTCGGCGTCACCGAGGCGGCCGAGCGGGATTTGTTTGATGAAGTTCGCCGTCACTTCGTCCGGCATGCCCTTGCTCATGCCGACGTCGATGAAACCGGGCGCAATCGCGTTTACCGTGATGTTCTGCCGGGCGAACTCGCGCGCGGAAACTTTCGTGAGCGCGATGATGGCGGCTTTGCTCGAAGAATAATTCGCCTGGCCAAACAGGCCCATCTGTCCGCTCACCGACGACAAGTTCACGATCCGGCCGTCCTTTCGCAGAATGGCGGCGGCTTTTTGCGTGACGTTGAACGTGCCGGCGAGATTCACGCGCACGACGCTCTCGAATTCTTCCAGCGTCAGTTTCTTGATCGTGCGATCGCGGATGATCCCGGAATTATTGATCAGGATATCGAGCCCGCCGAATTTTTCGCCGATGGTTTTCATCATCGCCTCGACCTGGTCCGGCTTGGTGACATCGCAATCGATGACGAGCGGCTCCTTTAATTCCCGCGCCACGGCCTCGGCATCCGTTTTGTTCTGGCCGGCGTCGTCAGTAATGTAATTCACCACGCATTGCGCGCCGCGGGCGTTAAAAGCCTTGATCATCTCCGCGCCAAGTCCGCGCGAGCTGCCCGTGACGAGGACGACTTTGCCCGCGAAATTTAGTGGATCGGTCATTGGAGAGGAGTGGGTTGAAGTTGAGGCGATGAAAATCCGCGGACGATGAGGGCGATCGGGAGGCCGACGAGAAACATAATGATCAAGACTCCTATAGCGATGCTGGACACGGTATACTTCGGTTTGAAAGCGGCCAGGGGCAGCACCACGCCATTCATGAACGCGTAAATGGCGACCCCGTAGGCCAGACCGCAGCTGACGGCGTGTTGCGTCAGGAAAAGAAGCTTGCGGCTGGCCGCGTAGAAAAGAGTCGCGGCCGTGAATGTAATCAGGAAGTGGGCGGCGAGACCCAGGGCGGCCGAAGTCAGGCCGTGATCGTAGGAGGCAGGCCCGAGAACGCCGGTGGCGATGAGTTGCAGGCCGCGAATCGGACCGATGCCTCGTTGGTTCCAGAGAATGAAGGCGGAGCTAATGTCGAGAATTCCGGCGATGGAACCAGCCCAGGCAATCGCGCGGAGAGCGTTCGATCGCGGGGCGGAAGGTTCGGCGAACGATGAGGTCACGCGCGGACGTTAGGCCGAAACGCCATTGCTCGACAAGCGATTGCCGTTAAGATTTCAAACTCCATGCCTGCGCCGATCCGAGTTCTCACCGCTGTCCCGATTTGCGATGGGCACGATAGCGCCATCAACACGATCAACCTCGAGTTTATCCGGCACGGGATCGAGGTCGTGTATCTCGGATATCACCGGTATGCCCAGGATATCGTGCGCGCCGCGATTCAGGAGGACGTCCGCGCCGTGGGGATCTCGAGTTATAACGGCGGGCATGTCGAGTTCTTCGCCGAGGTCGTGAAGCAACTGAAGAAGCGCGGGGCCGATGACATCAAGGTCTTCGGTGGCGGCGGCGGCACCATCACGCACGACGATCAGCGGGTCATGCAGCGTCGTGGCGTGGATAAGATTTTTTTCGCGGGAACATCGCTCACCGAAATGGTGCAGTTCGTCCACGATCATTACGGCAAACCGCGCAAACGGACCGCGCGCAAGACATCGGAGATGCAGCTCGCCCGGAAACTGACCGAGATCGAGGACGGCTACGCGAATCGGAAGCGGCCGAAGAAAGCCGCCAAGCGCACGAAGAAGTCGATCGGCGAGACGCGCGTCATCGGTTTCACCGGACCGGGCGGCGCGGGGAAGACAACGTTGATCGATGAACTCGTGCTGCGTCTGCTCCAGCGCGATGCGAAATCGCGGATCGCGATTTTGTCGCACGATCCGAGCGTGGTGGGAGAAGGCGCGCTTCTCGGCGACCGCGCGACGATGATCAATTCGCAGGACGACCGGGTCTTCATGCGCAGCATGGCTACGCGCGGACAGGCCGGCGGGTTGTCGCCCGCGACCGAAGATTGTTTGCAGCTTCTGGCGCAGAGTGGATTCGATTACGTCATCATCGAGACGGTCGGGACCGGCCAGGAAGCGATGCCGTTTCAAAGCAAACTCGTCGACCAGACGGTGTTGGTGATGAATCCCGATTACGGCGCGCGTTTGCAGCTCCAAAAAATCGTGATGCTGGATCTCGCGGACGTGGTTGTCGTGAACAAGAGCGATCAGGATCGCGCGCGCACCGCGGCGAGCGAGATCGAGCGCCGCCTCGAGCAGAACAACCGGGGACAGCGTTTGCTTTCGACGGTGGCCAAGCGTCATCGCGATCCTGGCGTGGATAAGTTATGTGATTTGCTGACCCAGCCTGTGGCGGCGGTATCGAAGAAAGGCGGAAAGAAATGAGCAAACTCGGACGCGTAGTAGAAGCAGTCGAAAAATACAACGGCTTCGTCGAAGACGAAGTGAAGCGGGCGCGCAGCGACAAAAAATATGGCCAGCAAATGGTCGATCGCTGGAACGAGATCAAGGCGAAGATTCCGGTGGGGACTGCGCCGACCGGATTGAAGCTGCCGCGACTGGCATTGCCTGAGATCGACGAAGCGGGCGACATCACGCGCTACTTGTTAGGCGACGGTTTACCGGGCGAATTCCCGTTCCTGAACGGCGCCTATCGCGAAATGTATCTCGAGCCGTTGCAGCAGCCGCCGATCGAAAAAGGCGCCTACGAAAAGAACGGCCACGGCGCCAAAGCGAAGCTGAACGGGAGCAAGAACGGCGCGAAACCTCAGGTCGCGGAAGAGCCGACGCGCTTGTTCTCCGGCCTCATGCTCGCGGAAGACACCAACGAGCGTTTCCATTTTCTCGGCGCGCACCAGCGTTCGAAACGACTGAGCACGGCGTTCGATGGGCCCACGCTTTACGGGATCGACAGCGATGCCCCCGGCATTCTCGGCAAGATCGGTGAAGGCGGCGTTGCGGTCGACACAGTCGAAGACATGGTGCGGCTCTACGACGGCTTCGATCTCGGCTCGCCTGATTTTTCCGCGTCGATGACGATCAGCGGCCCGGCGCCGATCATCATGGCGATGTATATCGCGGCGGCGAAACGCCGCTTCGGCAACGGGATTGTTCCGAAACTGCGCGGCACCATCCAGGCCGATATTTTCAAGGAAGTTCAGGCGCAAAACGAAACCATTTTCCCGGTCGAGGCGTCGCTCCGGTTTCTCACCGACATGATGGAATTCACCACGCGCGAGATGCCGCGGTGGTATCCGGTTTCGATCAGCGGTTATCACATCGGCGAAGCTGGCTCCACGCCGGTTCAGCAGGCGGCCTACACCCTTTCGAATGGATTCGCCTACGCCGAAATGATGGCGGCGCGCGGCCTCGACGTAAACGAGTTCGGCCCGCGGCTCTCGTTCTTCCTCGATTGCGGGCTCGACGTGGAATACATCGCGCTCACCCGCGTCTCGCGCCGCATCTGGGCGATCGGCATGCGCGACGCGTTCGGTGCCGGCCCCAAGGCGCAGATGTTCAAAGTGCACACGCAGACGAGCGGACGCTCTCTGGTCGCGGCGGAGTTCAAGAACAACCTCACGCGCACCGCCGCCGAGTTGATGCTGTCCTACATGAACGGCACCAACTCCTGCCACTCGAACAGCGCCGATGAGCCGTTCACCACGCCGAGCGAGGAATGGATTCGCCTCGCCGCGCACGGCCAGGCCATTCTGCTCGACGAATCCGGCATCTTTAAACACACCATGAATATGCTGAGCGGTTCGCCCGGGATGAAGGCGGTCGAGCGCGCCGTCGAAGCGGCGATCCTGGAGGAATTCCGCGAGATCGAGCGCCTCGGTGGAGTGATGGGCGCGGTCGAGAATCGTTACCAGCGCAGCCAGATCCAGACGGCGGCGCATCGTTACGAGCAGCAAATCTACAACGGCACCCGGCCGATCATTGCGCTGAACAAATATCGGAACGACTCCGAGGAAATGCCTGAATTCGAACTCGCGCGGACCCCGCGCGCGAAGCAGCAATTGCAGGTGGATCGTCTCAAGAAATTCAAGGCAAAGAACGCGCGCAAGGCGGAACAGGCCCTTGCGAAGCTCGCCGCGGTCGTGGAGACGGATGAGAATTGTTTCCCGGCGTTGATGGAAGCCGCGGAAGTCTGTTCGTTAGGCCAGATCAGCAATTGCCTGCAGGAAGTGGTGGGCCGGTTCCGGCCGATGGTGTAGCAACTGGGCGCTACTTTTTCGCCACCCGCTTCAGCCGCATGTTCTTGCCATAGAAGGCGAGACAACGCGGTTCGACTACGTGCGTCGGATTGATCGTGACGAGAATATCGTCGCCGGCGCGCGTGATCGTCCCCGTGCCGGAGTTCTCGAAGGTGTCTTTAAACGTGAAGGCGACCGTGTTCCCGGAAATCCTCGCCGGTCCTTCCGCTTCGGGCGCGGCGCCGTGGGCGTCGACCCAGGCGGCATCGAAGCTCACCTGCATCGCGTTGCCTGATTGCTCGATGGTCAATTGAAACACGGCGCGGCCGCCGAGAAATTTCTTGTCGGTGTACTGACCGGCCCAAGTCTCATTCGCCGCGGCCAGGCTGAAGTGCGCGGCAAGAACGAACGTCAGGGTAGCAGCAAAAAGAGCGCGCAGTTTCATGAGTCAATTCTCGCGTGCTTGCTTGGCCAAAGGCAAGCTCGCGCTATGCTGGCCGCGCCAATGGTTTCCTCGGAAATAGACGCAGGGACAAGTGCGCGCGGTCGCATCGCAGTGCGGCTCCTGCCGTTTCTGTTTCTCCTCTACGTCGCGAACTACCTCGATCGCACCAACATCGCCTACGCCACCCTCGGGATGAAAGGCGACCTGGGCCTGACCGATTCGGTCTTTGGCACCGCGAGTGGAATTTTTTTCATCGGATATTTCGCGCTGCAGATTCCAGGGGCGCTATTGGTGGAACGCTGGAGCGCCAGGCTCCTGCTCGCGATAACCCTCATCACCTGGGGCGCGCTCACCACGCTCACCGGTTTTGTGCGCACGCCAATGGAACTTTACGGCGCGCGATTTTTATTGGGCGCAGCCGAGGCGGGCTTCTTCCCCGGCGTGATTGTCTATCTTTCGCATTGGTTCATTTATCAGGATCGGGCCAAAGCGCTGGCCCGGTTCATGGCCGCGATTCCAATCGGATTCATGATCGGCGGGCCTATTGCCGGCGCGATTCTCGGCGTGCACTGGTTCGGCATCACCGGATGGCGATGGCTTTTTCTTTTGGAAGGCATACCTGCAATTGTGCTGGGAATCGCGGCGCTGTTCGTATTGCCGGATTGGCCTAACGACGCCCGCTGGCTTCGGCCTGACGAACGCGATTGGATCACGGCTCGCCTTGATGAAGAACGGCGCGCCAAGGCCCACGCAGAACAAATGACGATCTGGCAGGCGCTCCGTCATCCGGCGGTCCTGATGCTCACGGCCGGGTTGTTCTTCACCTACACCGGCGGTTACGCCTTTTGGTTCTGGTTTCCCACGATGCTTCAGCGCCTCACCGGATGGACCGATGTGCAACGCATCGGCTGGATCGGGGCGATTCCGTTCGTGGCGGGCCTGATCGGCATGCTCGCTCTCGGCGCTAGCTCCGATCGCACCGGCGAGCGGCGATGGCATTTTGCCATTCCTCAATTGACGGCGGCGCTAGCGCTTGGCGTTTGGTTTTTCATTCCGCATTCGAATGTGCTGCTCATTGCGGTGTTCTCGCTCGTCGGCTTCGGCACGGTTGCGTATCTGCCGTCGTTTTGGGCGCTGCCTTCCGCCTTTCTCACCAGTTCAGCCGCCGCGGCGGCGGTCGGCTTCATCAATTGCACCGCCAGCATCGGCGGATTCGTCGGCCCGAAGATTATCGGCAACCTGAGCCAGGGCAGCGGCTCGTTCAGCAGCGGATTCATCTTCATGATCGCCTGCTGGACGATCGCGTCAGTGCTGGTGCTGCTCTGCCCGCGAGAAAATGTGGGAGCGGCCCGGCTCCAGCCCTGATGCAGAGCGGACATCAACTGATGGCGCAGCATAGCTCGTGGCGTGAACGGCTAAGGATCTTGCGGCGTGCCCCGCGCTTCGCCCTGCCCAGGCTTGTCCGCGCGTCGTTCGCGTGGCTACTGCCCGCTGTCGAGCCAGTGATGTGCGAAATCGCCACTCCCGACAGATATGAGGATGGCCTAAAAAAGCTCGCCGGCTACCTGCTTCGACCGATCCCTGTGCTCCCAGCTGAGCGTGGAAGCCTGGAACATTTGCTCGCCTGCCAACGCAACTGCTCTGGGGCGATAGGAATGGGCGACTTATTGTTTCTTCACGCTTTCGTCAGCGTTCTCGCGCCTGACCGGGTGGTGGAGGTCGGCACGCTGAGCGGCTTCTCCGCCGCCGTGATTGGTGACGCTGTTGCCCAACACCATCGTCCAGAATCCGAGTCGGTGCTCGTGGACACGATCGATTTGAGCGAACGCTGCCTGACCGATCAAACGAAACCGGTTGGCTTCGAGATTCCGCGGCTTGTCCCCCGCCTGTCGAGCCGGATCCGCGTGCATGCCGGCAAAGACGCTCGCCATGTCGAACAGATTGCGCGTCCCGGAGAACTCGAGATGGTCTTCATCGATGCAGACCACCAGCATCCGCGACCCACGTTGGACTTGGTTTATGTTTCGCGGTTCGTTAGGCCGGGTGGGTGGGTGGTAGTTCACGATATCGAGCTAGGCTCGTTGGCGGAAAGAATGCTCGCCGCCGGAGTTGTCGTGGACCATGGCGCGCCAACTGGGGCGCAGTGGCTCTTCGAGGGGTGGCCATTCGAAAAGATCAGCGGCGGCAATATCGGCGCCCTGCGCCTTCCATCCAATTTGCGCGATCTTATTCCATTCGCCTTGGCGATGCTCCGGATCCCCTCGGAACTAGAGCCGATACCCGCCCGGCGTACGCATGACGCGTTCCTCGCTGCGGTGGTCGACTTGATGTGAGGCGCCAGAATGTCTCCGTCCGGGCGTTTCAGGGCTGGGTGGATTGAATCGAGTCAGCCTTTCAACGCCACGACGAACGGTGCGCCGGTCTTGGCGCGGATGTCGTCCTCCTTGACGCCTGGATGCAGCTCAATGAGGACGAGGCCGCCGCCCGGTTTCACCTCGAACACGCACAGGTCGGTGATGATAAGATTAACGACGCCCAGGCCGGTGATTGGCAGCGTGCATTCTTTCAAAATCTTCGGGCTGCCGTCCTTGGACGTGTGCTCCATCACGGCGACGACTCGTTTCACGCCGGCGACGAGGTCCATCGCGCCGCCGGGACCTTTGACCATCTTCCCCGGGATCATCCAGTTGGCGATATCGCCTTTATCCGTGACCTCGAAGGCGCCGAGAATGGCGAGATCGATGTGTCCGCCGCGAATCATTGTGAACGAGTCGGCGCTCGAGAAGAAAGCCGAGCCGGGCATCGTCGTGATGGTTTGCTTGCCGGCGTTGATCAGGTCGGCGTCGACTTGATCGTCGGTCGGAAACGGGCCGATGCCGAGCAGGCCGTTCTCAGACTGGAGCGTGACGTTCATCCCTTCGGGAATGTAATTGGCCACCAGGGTGGGAATGCCGATGCCGAGGTTCACGTAGTAACCGTCGCGCAATTCCTGGGCGGCCCGCTTCGCCATCAAGTCGCGGATTGGATTTTCTTTCTTGGCCGCCGAACTGCCCTGCACGGTGCGGAACTCGATCCGTTTTTCATAGCTCGCCCCCTGGATGATTCGGTCGACGAAAATACCGGGCGTGTGGATCTGATCGGGATCGAGTTCGCCGACTTCGACGAGTTGCTCGACTTCGGCCACGCAAACTTTGCCGCAACTGGCGATCATCGGGTTGAAGTTCCGCGACGTTTTTCGAAAAATAAGATTGCCGGATTTATCGCCCTTCCACGCTTTCACCAGCGAGACCTCGGCGGCGATACCGGGTTCGAGAACATATTCCTTACCGTCGAAAATCTTCGTCTCCTTGCCTTCGGTCAGTTTGGTGCCGAATCCGGTGCGGGTGTAGAATCCGGGAATCCCCGCGCCGCCGGCGCGCAACCGTTCCGCCAGCGTGCCCTGCGGGATAAGTTCGAGGTCGAGTTCACCCGCCAGCACCTGCCGTTCGAATTCCTTGTTCTCGCCAACGTACGACGCCATGACCTTTTTCACCTGCCGGGTGGTGAGCAAAACTCCCATGCCGAAGCCGTCCACGCCCGCGTTGTTGCCGACGATGGTCAGGCCCGTCACTCCACTGTCGTGCAAAGCGGCGATCAGATTTTCCGGGATGCCGCACAGTCCGAACCCGCCGGCGGCGATCGTCATGTTGTCGTGAAGCAGGCCGGCCAGTGCGGCCTTGGCGTCAGAGTAAACTTTGCTCATGTGGAGATAGATTTAACCACGAAAAGCGCGAATCGAAAAAGCTTTGTCATTCGCTTCGTTCCAGTCGGAATCGCAAGCTGTTGCTTGCCGAGCCGCCTTGCGTCGCCACATTGCAGCTTCACTTTTCTATGACCAATCCGACTCTCGCGCATCAACTCGCCCATTTCGCCTGCTCGCTGAATTTCGAGGACCTCTCGAAGAACGTCGTGCATGAAGTGAAACGGCGGCTGGTAGATTCGCTGGGCTGCGCCCTCGGGGCGTGGAACGAGGAGCCGTGCACGATCGCGCGCAACGTCGTTGCCGATTTTTCGGCGAAAAATGGCGCGACGGTTTTCGGCACTTCGCAGAAGGCGCCGCCGGATTGGGCCGCTTTCGCGAATGGCTGCTGCATTCGCTACTTCGATTACAACGACACCTACCTCTCGAAGGAACCGGCGCATCCGAGCGACAACTTCTCCGCCGTCCTCGCCGTTGGGGAAAGCGTCGGGGCGACCGGCAAGGAGATGATCACGGCGACCGCGATCGCGTATGAGGTGCAGTGCCGGCTGTGCGATGCCGCCAGCATTCGTGCGCGCGGCTGGGATCATCCGACCTATGGCGCGTTCTCGACCGCGCTCGCTTGCGCGAAGTTGATGAAGCTCGATCCCGAGCGGGCCCGGCACGCGATCAACATCGCTGGCGTGCATTGCGCGGCGTTCCGGCAGGCGCGGGTGGGGGAGCTTTCTCATTGGAAAGGCGTGGCTTTTGCGAATGCTGCTCGGCTCGGCGTTTACGCCGCGCTGCTGGCCCGCGCCGGGATGACCGGCCCGGCGCCAATTTTTGAAGGCGCGATGGGATTCGAGAAAGAACTTGGCGTCTCGTTAGGCAACGTCCGCGAAGTTTTCGACAAAACGAAGGAAGCGATGCCGGGTGAAGGCCCCGCGTCGATGATCCTGAAGACGAGCATCAAGTATTGGCCGGCGGAATATCACAGCCAGAGCGCGATCGAAGCGGCGCTCTTCCTACGCAACAAGATTGAGGACCTCTCGCAGGTGAAATCGATGGTCATCGAGAGTCACGATGCCTCCGTCGACATCATCGGGAGCGAACCGGAGAAGTGGCATCCGCAACAGCGCGAGACCGCGGATCACAGTCTGCCCTATATCACGGCGGTGGCGTTGATCGACGGCGAGGTAACCGACAAGCAGTTCGCGCCCGAGCGTTTCACCGAGGCCGGCATCGTTTCGTTCCTGCAAGGCGTAAAGGTGGAACGCAATGATGAGCTGAGTGCGTTGTATGCCGATGCGGTCGCCAACATCGTGCATGTGAATCTCGCCGACGGACGAACCCTGACGAAGCGGGTGGATTATCCGTTAGGCAACGCGAAGAATCGACTCAAGGATCCCGAGCTGGAAGGAAAGTTCATGAATCTCGCCGCGCCGAAGATCGGCAAGGATGCGGCTGATCGGGTGCTGAAGCTTTGCTGGGCTTTTGACGAGGCGAAAGACGTCGGCCCATTGATGAAATCCATCGAGATTGCGAGGTAATGACGGCCCCTTCACGCTTACGAGAACTTCTCCGCGACGGCTGTGTCGCGATGCCCGGCGTTTTCAACGCCGCGATGGGGCGGCTCGTCGAGCGGAGCGGGTTCGACGCGGTCTACATCAGCGGCGCGGGCTTGTGCAACGCGACGGCGGGAGTGCCGGACATCGGGCTGTTAACGTTGACGGAAGTCGCGCAGCTCGCAGGCTACATTGCGCGCGCCGTAAAAATTCCCTGCGTCGTGGATGCGGACACCGGTTTTGGCGGCGCGGAGAATGCAGCGCGAACGATCGAGGAATTTGAGCGCGCGGGATTGGCCGGGTGCCACATCGAGGACCAGGAATTTCCAAAGCGTTGCGGTCATCTTGCCGGCAAGACGCTGGTCGAAGTAGAGGACATGAAGGAAAAGATCGCAGCCGCCGCCGCGGCAAAACGGGACAAGGATTTCCTGTTGATAGCACGCACCGACGCGCGGGCGGTCGAGAGTTTCGCGAAAGCCGTCGAGCGTGCCCAGAGTTACTTGAGCGCCGGAGCCGACGCCATCTTTCCCGAGGCGCTCCAAAACGAGCAGGAGTTCCGCGATTTCGCGCGCGAAGTAAAGGCGCCGTTGCTGGCGAACATGACGGAGTTCGGGAAGAGCCCGCTCTTGTCGCTCGAAAAGTTAGCGGAGTTCGGCTATCGCATGGTCATCTATCCGCAGACCGCGTTTCGCGTTTCCATGTTTGCAGCCGGGCAGATGCTGCGCGATTTGAAGAAGACCGGCACGCAGGAAAGCTGGCTTGATCGCATGCAGACGCGCCAGGAGCTTTACGAGCTGCTGGATTACGATCCCACCAAGTAGAAGAAAACGATATGAGCACAGAAACCAAACCAGCTTACAGCCCCGGTCTCGCGGGAGTCGTCGCCGGCGAAACCGAAATCTGCTGGGTCGATCCGAACGCGGGCCTGATGTACCGCGGCTACGACATCCACGAGATGGCGCAAAAGGCGAACTTCGAGGAGGTCGCTTACCTGCTCCTCAAGGGTGAGCTGCCGACGGCGGAACAACTAATCGAGTTTTCCAAAGCTCTTACAGCCGAACGCAAACTTCCCGAGCCGGTTTTGGAAATGCTGCGGCTCTTGCCGAAGAACACGCATCCGATGGACATGCTCCGCACTGGTGTGTCCATGCTCGCGCCGTTCGATCCCGATCTGAACGATCATTCTCACGACGCCAATGTTCGCAAGGCGATCCGCCTTCTCGCGCGAGTGTCGACGCTCGTGACCGATGGCTGGCGAATTTCCCAGGGCCAACAGCCGATTGAAGACAAACCCGACCTGACGCATGCCGGAAATTTCTTCTACAAATTGACCGGCGGCGTTCCGCAGGACTGGCAGATCCGAATGCTGGACACGATTTACATTTTGTATGCGGACCACGAATACAACGCCTCCACGTTTGCGGCTCGGGTAACGGCATCCACGCTCGCGGATATGTATGCGGCGGTGACGTCGGCCTGCGGGACGTTGAAAGGCCCGTTA
>Ga0208078_1000373_pt1 | contig 11859 bp, 7 predicted proteins | sample NGESurdeep072012_3_FD_184468 | JGI IMG/M metagenome (GOLD analysis project Ga0208078, IMG submission 184468) | Arctic peat soil microbial communities from Barrow, Alaska - NGEE Surface sample 53-2 deep-072012 (SPAdes) | ecosystem: Environmental > Terrestrial > Soil > Wetlands > Peat ...
CCCCCCTTTCCACTCTTCTTTCAATGCTTCAGCGATGGTTTCATCCAAACCATCAATCCCGCTCAGATCTACATGCTGGCCGGCCTCTTCCTTTTTCTCCCGCCGAGTATTCTGCTGGCACGACTCTTTAGCGCTTTTTTCATCTTTAGCGCCTGTATCCTTCTTGGTCTCCTGGCGAGGCGAATCTCCGGCCGGCACGCGATCGGTGTCATCGTGGCAGCGACAGCGCTTCTGACTCCCTGGTTCTTTGATGCCAGGGGCCTCCTCATCGAAGCACAATTTCTCCCATTTCCCCTGGCGCTGTTTCTTTTGGTGCTTTTCCGCGTGCACAAAAAGGAAAATTGGAATGCGGTCGATGTTTCAATGCTCGTGGGGATTTTGGCCTTGATGAGCTATTCCACGATAGCCGGTCGTCTTCTCGCCCCATTCCTTGTTCTAGGTCTCCTTTTCTTTGCGACCACCAGGCAGCGTTTCTTCAGCGTCATTAAGACCGGTATTTTCTACGGCGTGAGCTTGCTCCCCATTTTGGTGTTTAACTGGAGTCATCCCGGATTGCTGGCCAAACGATTCAACGAAGTCTCGTACATCAGGCCGGGTGTAGGTTGGAACCAGATCGCTTCTCAATTCGTTGACCGTTACCTGGAAGACCAGGGTCTAACTGGGTTACTGTTGAACGGAGACCCCCTTCCGCGCCATCACGTGCCGGGTTCAGGAGGCGTTCTATTTTTTGCGACTTTTATCCTGGCGCTGATTGGTCTCTTTGTGGTCGTGACTCGTCGAACGACCGAGCCTTGGTGGCGGTTCATTCTCTACGGACTTGTTATCTCGATTGTGCCAGGGGCGATTGGGATTTACGCGTTTCATGCCACGCGGCTTCTTGGCTACCCGGTATTTCTCTTAGTGCTGATGGTGCCGGCATTGGAGTGGCTGTTGGCCCGGAGCACGGCGTTGCAACCGATCACTATGCCGCGTGCCGCCCGGCTCTGCCTTTTGTTTCTCCTCCTTACGCTTACCGGCGTGGAAGCCTGCCGGTTCCAAACTGTGTTTCGGCGAGAGGGGCCAAAACGGGCCTTTGACTTTGACGTTCCCTACAAAGCCGCCTACGACGCGGCGACCAAACAACCTTCGAGACCAATTTATCTTGAGGATGGGAGATGGGGTCCGGCCTATATCCACGCTCTCTGGTATGCAGTGTTGGAAAAGAGACCCAGATCGGAATTTGTCCACCTCAAGCCTGGAGACAGGCCTCCGCCGGGCGCGGTCGTCATCAGTTCGGCGGACAGTTGTCAGCATTGCGAAACGCTGATGCGTTCTCACGTCTATCAGGTTTACAAGGCGCTCTGACGGCTCTCGCTTGTCTTAGCGATCTGAGGGTCGGCGGACGTAACTTAGACAGCGATCGAGCCGTGGCTGCGAACAAGAAAAGGATTGATAGAAGGAGAGCGAGCGCATGAGGCCGAAAACTCTGCGGTGAGTCACGCCAAAGAAGTAACGCAGCACTTCCTCGATCTCGGCTGCGGTATTCACGTGCTCGTATTGCATCAGCACCTTATAATCGAGACCGTATCTCGCCCGGAAATCGAGCGCGGTAGTTAGTTGCCAGCCCAGCCGCCATAGGATCGTGCCTTCACTGGGAATTCCGGCGCGGAAGCTTCCGCCTTCATCCAGAAGCAGTCCACTTCGAGCAACCAGTTCCGGCAGATTCTCCACGTGCTCGAGAACCGCCACGGAAGTGATACGCTGGTAGCGCGCGTTCGCCGGGACCTCGGAGATATCGTGATAGACATTCCTTACCCGCTCAAGGTTTGGGGATGACTCAAAGAGTTCACGAAAAGGCTCGACGATATCGTACGGGCCGGAGCGAGGTTCGTAAGGAAGCTGGTTCAGGTTACCCGCCCCAAGCTCGAGAGTTGCTTTGGGCGTTTGCCGAGCATCTCCGGCAACCTTTTTATGCATCCAGCGCTCCATGCGCTGGGCGAGACCGAGAACCTGCGAATTACCCTCTCTGCTATTTCGGTAGTGCTGGAGGTAGATGGCTGCGTATTCGGGAGGGAGAGGTGCGCGTGTTTTGGGAAAGTCAGGGAAAGGATCGAGCGTCGGCATGGCTGTGACAACTAACGCCGCGGTACTTACTCTGCCGAGCTGGAAGGTTCAATCGTGCTAGCGACCACATAGCGAGGGCGGCCTTTAACTTCTTCATAAATACGCGCCAGGTATTCGCCTATGATGCCAAGGCTTAGCATTAAAAGGCTGCCGATAATAAGCAGGAGAAGAATAACAGTAGCAAAGCCGCTTACCGATCTTCCGGCCAATTGAAGAACAAGAGTGTAGAGCCCGAAGAGAATGGAAAACCCGAAGAACAACAGACCGGCGAGAGTGACGAATTGAAGAGGCAGGGAAGAGAAGGCTGAGATGCCGGTAAGCGCCAGCTTCGCGCGTTTCGGGAAAGACCATCCGCTCGCGCCCGCCGCGCGTCCCGGCACTTCGAACGGGACCTGGACTCGAGTAAATCCGAGCCACGCAGTCATGCCGCGAAAGAAAACATTGCGCTCCTCCATTTGCCGCCAGGCATCAATGGCCCGGCGATTCATCAGTTTGAAGTCGGATACTCCCTTCAAGTCCACTCCCGCCATTTTGTTCAGGCCGAAATAAAAGAGCGATGCGCCCAGGCGGCCGGATACCGATTCCGGCCCGCGCTTCGTCTTGACGGCCTCAACAATGTCGGCGCCGCTTGTCTGCCAAAGCCGCACCATCTCGGGCAGTAGCTCCGGCGGATGTTGTCCGTCGCCGTCCATGACGATGACCGCCTCGCCCCGCGCCCGATCGAGTCCCGCGCATAAAGCCAGTTCTTTCCCGAAGTTTCGGCTTAACCGGAGCGCACAAACGTTGCCTGCCGCGCCGGCCTCCTCGGAAAGGATCCGCCAGGTATCGTCGGGCGAACCGTCATCGACAAGGACTAGCTCGAAAGGAAAGCCGGTCGTGGTGAGCTCGATCCTGATGCTGGAAAGTAAGGCGCGCAGGTTCGCAGCCTCCTTGTAGAGCGGAATGACAACGGAGATGAGAGGTGAACTGGCGGCATCCATGGTTCCGGTTGCGGACGTGCCTGTAACCACGCCGGCGGTTAGATAGCTATGCTTTTTCGCCGCGCGGTGAAAGCCAATTCGATTTTATTTGCCCCGCAGGTCGATTTGCCGGACGCAATCGGAGAAAGCACAAAGGACGTAAAGCTTGCCATTGGCCAGCGTCAAGGCGGAGGCGCCCTCGAGGTTGTTAGGCGGCTCGGGCTTGAGAACGCCCTGCTTGGTGCCATTGAGGTCGTAGACCAGCACCTCGTCTGTTGCCGGACTTGTTAGATAAAGGCGTTCCGCCTGCGCATCGATCGCGATATCTTGAAAACTCCAGCCAGCCGGTTGCCACTCCGGCACCGGCCACTTGGACAGGAATTTTCCCTGGGTGTCGAAAACCTCGATGCGGCGGTTACGCGGATCGGCGACGTAGACACGGCCGCGTTTCGTGTCCACCGCCACGGTAGTCGGTTCGTCGAACTGGCCATCGGCTTTTCCTTGCGAACCCCAAACAGCCAGGGTGTTTCCATTCGGATCCAGCTTGACCACGCGTGCGCGACCCTGGTCGATCACGTAAACAAAATCATCATCGGAAACCCAGATATCACGCGGACCGTAAAAGCCGGGGGGCGGGCCCCTCCATTCGGCGATGAAGCGGCCATCGGCTGCGAATTTTGCGACGCGATGATTTCCGCAGTCGGCCACGTAGATGTTACCCTTACTGTCGACCGCCAGGCCATTTGGGTCCCGCAGTTCACCCTGGCCCTGCCCCATCTTGCCGAACATGGTGATAAACGCTCCGGTCGGCGCGAATTTCTGGATGCGACCGTTATTCGAGTCCGAGACCAGGATATTTCCGGAATGATCGGCAGTTATTCCGCGGGGAAAATCGAATTGTCCCCGGGTCGCGCCTTTGCCGCCTTGGAACATCGTAACCGGCGGAACCTGGAGGAGCATCGCCTGGAGATGGGCGGGGTCGGGTTTCCGCAACACGCCTGGCGGCGGGTTCGGCACCTTGTAAATGGTTAGTTTGCCATACTGGTTAGCGGTGTCTTCCCATACCTTTGGGAAGTTCTGAGAATAGAGTTCCTCATTAGGGCGCTTGATGAATTCGTGATTGTGGCGCAAGGAATCATCGAACGCCACGTAAGCAATCTTGTGCTTGTAGAGCAGACGAAGGACTGCATAAGGATCCGTGCTTTCAAAGAGCTGCCGGAAGTCTGCGTCGCGTTGAGTCGTATTGTAGCCCGCGCCCCATGAGAACGAAGGCCAGCCGTAGAAGAGCCGGCGGCCGGCCAGCAGAATCTGGTGATTCACGAAGCGGTCGCTCAGGAAAATGTCGTGCGGCTTGGTATTTTCGCGGAGCCACGTCACCAGCGGATCGCGTTCATACTTCAACTGGATCCAGTAGGAGTTATGGATCGGAACGAGATCTATGGCGCCGCCCAGGGCGATGGCGCCTGTCACAAGGAGGGCAATGAGCCGCGTCGCCACGGAGAGCCATGGCACCCGGATCTGCCAGAGCCGCACAACGCCATAAGCCGCAAACAGGTTGCTAATGATAAGCCAGATATTGAGGTATTTATGGTTGGCCAAAGTCTCGAGGCTCATCTGCAGGCAGAATGTCATGACGTACATGGCACACAGGGTCAGGAAGAACCGACGCTGGAACGCATTCGCGAAAACAAGCGCGACCAGGATGAGTCCCCATTTCAAGCCGAACGAAAACGCGATATAGCGCAGCACATTCCCGATAGTAGGAGGCCCGATGACATACCCCCAGGACAGGAGCGAGTGAGTAGCCGTCTGGACACCGCCCGCTTTCAACAAAGCCAGCTGAGGCAAGGCGAGCACGGCTGCGGCTAAGCCCAGTCCTACCATCTGACGCCGGCAGGGGAAGAGAAGGAACAGGAGAAAAAGGATGGCAAAGGCAGCGGTGAACACGAGCGCATTCCAGAAAGGCAACAGGCCCAGGAGGCATCCCGCGAAGACAAAGCTCTTGTCGAACACTACCACCTTACCAAGCAATCCTCGGATTCGATCGAACAAACGAATCTCCCGCTTGGTTTCCACCGGTGGCGGAAGCGAGAAGTCTGGCTCCGGAAATTCCGGCTCGGTAGCAGGCGATAACTCGGCCGCAGGGGACGGCTCGGCGGCAGGCGGTACCGCTCCTTCCTGGAAGTGCTGGCGATAACGATCGATCAAGAAAAGTAGGACGATAACGAGCAGGCCCACAGCGCTGGCGAAGTGACGCTGGTTCAGGTAAACAACCTGCGTCCAGATCCCCCAGGTCTCCCCGCGGTAGGGGTAACCGGAGGCCAGGAAGTCCTTGAGCCCGAGAATCGCATGCCACGCGGAGGAGACGGAATTTTGGGCGCGGAGAAAGGAGATAAAGCTAAGTGTGCCATGGAAGAAAAAGAGCGCAGCGCCCAGGCGACCCACGACACGAGAATTGAAGAGCGATTGGCCAAGCGCCATCACCAGGACCAGCATCGAAACGAGCGTGATGATGCTTAGGAAATTGAGACTCCAGGCTAGGGTAAGGCCGAGGAAGGTGAGATTGCCGGCCTGGAAGTAAAAGAGGAAGTGATAGCGAATAGGTTCGCCGGAGAAATGAGGGTAATGGGTGGGAAAGTTGTGACCCACGGCAAAGCTTTGAATGATCGCTGTGTTAGGTCCAAAGTCGCTCCATTCGTTGTTCCCGATGAGCAAGGTCCCGTCCTTGTAGTCCAGAGTGGCAAACATCATCCAGGAGACGAATGCCAGGAAGGCCAGGATAGTTATCCAATCCCAGACAGCCGACCCAGGCACGCGCGGCGAAATAAACTCCGCTTCTGCGACGATTCCGCGCCGGGCCCGGCGCCGAATCTTCCAGACGATCACGGCCGCGGTAGCAAAAAAACAAATGTCACCCCAGAGGAGTGGACGCGTGGTGGCCCGGAACAGCCAGGACGCAACGTACGTGAACCAGGAACTAAGAAGTAACCCGACGATCACCGCCGTGGCGTACCGCTGAGCGACGGTAAGAAAGCGAAAGAACCTTCGAGAAACCTGGTCGCCGAGATAAATGGCCAGTCCTAGATAGAGAAGCGCAAGCATGACCAGTCTTAGCAATCGGGGCCGGACCTTGAAGCGTTAGTCGCGACCTCAGTGTAGGCGTGGTGCAAAGGACGAAACATGCGTGATGCCATCAGGCCCCGTCGATTCAAAAGGAAGCTAACCAGGAGCGCGAGCACCCCGAGGCCATAACGCACCGATCGACCGAACCCGATCGAGCTGGCTTCGGGAAAGTAGCGGTGAGGGACCGAAATTTCCTCAAGCCGCGCACCGAACCAGACCGCCTGCGCCACGATTTCCTGGTCGAAAATGAAATCGTTCGAGTTAAGAAGGAACGGGGTGGTTTCCAGGAGGCTGCGGCGAAAGGCGCGAAAGCCCGTGTGATACTCGGAAAGATTAAGCCCGAAGACTTTGTTTTCGCACCAGGTCAGGAAACGATTCGAGAGGCGCTTGTAAAACGGCATTCCGCCGGCGATCGCGTAAGCCATCCGCGAGCCGAGAACCAGGTCGGCCCGATCTTCCACGATCGGCCGGACCAGGTCGGGGATCTTTTTTGGATCGTACTGATAGTCGGGGTGCAGCATCACCACGATATCGGCGCCGGTCTTGAGCGCTTCCACGTAGCAGGTCTTTTGGTTGCCGCCGTATCCCTGGTTTTCGCGATGGAGAAAAACGCGAAGGCCGAGCCGGCGGGCCACTTCCACGGTCGAGTCGGCGGAAAAATCATCGACCACGATGCACTCGTGGACGCTGTCGCGCGGAATATCGCGAAAGGTTTGCTCGAGGGTCTTGCTGGCGTTGTAAGCCGGCATGATCGCTACGATTTTCGGTGTCTGAATTTTCACTTGGGCCAGTCGATGTCCTAATCTTTTCCAAGCGGCGGCCATTTCCAATCGTAATCGTGCTCGCGCTCCGTCCCCTTTCGAGCACGAAGCACGAGGAGAATACAAGCCGGCTAGCCAAACTCGTGCGCGCGGCGTAAAGAAACCGGCGTGATCGCGGGGGCAAAGAAATTTCATTTCATCGGGATTTGCGGAACGGCCATGGGATCGGTGGCCGCGGCGTTCCGCGAGCGCGGGTTCGTCGTCACCGGTTCGGACGAAAGCGTTTATCCGCCGATGTCCACCTTTCTCGAGAGCAAAGGGATCGCGCTCCATTCCGGTTACCGGCCGGAGAACATTCCGGAGGACGCCGACGTGATCGTGATCGGCAACGCGATGAAGCGCGGGAATCCCGAAGTGGAAGCGGTCCTGAATCGCAAGCTTTACTACGCGTCGCTGCCGGAAGTGCTGAAGGAATTGTTCCTGCGCGGCCGGCATAATCTCGTCGTCACCGGCACCCATGGGAAAACCACCACCACCTCGTTGCTCGCCTGGATTTTGACGGTGGCGAAGTTGGATCCGGGCTACGTCATCGGCGGCATTCCCGCGAATCTCGAACAGGGCGCGCGGCTCAATAATTCGAAATACTTTGTGATCGAAGGCGACGAATACGACTCCGCGTTCTTCGATAAGCGCTCGAAGTTTGTCCATTACCTGCCCGAGCTGCTGATCGTGAACAACATCGAGTTCGACCACGCGGATATTTTTAACAACCTCGACGAGATCAAGCTCGCCTTCCGCCGGCTGTTCAACATCGTCCCGCAAAATGGAATGATCCTGCTGAACGGCGACGACGCGAACTGCGTCGAGGTAGCGCGGCAATTGCAGCCGCTGATGGCGCAGATCGAGGAAGTGGGGATGTCGCCGAATTGTGCCCGCAAAATCTCCGATGTGACCTATGGGACCAATGGGTCCCATTTCACCTTGGGTGGCGACCAATTCGAGATTCCACTGGTCGGAGAGTTTAACGTGCGGAACGCGGCGATGGCGGTCTCGGCGGCGCGATTCTACGGCGTCTCGTTGGAGAAGATTCGGAAGGCCCTCAAAAGTTTCAAAGGAATCGCGCGCCGCCAGGAAGTGCGCGGCGAAGTGCGCGGGATCACGGTGATCGACGATTTCGCGCATCATCCCACGGCGCTTCGAGAAACCTTGCGCGCGCTCCGGCATCGTTATCCCGGTGCGCGCATTTGGGCGGTATTCGAGCCGCGCTCGAACACCACCCGGCGCGCGGTCTTCCAGCAGGAATTGCCCGATGCGCTGAAGCTGGCCGACGGCGTTTTCATTTCCCAGGTCGCGCGGCTGGACCAAATCCCGGAGAAGGAACGGCTCGATCCGCGGGCGGTGATGGAATCGATCGCGGCCGCGGGCCGGCCGGCGTTCTACGAACCGGACGCCGGTCATATTATAGAGAAGCTCGTTCCGCTGCTGAAGCCGAAGGACGTGGTGGCGATCTTTAGCAACGGCGGGTTTGATGGGATCCACGCGAAGTTGCTGAAGAGGCTGAAAAATTGAAGGCTGTCATCCCGAGGCTGGCCAAGCGCGCCGAGGGACTACCGGAAGCTCCAAATTCCAAGCTCCAAGCTCCAGAGAAGCTCCAAGCACCCGTAACCAAACCAACCAGCGTTGCTCCTTTGGAGATTCGATGTTTGGAGCTTCTCTGGTGCTTGGATGTTGGAGCTTGGTGCTTTCACCCGGTCCCTCACCGTCTGCGCGGCTCGGGATGACAGCGCTCATTCAACACGCCGTCTGAACTACGACGTGTGATCGTGAACAATCCGCCAGCCGGCGGGCGTGCGGCGAAACAGCAGCGTGAAGATCCCGTGCGGTTTGTCGCCGTGCCGAACGAGCCGCCAGCGGCCGAGGACGATCGCGAAATTCGCGCTGAGCGGTGTGATCTTTATGTCCGAGAACGTCAGGCGTCCCATCTTCTCGCGCGTGTCGTATTTTTTCCGGTAACGATCGCGAACGATTCGCCAGCCCCGCGTGAGCTTGTCGCCGGAAACGAACTCCGTGGCTTCCGAACGCGCGTAGCCGTCCATGAATCCGTCGATGTCGCCGCGGTTCCACGCCGCGACCTGCGCCGCCATGACCCCGCGGATTTCCGTGGCGCTATCGCCCGAGGCGTTCGCGGTCGCCCAAGCGATCACGAAAAGGAAGATAAAACCGGAGGCAAGACAGCAGGATAAAAAGGGCCTCTTCATTAGGCGTTAGGCGTTGAACGTTGGGTGTTAGGCGTTCCCTCCGGGTCGGTGCGAAGAAACGCCTAACGCTAAACGTTTAACGCCCAACACCTAACTTATCCAACGCGCTATAATCTTGACCAGCGCCCCCCGACCATTTACATAAAGCGCGTGCTTCGCCCACTCTGTTCCGTGGCGCTGTGTCTCGCAGCGCTGACTTCCGTTTTCGGGCAGGCCAAGCCCACCGTCGCCCCGGTTACCCCGCGTCCGTTGCCTCAGGTCGTGCCGACCGCGCCGACCGCTGCGCCCAAAGCGACTCCTGAGGAATCGCCCGCTGCCGTCGCTCCCGCGCAGACAAACGCCAGCCCGCCGCCCTCCATCCCCGGGATCACTCCGCTGCCGGATAAAACGGTCACGCTCCAGTTCCCGAACAGCGACGTCGTCGATGTCCTCCATCTTTACGAGCAGCTCACCAACAAGAAGCTGATCATGGACAACTTCGTCCAGGGCAAGGTGAACATTTTCCTGAGCCGCGCGGTGCCCAAGGATGAAGCCATCAAGATCATCGAGATGAACCTGCTCATGAACGGCTACTCACTCGTGCCCGCCGGCGATGACATCGTGAAAGTCATCGGCACCGGCCGGAGCCCGCGCAACGCCGGCATCCCGCTGATTTCCGACGAGGCCGACATTCCCGAGGGCGAACACGTCATCAGTTTCCTGTTCAAACTTCGTTACGCCGATCCGGTGGAACTCCAGCAGGTGCTCGGGCAATATCTTTCCCCGCCGCAGTCCTACACTTCATTTCTGGCGTTGCCGAAATCGGGCAGCATCCTGATCACGGAAAACTCGGCCGTGATCCGCAACCTTATCCACATCGTGGACCAGATCGATGTGCCGCCGGCGCAGGTAGTGAGTGAGTTCATCAAGCTCCAGCGCGCCGACGCGAGCAAGGTGGTCGAAATGTTGAAGGACGTTTTCGACAAAGGCGGCGCCACGACTACGACCACCACGACGGTCAATCCCGGCGTGCGTCCGGTCCGTCCGCCGAACAACGTCCCGCAGCCCCAGACGCAGGTTTCAATTGAGGGCGACCTGAGCGCATTCACCGCTCTCTCGGAAGATTCGATCGTCGTCGGCAAGATCAAGATCGCCGCTGACGTGCGGACGAACCGCATCCACGTGATCACCCGCCCGGTGAACATGCCGTTCATCCGAAAGCTGATCTCCGAGTTCGACGCGAACGTCGAGTTCGCCAAACCGGTCACGCGCCCTTTGCGTTACATCAGTGCGGCGGAAGTCTTGCCGGTTATTGTGCAGATATTAACTGAGCCGGGCACGAATCAGGCAGCAGGAGCGGACACGACCAATCCCGCCGCACCGCAACAGCAGGCCCAGCGAAATCAGACTCGGACGAATTACCAGTCCAATAACAGCACAGATTCCAGCTCCAGCAGCAGCGGCAGCCAGAATTTCTCCGAGGAACTTTCGACCCAAGCTGTCGATACGGCGCCGAAAGCTGTCACGATCGGCAACGCCAAGATCATCGCCGACCAGCGCTCGAACTCGATCATCGTTCTGGGCAACATGGAGGTGGTCGTGAAAGTTGCGAAACTTCTCGACGAGATGGACGTCAAGGCGCCTCAAGTGGCGCTAAGCACGGTTATCGGCGAGCTGAGCATCAACAATGAAAAGGATTTCGGGATTGATTACTTCGCTCGAAATCCGAACCGGGTGGCCGGAACGACAAATAATACTGGAATCCCTCCTGCCACTGGCGGCGCCAACGGCGTGCCGAGTGTTTTTAATCCGGGCAATATCACGACCTTTACGCAGCTGGCGTCGTCCGCTGTTAGCGGCGTTGCCGGCAGCACTAATGTTTATCTCGCCGCGGGCACCAGCTTGGCCGCAGCCGTCCATATGCTCGATTCGACCGGCCGCTTCAAGGTGCTCAATCGTCCGGTTGTTTTCACCACTAACAACAAGAAGGCCATCATTGCTTCCGGCCAGGAAATCCCGGTACCGGTTAACACGTTGTCATCCTTCGTTCCGACACAAGGATCCACGCCGATTCAAAATTTCGGCACGCAATCCAGCATTCAATACAAGAAGGTAGCGCTTCAGCTCGAAGTCGTACCCCTGATCAATTCGGAAAAAGAGGTGACGCTCGATATTTTGCAGAAACTCGACAGCGTTGCGGACTCGACCAACATCGACGGAAATCAGATTCCCAATATCGCCACGCGTTACATCAAGACCACGGTCTCGGCTCCGAACGGCGCGACCATCGTCCTGGGCGGATTAATCACCGACAACAAGCGCACTTCGAAGACTGGGATTCCGATTTTGAGCCACCTTCCGCTTATTGGCGGTCTGTTCCGGGAAACGAACAAGACGCTGAATCGAAGCGAACTGATCGTTTTGATGCGCCCTGAAGTCGCGCTTACGAAGCTCGATCTCTATCGCCTGCGCCAGAAGAATGAGGACAACACCCATTTCGGGCCGGAGCTCGACCAGCAGGATTGCCCCGATTGCCCGAAGCCGGGCGAAGACAAACAGATTCAGCTTCCCGGGCCCGATTTGCCGGGGATGAAGTAGGGGAGCGCACGCGCCCTCGCGTGCTGATTTCGGCGCCCTCGCCGAAATTAACCTTTCACTCACAAAGTTCGGGATCAC
>Ga0208078_1000374_pt1 | contig 11822 bp, 7 predicted proteins | sample NGESurdeep072012_3_FD_184468 | JGI IMG/M metagenome (GOLD analysis project Ga0208078, IMG submission 184468) | Arctic peat soil microbial communities from Barrow, Alaska - NGEE Surface sample 53-2 deep-072012 (SPAdes) | ecosystem: Environmental > Terrestrial > Soil > Wetlands > Peat ...
CTCGGCCAGCGGATTGCCGACGCGCTCGCACTGGGCGCGCCGGAAGTGTTCAGCGGCAGACCGACGACGCTGCCGCCCAGCGAGGAGCGCATTCTCGAGGTGACGGCGAACGTCATCGAGGAGGCGGTGGCCGCGGGGCCGACCGTGGTCGTTGGTCGCGGCGCGCAGTGGGTGCTCGGCGAGCGCGACGACTCGCTGCACGTGTTCTGCTATGCGGCGCGCGCGGAGCTGACCGCGCGGGTCGCGACTCGCCTGTCGCTCTCGCGTAAGGATGCGGAGAAGTACGTGCTCGAGAGCAACAAGCAGCGGGAGCAGTACGTTCGCTCCCACTGGAACCGGTCATGGCTCGCGCAGGAGAACTACCATCTGTGCCTCAACACCGGATGGCTTGGCATTGATCGCGCGGCCTCCATCGTGGTGCAGGTCGCGCGCGAACACTTCGGATAGCGCCTACGGATTTTTGATGAGGTAGTTGGCGATGCGCTTCGTCTGCTCAGCGGTCGCTTCCATCGTTGTCGGGGTGGCGCAGCAGCTCCTGCAGCGCAGCCAGGCGAATGTCCCAGAGGCGCTCGTACTCGCGGAGCCATTCATCGGCCTTCGCGAGCGGCTGCGGATTGAGCCGGCAGTAGTGCGTGCGTTCGCGTACGGTGCGCTTGCGCGCGGCGCGCGCGCGTATGCTATTGTATGGCATGACTTTCCGGATTCGATGCGGCGCGGGGTTCACTTTCGTGATCCTCGCGGCGCTCGCCACGGCGTGCGCGGAGATCGCCACCCTCCCCGCGGGCAGCGAAAGCCTCGTTCCGCCGCCGGAGTACCAGCTCTGGTGGAGCATGACCGAGGCCTGCTCCGGGCTCCGCGGCTCACTCGCCGACGTCAACTGGTACGTCGTCCCGAATGCCGCGTACATCCCGGGCAACAGTCGCGAGCTCGGCGGCGAGTGGTACGAGCAAGGCAACCGCATCATCGTCGCCAGCGGCGACGAGTTCGACGGAAGCCTCGTGCGCCACGAGATGCTGCACGCGCTCACACGCGCCAACCACACGCGCCTGCAATTTCTCGAGCGCTGCGGCGGCGTGGTCGTGTGCGTCGATGCGTGCATCAAGGACTCCGGGCCGCCCCCCACACCGCCCGCGGGCACGCCGCACGTCTCGCCAGGCCAGATCGATGTCGACGTCGATATTGAGCCCGCCACGCCGGGCGGCGGAAAGTTCGGTGGCTACTTCACGATCGTCGTCACCGCGCACAATCCGGCGACGCACGCGGTCGTCGTCGATCTTCTGCCGAGCGACGATGACGGGCCGAGCGAGACATTCACTTTTTCCGTACGGAGCGGATTAGAGTCGAGCGGATACTCCGATCGCGCCTACGACGCCGAGGTCACCTACTTCGGGCCCGGCGAGACCAAGCGCGACGTATTCGATTTGCATCTGGCGGGCGATCCGGCACACGGCGGCCTTGCTGCGGGAACGTACACCGCGAATGGCGCGTACGGTGCGCACGGCAGCGCGCCGAAGACCTTCACACTTTCGCAGTAGCGGCGCTCGCTACAGCCCCTTCAGCTCCTTTCGCGTCCCGAACACCCACGTCGCGAAGCACATCAGCACGCCGCCGCCAATCCCGATCGCCGCGGGCGCGCCCAGCGCCGACGCCACGCTCCCCGAGAGCACCGACCCCACCGGCGCCATCCCCACGAATACGAACGCGTACGCCGACATCACGCGTCCGCGCAATCCGTCCGGCGTGATCGTCTGCAGCAACCCGTTCGTCAACGCGTTCGTCAGGATCATCGTGAGCCCCGTGACGAACAGAATCGCCACGCTCAGCCAGAGGTTGCGCGAGAAGGAGAACGCCACCAACAATGCGCTGAACGAGAACGCCGCCGCCGCGAGCACCCTCCCCCGCCGCACGCGCCGCCCGACCATCGCGAGCGCGAACGCACCCGTCACCGCGCCGAGCCCCACACTCGCCAGCAGCAGCCCATACGTCCGCGCCGTTCCGTGCAGCGTGTCGCGCGCAATCACGGGCATCAGCACGAGGTACGGAATGCCGAAGATCGAGTACACCATCACCATGCTCATGAGCAGCGACACCTCACGCGACTTGCGCATGAAGCGGATCCCTTCAATGAGCCCCTCCGTCGGCGACAGATCCGTCGCCGCAATCTCCTTCGGCGGCAGCTTGATCATGAAGAGACTGATGAGCACGAGCAGATAGCTGAACGCATTGCTCGCGAAACACCACGCAAGCCCGAAGCGATCGATGATGATCGCGGCGAGACTCGGCCCCGCGATGCGCGCGAGATTGAATCCGCTTGAATTCAAGGCAATCGCGTCGACCACATCGTCGCGCCCGACGAGCTCCACCATCAACGCCTGGCGCGTCGGAATGTCGAAGGCGCTCGCCACGCCGCCAAAGAGCGCAATCCCGATCAGCACCGCGATCGTGACGTGTCCGGTCCAGTTGAACCACCACAGCAGCGTCGCCTCGAACAGCAGCAGCGCCTGCGTGACGCGCACGAGCACCAGCTTGTTCGTGCGATCCGCGAGCACCCCCGCGTACAGCGTGAAGAGCAACACGGGCAGCGACCCCGCCGCCGCCTCCACGCCAACCAGAAACGGACTGTTCGTGATCTGCAATACCACCCAGCCGAGTGCGACCTGCTGCATCCAGGTGCCCACCAGCGAGCCCGTCTGCCCGAACCAGAAGATTCTGAAATTCCGGTGCTTGATGAGCACCGAAAACGGATTCCGGTAGCGCGGCGCGGCGATCGCGCCCGAAGGCGTGCCGCGCGGCGGTGTGAGCGTAGTCGGTGGTATCGAGTCGATCATCCCGAGGGGTTGCAAGGTCCCGGCGTCAGTGTCATCCTGCGATTGAGGACGCTCACTCGCTCCTCACAACCTACATCCGTCCACCCCGCTGCGCTTTCACACGTACGGCAAGTTCAGCCCCCAGATGGCCGACGCCATCGACCTCCAGTCGCTCCTCGACAAGCTGGCGGATTTTCTGCTGCAGTCCGGCTTCGCCGGCGGCAAAATGCAGAACCCGTACTGGGATGACGCGGGGCAGGAACAGGATCGCTCCATGGACGCGCTCCGCGAAGCGATCTTGAACGCGCTCATGGACAGCGGACAGTTCACAGCCGAGATGCTCGAGGCCCTGCGCGGCGATGGCAAGGACGATGGCGAGAGCGCCGAGAAGCTCGCAAAGCTTCTCGACGACATCATCTCCAAGCTCGTCGAGGAAGGCTACCTCAACGTCGACGCGCCGCCGCAGATGCCCGCCGGCCATCAGCCCGTCACCGGCCCCGGCGGCCTCGCCCACGCCGCCTCGAAAGACGTGCAGTTCTCGCTCACCGAGAAAGGCATCGACTTCCTTGGCTTCAAAACGCTCCGCGACCTCCTCGGCTCACTCGGCCGCTCGAGCTTCGGCAGCCACGACACGCCATTCCTCGCCACGGGCATCGAGGCCGACGCATCGAGCAAGCCGTACGAGTTCGGCGACACGCTCAATCTCGATGTGAACGCGACGCTGCAGAACGCGCTCATCCGCAACGGCAACCTCGACGTTCCGATCGATCTCGACTACGGCGACCTCATGGTGCGCCAGGCCGAGTACCGCTCGTCGTGCGCGACGGTGCTGATGCTCGACACGTCGCACTCGATGATCCTCTACGGCGAAGATCGCTTCACGCCCGCGAAGAAAGTCGCGCTCGCGCTCACGCATCTCATTCGCACGCAGTTCCCCGGCGACACCATTCGCGTCGTCCTCTTCCACGACTCGGCCGAGGAAATTCCGCTCAACCGCCTCGCGCACGCGCAAGTCGGTCCGTATCACACAAACACGGCCGAAGGGCTCAAGCTCGCGCGCCGGATTCTCATGTCGCAGAAGAAGGACATGCGGCAGATCGTGATGATCACCGACGGCAAGCCGAGCGCGCTCACGATGCCGAACGGAATGATCTACAAGAACTCGATGGGGCTCGACGCGATGGTCACCGCCGCCACGCTGCGCGAGGTCGCCGACTGCCGCCGCTCGGGGATCGTGATCAACACCTTCATGCTCGCGCGCGACCGCGCGCTCATCGAGTTCGTGAAGCGCATGTCCGCGATCAGCCGCGGCAAGGCGTACTTCACGAACACGATGACGCTAGGTCAGTTCATCCTCATGGATTTCCTGAAGCGGAAGACACGGAAGGTGTCGTAGCTCCGGCCTCCGCCGGAAGATTCTCCGCCTTCCATCGCATCGCGGTGAAGATGCGCGTGTGGCCGCTCGGATGGTCGAAGAAGAGTCGCTCCTCCCACGGCCCGGGATCGAGCTTCCGGTACTCGCTCAGCTTGATCGCAGTCTGCGCGAAGCCGTCCGGTTGCCGCGCCGTGTTCAGCCCGAACACATCCGCTTCATATTCCTCGGTGCGCGTGATCGTGTTGAACACGGGCGTCATCAGGAAGAGGTAGCCGGCGAAGAGCAGCGAGATGAGCGGCAGTCCGGCCGGATCGCCGATGTCGCGCACCTTCCACGATGGCTCGTAGCGCGCGCGCAGCCGTTCGAACAGCCACGCCACTATCGCGAAGCCGATTACGATGATGATCGCGTACGCCATCAGCCCCTTGTAGATGTGATTCAGCACGTAGTGCCCCATCTCGTGCCCCATCACCGCCTCGATCTCCTCGAGCGACGCGCGGTTGAGCAGGTTGTCGTTGAGCGTGATGCGCTCCGTGCCGAGCGCGCCGCTCACGTTCGCGCTGATGCGCTTGCTCTGCTTCGATGCGTCGATCTCCCACACGGCCGTCGCGTCGATGCCGTTCTGTCGCGCGAGCCGCAAGATCGGATCGACGACCCGCGCATCTGCCAGCTTCGTGGGTGAATTGAACAGCGGCACGATGAGCACCGGCGCGACCACGATGCCGATGAACGCGAAGGCAACTCCCCCGATTGCGCCCCACACCCACCACGTCCGCGGCAGCTTGCGCACGATCGCGTAGAGCCCGGCGATCAGCAGCGTGCCGACCACGAGCGAAATGCCGAAGCCTTTCGCCTGCTCGACGCTCCACGCGCCGAACGTGAGATTCGAGAGCCCGTACGAATGCTCGCGCACGTACCCTTCCCAGATGCTCCACGGCAGGCTCGCCACAGTCGTCACGGCGATGAACAGCACCCCGTACAGCGCGCTCCGCAGCGTCGGCGATGCCGTCATGCGCTCGACGCTGTCCCGCATGCGCCCCGAAAGTCCAGTCGCGAGAATCACGATGTAGATCAGCGCGGTCACGACGAAGTCCCAGAGGATGAGCCAGTAGCCGCCCTCGAAGTACGCATCGGACGAAGCCTTCTTGTCGCTCGGAAGCGTCGCGAGATACGCCTGCGTGGCGGCCTCGGGATCGAGACGACCATTCACTCCCTGTGCTGCGGCCGGCGGAGTGGCGAGCATCGGCGACGGACCGGTGCGCTGCGCGAACAGAGGAGCCGAGAGCGCCGACATCGTACAAAACAACACGGTCATGAACAGAGTGCGAAGCGGAGGCATGGGTTCGTCGTGAAAGGAAACCGCACACAGCATCGGCGGGAGCTCCGCCGACTCTACGCCCGGTACGAAAGTGAACCTACATTGGCCCAGGGACGCTGTTACGGCAACCTGTGTCCTCCGTCCTTTCACTGTACCGCGCGCGCGAACATCATACGCTCGGTCCCCAACAGTGCACTGCGCCGGTACCCAATGCCACAGACGACGCGACCGAACGACCAGTCCGCACCGCCACTCGAGCGGCGCAACTGGAAAATCCGCTCATTCTTTTCGATCGCGCTGCGACGCGGCCCGGTGCGCTACTGGGCCGGCGGCGCGCTCATCGTCGGCATCATTGCCGCCGCATTCGTCTGGCGTTTCGCGTCGACCACCATGCGCGGCGACGCCACCGTCGCGTATTCCGAAGCGGCATGGGCGCTCGCCAACAAGCAGGTCTCGACCCTCACCGTCACCAATGACGGCGGGCGGCTCGTGCTCGCCCTGCGCACGCCCCGCACCGCGAACGGCCACACGATTCGCTCCGTCGAGACCGTTGTTCCCTCGCAGGTGATCACGCTCGCCGATCTCGAACGCTGGGGCGCATCCGGCACGACCGTGCGTGTCGTCGAGCCACACACGAGCAATGCGGATCGACTCATTCAGATCGTGAGCGTCGTCCTCGTCCTCTCGCTCCTCGTCGCGTACACGCTTCACCATCGCGGCGCACTCGGCGTCAATCGCTTCGCGCCCTCGCCCGCTTCGCGCCATCTCACGCTGCGCGACGTCGGCGGCGCGCGCGAGGCGCAGGCGGACCTCCGCGACGTGATCGCCTACCTCAAGAGTCCCGCGCGCTTCCTCGCCATGGGCGCGCACTGCCCCAAGGGCGTGCTGCTCGTCGGCCCTCCCGGCACGGGCAAGACGCTCCTCGCGCGCGCGGTCGCGGGCGAGGCGGGGTGCCCCGTGATCGTCGCCGCAGGCTCCGACTTCAACGAGATGTACGTCGGCATAGGCTCGCGTCGCGTACGACAGCTTGCAAAGCAGGCGCGCGACGCCGCGCCGTGCATCGTCTTCATCGACGAGTTCGACTCCCTCGGCGGCCGTCGCGGCCGGCCGAATCGCAGTGGCGAAGAGGAAGTCACGCTCAACCAGCTGCTCGTCGAGATGGACGGCATGGCGGACAACAACGGCGTCGTCTGGATGGCCGCGACGAATCGCGAGGACATGCTCGACCCCGCTGTGCGCCGCCCGGGACGCTTCGATCGTGTCGTTGAAGTACCGCTCCCCACAGCCGTCGACCGCCTCGAGATCTTGAAAATCCACGCCTCGCGCAGCAAGCTCGCGAAGGACGTGGACCTCGAGCGCCTCGCGCAGCTCACCGTCGGCCACTCGGGCGCCGAGCTCGCGAATCTGCTCAACGAAGCGGCGATCATCGCCGTGCAGGACACCGGCGACGTCATCACCAACGCGCACGTCGAGCAGGCGCGCGATCGCATTCTCCTCGGACGCGTGCGCTCGGGGATGGTGATCAACGACCAGGAGCGCCGGCTGATCGCGCTGCACGAGTCGGGGCATGCGATCGTCGGCATGGTCGCCTGCCCCGAGGATCGCCTGCACAAGATCACCATCGAGCCGCGCGGCCGCTCACTCGGCGCCGCGCACTTCTCGCCGGAAGCCGATCGCCATCTCCATCCGCGCCGTTATCTCGAGGGGATCATCGCGAAGGCGCTCGGCGGCCGCGCCGCGGAGCTCGTCTTCCTCGGCCCCGACGCCGTCACCACCGGCGCCGGCAGCGATCTCGTTCAGGCGACTGGCATCGCGCGCCGCATGGTCGCCGAGTTCGGGATGAGCGACGCGATCGGCCTCGTGAGCGCCGACCCGGCCGCGCAGGGCGGCTCCGTGAGCGGGCAGCTGCAGGGCGAGATCGACATGGCGATCCGCGCGCTCATGGCCGTGCAGGCCGCGCGCGCCGAGGCGATCGTGCGCCAGCATCGCGAGGCGGTCGAAGCGCTGGCGGATGCGTTGGTCGAGCGCGAAGTGCTGGGCGCCGACGAGGCGTACGCGATAGCGCAGTCGTTCGGCGTCGAGACAGGGCGCAGCGCGGCGACAGCGGTCTAGCGAAGAGTCGCGCGGCTCAGAGCCGCGTGACCACCGGCAGCTCGAGCTCGAAGAAGAATCGCGTGCCGTTCGTCTCGCTCGTCTCGACGCCGAGCGTGCCGCCCATCGCCGAGACGAGTTTGCGGCAGATCGAGAGCCCGAGCCCCGCGCTCGAGAACACGTGATCGCCCGGATCGCGCTTGCGAAAGGGATCGAACAGTGAGCTCATCACCTGCGGCGGAATTCCGCGCCCCGTGTCGCGCACGGAGAACGCGAGCGCCGATCGCGAGGGCGCGGTCACCGAGATATCGACGTGGCCGCTCGAGGTGAACTTGAGCGCATTCGTCGTCAGGTTGAGCAGCACACGATTGAGCGCGCCGGGATGTCCGACGCGAAAGTCCGCATCCGGCGGCGAGAGCAGAACCGCGAGCCCCTTCTCCTCCGCCATCGGCAGCACGATGTCGTGCACTGCGCGCAAGATCGCGAGCACCGAGAACGCCTCGGCCTTCGGATCGATCAGGCGGTCGCCGCCGCGCGCGAAGGCGATCACGTCGCTCGCGACGGCGCTCAGTCCGAACGCGGCGCTGTAGATGAGGCCGAGCTGCCGCTCCTGCACGGTGTTGACGTCGCCGCTCTGCCCACGGCGCAGCGTCTCCGCGAGAAAGAGGATCGACGCGAGCGGCGAGCGCAGGTCGTGCCCAACTTCGACGAGGAGCTCGAGCCCACCCGGCCCGGCGAGTCGCGCGCTGAAGCGGTGCGCGTCGTCATGCTCGATGATCTGATGCACGCGCTCGACGGCGCCGAGCATGCGCAGAATCCCCGCGGCGTCCACCTGGGCGCCCGCGTCGCGGAGCTCGGAGAGCAAGCACGCGCGCAGGGCGTCGAGCGCGAGCGGCGCCGGCGCGGGGGGATGCGTGCGCGGCTCGGCACCGTCGACGGTGGCGGCGGCGCGCACGGCGTCCGACACCCACGCGATGCTGTCGCGCAGATCGGCATCGTGGTGCGCGGACTGCGCGACCGTCGCGAGCTCGCGCAGCGCGAGCGCGGTTGCGTGCGCGAGTGCCTCGCCCAGCGCCTTCGGCAGCTCCGATGCGTTACGCTCATCCATTCGTACTGGCGCAGCGTTCGTATCCTCGGAGCGCTGCGCTGGCGTCGTCGAGCCGTTCATTCGGTTGTCCTGCGACTTGTCCTGCGACGTGCGACAGCGATCACTCGCGAATTCCGTTGAGCTCGTCGCGGCGCACGTTGTGTTTTTCCATGAGACGATAGAGCGTCGTGCGATCGATGTTCGCGAGCCGCGCCGCGCGCGACATGTTGCCGCCGGCGCGCGCGGAGAGCCGCGAGAGATACTCGCGCTCGAACTCCGCGATCAGTCGATCCTTCGCCGCGTGATACGGCTCGTCCATGATCGCGCCCGACATCGACGTGCGCGCGGGCGATGAGTTGCCATCTTCGTACGCGGGAATGTCCTGCGGTTGAATCGGCTGCCCCGGCTCGGCCAGTACCGCCACGTGCTCGATGACGTTCTGCAGCTCGCGCACGTTCCCGCGCCACTGGCGCGTGCGCAGGAACTCCATGCTGTTGTCCGTGAGCTTCGGCAGAATGTCGCTCGTCTCGCGATGACGCTCCCAGTAGTACGCCAGGAAGTGATTCGCGAGCAGCGGGATGTCTTCGTGGCGCTCGCGCAGCGGCGGCAGCTTGATCGGCACGACGCGCAGGCGATAGAAGAGATCCTCGCGCAGGATCCCCGCGTTCACCGCTTCCTGCGGATCGCGGTTGGTCGCCGACACGAAGCGCACATCCACGGTGGCATCCTGCTGCTCGCTGCCGACGCGCCGCACGACGCCATCCTGCAGCACGCGCAGCAGCTTCGCCTGAATCGGATGCGACATCTCGGTGAGCTCGTCGAGAAAGAGCGTCCCGCCATTCGCAGTCTCGAGGAGCCCCGGCTTGTCGCGATCGGCGCCGGTGAACGCGCCCTTGCGATGTCCGAACATCTCGCTCTCGAGCAGCGGCTCCGGAAGCGCGGCGCAGTTGATCGGCACGAGCTTGCGGCTCGCGCGACGACTGTGACGATGGATGAATTGCGCAATCACTTCCTTCCCCGTTCCGCTCTCGCCGGTGATCATCACCGAGGCGTCGGTGGGCGCGACCTTTCTCGCGAGCTCCACCGCCTTGCGAAAGGCGGGGGCGACGCCGAGGAGAGTGATCTTGTCGCTGTTGCCGCTCTGCTGGACGAGCTGCTGACGGAGCGCCTTCGTCTCGCGCGTCACCATCACGGCGTGCGACGCGCGGCCGACCAGCACCTGCAGATGCGTCGCGGAGAACGGCTTCGGGAGATAGTCCCACGCGCCGGCACGAAGCGCCTCGATGCTCGAAGAAACGCTCGGATTCCCCGTCATGACGACGACGATGGTCTCGCGGTGCGTTTCGAGCGTCGCCTTGAGGATGTCTATTCCAGAGATCGGCTGGAGATAGAGGTCCACCAGCACGATGTCGAACTTCCGGCGGCGCACGACCTCGAGCGCCTCGTCTCCGCGCCCAACGAAGGTGACGTTGTAGCCGTCCAGCTCGAGGACGCTCGCGCATCCCTCGCGAAGGGTGCGATCGTCATCCACCACGAGAATGCGAATGTCGGCCTTCACCGCCGCGGGAATGGCGAGCGGGTCGCGGCCAACGCGCGACGATGGCGCCGCCACATCCATCGGTGGGGCGGGTAGCAATGGGACCGTCATTGTGATTCTCTCCTCGTGCGCGAACAATCGGGAGCCGGCTTCCTCCGTATAACGATGACCTCGTGCGGCCATGCGTCACATTATGTGCGTGCTCTCCGCCACATACCGGGGAATTTGTCGCTTGAACACCGCGAATGGCTTGAATAACGCAATAAAATGTTCCATACTCGCAACAGCTCTGCGGCTACACGACTACAGTGGGGCCGGCACTCATACTACACTATATGCGGCGTCCGCGCCACTGCGGGCGCGCGGAAACGCGACGTCGGCGCTACTATTCCCGTCAGTGAGCGTCGCGGAGCACACTTCGGGCAGCGTTTTGGCTGTCGGGGCGCGCCCTTCGCTGGGCCTGATATTGCATCCCCGCGCCCTATATCCCGTTCCACCAAGGCACGCCCCGTTGTCGTGACGCGAAGCCTGATATACATATTGGCCGCGCGCCACCTTACTCAGCACACTCGTCGATGACTGCTCCGCAATTTCCGTCGAATCTTCCAGTCGAGCCCAATCGCGACCCCACTGCGGTCGCGTATGCGCAGAACTATCAGCCGTCCTGGGCGCAGCAGTCCACGGAGGAGCCGGGGATCTCGTGGTCGCGCTACTTCTCGGCGCTCAAGCGCTACAAGTGGCTCATTCTGCTCGTCGTGCTCGCGGGCACGGGCATCGGCTTCGGCGTCACGCAGTTCATGACCCCTGCGTATCAGACGCAGGGCACCGTCTGGATCTCCGAAGACGGCAAGGGCAGCAGCATCGCGCAGGGACCGATTCAGGGACAGCCGCTGGTCAGTCCCGGCGCGTGGGCTGATCTGATCAAGAGCTCGTCGATCATGGACAACGTCGTCCGCAAGCTTTCGCTCTATCTCTGGCCGTTGCGCGCGAGTGATTCCGCGGTGTTCGCGGGCTTCCAGCCGCGTCCCGGTCTGCGCTCGGGTACGTACGCGCTCAACACGGACGCCGCCAACACGCACTACACGATCACGACGAAAGAGGGGAAGATCGTGGAGAGCGGCATTCCCGGCGACTCCGTCGGACGCTCGCTCGGCTTCGGATGGAAGCCATCCGCCCTCGTGCTCGGCCCCTCGCGCGTCGTGCCCTTCACCGTGGTGAATCCGCGCGACGTCTCGACGGGGCTCATCTCGCGCGTCGACGTCACGCTGCCGCAGTACAGTCAGTTCATCAAGCTCACGCTCTCGGGCACGAGCGCGCAGCGCACCGCCATGATTCTCAACGGGATCATGCGCGAGTTCGTCAGCACCGCGGGTGAGCTCAAGCGCCGCAATCTCACCGAGGAGTCGAAGGCGCTCGCCGACCAGCTCGACACGGCGTCGCGCGCGCTGATCGAGGGCCCCAACCAGTATCCGCCGATGAAGGGCAGGGTGGAGCTGCGCCGCGCCATCGCCGGCCACGCCAAACGTTTCTACGGCCTCGACTTCGATCCCGAAACCCAAGTGCTCGTCACCTCCGGCGCCACCGAAGCGCTGACCGCCTCAATCATC
>Ga0208078_1000377_pt1 | contig 11789 bp, 12 predicted proteins | sample NGESurdeep072012_3_FD_184468 | JGI IMG/M metagenome (GOLD analysis project Ga0208078, IMG submission 184468) | Arctic peat soil microbial communities from Barrow, Alaska - NGEE Surface sample 53-2 deep-072012 (SPAdes) | ecosystem: Environmental > Terrestrial > Soil > Wetlands > Peat ...
GAAATAATGGGACGTGCAGAAGCACGTCCCTCCGAGAGTTCTCCCTTGCGCCCCGCAACGCCCGGCGCTTATGTGCCAGACCTTATGCGATTATTTCTTCGCAGAGCCTGCCTTGTTCTCGCAACCGGCTCGTTAGTCTTCTTCCTCTCCTGCGAGCGTCATCATGTCGGCGAATTGCCGGGTGACCACGAAACCAAAGCCCCCGCCGAGGAGCACGGGTCGACCACCCACGAGTCGCACGCTTCTCCGTCGCCCGCCGCCCGGAATTCGCCGGCAAACTTCTTCCCGGATAAACCGAAGCCGTAAGCCGACGGGAACGCCGCATGGCTAAATCCCAGTACATCACGACGCCGCCCAAGATCAGCACGATGCCGCCGGGCGTTCCGTACATTGTCGGCAACGAGGCGGCCGAGCGTTTCAGCTACTACGGGATGAACTCCATCCTGACGATCTTCATGACGAAGTACCTGCTCGATAAGAGTGGGCAGCTCGCCGTGATGCAGCCCGCCAACGCCGAGGCGTGGTACCACACCTTCGTCACGACGCTCTATTTTTTGCCCATCGTCGGGGCCGTGCTGGCCGATGCGATTTTCGGAAAGTTCTGGGTCGTTTTTTGGTTATCGATCGTTTACTGCGCCGGACATGCCACGCTCGCGTTGATGGGTTCCCCGGTCGCGCACATGATCGCGCCCGTTTATCTGCTCGCGGCTGGTCTGTTCATGATTGCGCTCGGTGCCGGCGGAATTAAACCCTGCGTTTCCACTAACGTCGGCGATCAATTCGGCGAATCGAACAAGCATTTGCTGACGCGCGTCTTCAACTGGTTCTATTTTTCCATCAATGCCGGCTCCGCGCTCTCGACTCTGCTGATTCCCTGGCTGCTCGAACCGTACAAGGCCGATCCAAACGGGTTGTTCGCGAAGTTCCCGGCGTCGGTGGTCACTTTTCTCGAGAGCCCGCGGCTCCACAGCCCGGATATCGCCTTCGGCCTTCCCGGAATTTTCATGGCAATTGCCACGGTTATTTTTTGGATGGGCCGCAAGAAATTCGTTCATATTCCGCCGGCCGGCCTGCGGAACTATGCGCGCGAGATTTTCAACAAGGGAACTGGCAAGATTCTGTTCAACATCCTGATCCCGGTTCCGTTCATCGCGATGTTCTGGGCGCTTTGGCAACAGAACTTTTCCTCGTGGATTGTTCAGGCTGAATCGATGGATCGACACTTTTTTGGGATCGAATGGCTGTCGTCCCAGATTCAGACCGTCAATCCGCTCTTCATTTTGATCATGCTCCCGATCTTTTCCTACTGGCTCTATCCTTTCGTGGAAAAATTCGTGAAGCTGACGCCGCTCAGAAAAATGGGCGCCGGTCTTTTTGTCACCGCCGCTGCGTTTTTCATCGTCGCGATGATCCAGACGCGCATCGATGCCGGTCAACGCCCGGCCATCATCTGGCAGATTTGGGCTTTCGTGGTGCTGACTGTCGGCGAAACGCTGGTCTCCCCGACGCACCTGGAGTTCTCCTACACCCAGGGACCGGTGAAATTGAAATCGCTGGTGATGTGCACCTATTTATTCGCCATTTCGCTCGGCAATCTCTTCACCGCTGGCGTCAATTTCTTCATCCAAAATCCCGATGGGACCGTGAAACTTCAGGGAACGAGCTATTTCATGTTCTTTGTCTGGGTGATGCTCGGAACGGCGGTGCTCTTCGCGATCGTCACGCCGTTTTACAAAGGGCGAACGTTTTTGCAGGACCAGGCAGAGCCAGGGGTCGGCTTTGCGGGGCAACCCGAGGCCTAATTAGTACACCAAAATGAAAAAATTTGCTCTAGCTGCCGCTCTCACTTTAACGCTCGCCTCGTTGTCCAAGGCCACGCCGGAAGACGATCGCTTTCAGAAATTGGCGAAGGACTACATCGAAGGTCTGCTCGAAACGAGCCCGGAATACGCGACCAGCCTGGGCGATCACCGTTTCGACGACAAACTGACCGATTACTCCGACGAGGCGGAGGCGAAGGAACTCAAGCGCGCCAAGGATTTTCGCCAGCAACTCGAACGGTTCAGCGACCTGACGAAACTTACCGGGCCGAACAAGGTCGATGTCCGCTTGCTGAAGGACAATATCGATAACGAAATCTTCGGGATCGAAGAGCTGAAGGAACGCGAATGGAATCCGCTCCTCTACAACGAAAGTCTCGCGAATAGCCTCTATCTCCTCGTCGCGCGCGACTTCGCGTCGCCGGAAAAACGCGCCGCCAGCATCAAGGCGCGCATGGAAAAGATTCCGGCCGTCATCGCGCAGGCAAAAGCGAACCTGAAAAATCCGCCGCAGGTTTATACTGAAACCGCCATCGACCAGACCCAGGGCGCAATCGCCCTGATCAAGGAAGGTCTGAACGAGACCCTCGACAAAGCGCCCAAGGCAAAGGCTGACCTCACGCCGTTGCAGGAGAAAACGATTGCCGCCCTCAACGACTACAAAACCTGGCTGAAGAACGATCTGCTGCCACGTTCGACCGGCGATTTCCGGATTGGCGCGGACAAGTTCCGGAAGAAACTCCGTTTCGCGCTCGCTTCGGACATGTCGATGGAAGACCTGATGAAAGCCGCGCGCGCCGATCTCGAGCAGACCCAAAAGGCGATCTACGAAACCGCGTTGCCGCTCTACAAGAAACAGTTTCCGAACGCGGACGAGGCAACCCTGGCCGACCGCAAGAAAGTCACCGCGGCTGTTCTCGACAAGCTCGCGGAACAGCGGCCTAACGACAGCACCATCGTCGGATATTGCAAAACCGTCCTGAAGGAAGCGACCGATTTCGTGAAGTCGAAGAACCTCGTGAGTGTGCCGAGCACGCCAGTAGACATCGTCGTCATGCCCGAGTTCAAGCGCGGGCAATCTATCGCGTACTGCGATTCGCCGGGCGCACTCGAGAAAAACGGCAAAACTTTTTTCGCGGTCGCACCGACACCTGACGACTGGAACCAGCAGCGCAAGGATTCGTTCTTCCGGGAGTATAACAACTTCATGATCCGCGACCTCACCGTCCACGAGGCGATGCCGGGCCATTATCTACAGCTCGCGCATTCGAACGAGTTCAAGGCGCCTACTCTGGTGCGCTCGATTTTCCAGAGCGGCACTTTCATCGAAGGCTGGGCCGTTTACACAGAGCAGGTCATGGCCGAAGCCGGCTACGGCGGGCCGGAAGTAAAAATGCAGCAGTTGAAAATGCGGTTGCGAGTGATCTGCAACGCGATCATCGACCAGTCGATCCACGCCGGGAACATGAGCGAGCAGGAAGCGCTCGACGTGATGATGAAAGAGGGATTTCAGCAGGAAGGCGAAGCCGTCGCGAAATGGAAACGCGCCCGACTTAGTTCATCGCAGCTCTCCACTTATTTCGTCGGCGTGACCGAGCATCTCGCGCTACGCGAACAGGCGAAGGCTCGCGACGGCGCGAAGTTCGATCTCAAGAAGTATAACGACACCGTCATTTCCTTCGGCAGCCCGCCGGTGAAATACGTGCGCGAGATGATGGGGCTCTGAAAAGCTCCAAACTCCAACATCCAAGCTCCAAAGAAGCACCAAATCCCAAGCTCCAAGGCGCGCGATCGGATTGATGTTTGGTGCTTGGAATTTCTCTGGAGCTTGGTGCTTGGAATTTGGAGCTTCTATTTGCGCTTCTTCCCCGCCATCAATTTCGCCAGGTGATCGAGATTAAAAATGCGGCGGTCGCCGGTCTTCGTCTCGCGGAACATCACTTCGTACCAGCCCTGCATCCGCTCGGCGACGTAACGCCTGCCGCGAATGACGATGGGCTGCCGCGCGATCACGCGATGAATTACCTTCTCGTAAGCGGAACGCGGCCAGTGCCGCATCCGGCGGCGGTTCCAATTCCATTCGTGGCCGGCGTCATCGTAGGCTTCCGGCCGCTTGGGGAAATCGAGCAGTGACCGCGCATTGCCGTCGAAGACTGCTTCGATGTGGCGCAATGTCGCGAGATCGCTGACACGCCGGATGTTCGCGCGAAAGGGTCGCAGCGTTTCGTGCGCGATCGCGCGGAGACTGAGCTCGCGGCCGTCGCGCAACTTCCAGGTCGCCGTGTTCACATCGGACGTGAATGGATCGTGCGCGAGCGACTGCTTCGTCACGCGCCAGCCCTGGCGTGATGAATGTTTCCGCAGACGAAACGGCGCGAATCTTGGAATCTGGTTCGCCTCGAGTTGCGCGACGTCGTAATCCGGCCAGGCGCTGACCACTCCGGCGGCGCCGGCGATGAACGCGCAGGTAGCCAGCATCAGGGCGGCATCCGGAGTAAAATCCGCAGTCACTTCAATGCGCTTTCCGCGTGGCCGCACGCCGATGGCCGTGCTCTCGCGATTAGCCGCCAGCAGCATCACCGGCGCGGGAAGAATGTGCGCCAGCAAGTATCCGAGCCGTTTCGCATCGCGTTCCGGCGAGGCGTGCTCATTTTGAAACGAGAAGTTGTAGTGCGTACTGAATCCTTGCAGCCGCGCACGGCACTTATTTCGCCGGGCCCAGCGGCGCAGCTCTTCGCCCACATAATGAATTTGCTCCCACAACAGTCGCGTCGCGCGATAACAACAGCCGGGCTCCAGTTCCACGATCGGCGTCGCCACTTCGATCACGCCGGTGTCGAAATAAATCGCGCCGCCGGAGGGAAGTTGGAACGAGCGTCCGGTCCGCGGCAGCATTTTGCGCCTAACGAGTCGCTGCGGTGTCCCAAAGATTTTCTCCGGCCGTTGCCGGACATTATTTATGATCAGGCTGAACTCGGCCTCCAAACCGATGACCGCGCGCGGCGGCGGAAGGTAAATGCGCGCGCCGGTCTTCGATCGATCCTGTTTTACGATTCGCTGCATTCCCGTGGTACCAGCGTGAGGTAACCCAGATCCACCTGGAGATGATCGTCGCCTTCCTTGAAGGAGCGCACGCGCACCTCCGCGCCGAGCGACGCCGCGATGCCCGCATAACGCACGATCGATTTTTCGTCGTTGAGATACGTGTCGCCGACGCGAAAAATGTCCGCGGCCGTCCCCCAACTGTGGAGCGACACGCCGCGGTTGACCCGGTGCGACGGGGAGCGGTAACCGCCGTTGGCACTGACGAAAACCGGCGCGTCTACTTCGCGGCGAAAATCTTCGAGGTAACGCGCGAGCGCCAGGATCGCGCACGGCACGTGGTGCGGGAAAGTTCGCAACAGCAGATCGGCTTCGCGCGAATCGACGGTGATGAGTTCGGACAACGCGAAGTGCGACGCGATCCGCAAGGAGTGCGCTTCTTCCCAGCTCGGGATCTCAAAGAAGAATCGCGGCAGATGATGGATCGCGCCGTTTTCATCCGTGACCACTTCGCCCGGCCGCAAGGCTGCGCGGTGTTCGGCGGAAAGGGTTAACCCGTCGACCGCCTTCAGTTCTTCCGGGCCGGTCACGATTTCACCTCCGCTCCCGTAAGGCATTGAAACACCGCTTCGGATATTTTCGCGATCGCTTCGCGGCGGTCGTTCGTCTCGGCGGCGACTTCCGTGAGCACGACGAGAATGTAAGGCTCGCGCTCGGGAAGATAAACGATGCCGGCATCGTGGCAGGCCGTGGAGATTTCGCCCGTCTTGTGCGCCACGCTGGCGTGCGCGGGGAGCGGAGCGGGGATCATGGAATTGAATCGCTGCTGAAGAAGAATATTGATTGCCCGGTCGCGGCTCGCTTTCGACAGGAACTCGCCGCGTAAGGTGGCGAAAAGTTCGAGCAACCCGTCAGCGGTAGTTTCGTTGTTGAAGTTCCGGTCGTGCGCCTTCGTGTCATCGACGCCGCGCCGAAGATCGACGCCGTTCACTCCGGCTTCGCGCAAGACTCGCTGCGCTTCTTCAACGGTGAGGTAGTCAAGGAGGAGATTCGTCGCGAGGTTGCTGCTGGAGACGATCATCCATTCCGCGAGGTCGGAGATTTTCGCGGTGCGGCCGACCAGGCGGTGAAGCTGCGGGTAACCGTCCGTTTCCGCGTCGATTCGGAACGGCGTTTGATCGATGGCACTGAGGAATCGGTTCCGGACGTGTAACGTGTCGTTAGGCCGAATCCGTCCGTCGTCGATCGCTTTGCCGATCGCGAGCAGGATGGCGACCTTGATTGTGCTAGCGGCGTGGAAGCGTCGGTCGGCGTTGATGGCGAAACGAAAACCGGTCTCGTAATCGCGCAGCGCCACCGCGTAGGCCGCGGCTTTGCTTTCGCCCATGATCCGCTCGCAGCTTTGCCGGAGCGTCTCTGTTTTTTGCTGATCTTCCATGATTGGCCGGGCTGCTATTTACAACGGAGATGAAGGGTCGGAAAGTCGGGCCATGCCGCACGTGGCCACCTGGATTCGAGCGAAGGACGAGAAATGGTTTCGCGGTGCTTTCGCCAAGCATCCTAATGTGCGGCTCTGGAATGCCCGCACCCAGGAGGTTCCGCTCGAGAAAATGCAGGGCCTGCTCTTGACCGGTGGCGCCGATGTCGCGCCGGAGTTCCTCCATCAGCCCATCCCCGATCCTTCGGTGATCGAGACGGATGTCGATCCGGAGCGCGACCGTTGGGAATTTGAAGCAACAAAGGACGCGCTCGAACGGCGTCTGCCGATCTTCGCCATCTGCAAGGGGATGCAGCTTTTCAACATCGCGCTCGGTGGCACTCTGCGTCTCGACATTCCCGGCCACAACGCGCCGGAAATGAAGGACCATAATATCCAGCCGTTGCGCACCGACAGCTCCGCGACGCATCGGCTCGACTGCGTAAACAGCTCGCATCACCAGGCCGTCGATCGGCTTGGCGACGGACTCGAAGTCGAGGCCTGGTGCGAGACCGACGACATCATCGAGCAGATGCGGCTACGCGATTATCCGTTCGCCCTCGCCGTGCAATATCATCCCGAGCGGGGCGAGGGCTACGAAGCTCTCTTCGCCGATTTTGTTTCCCGGCTCGGGAATCATTCGCTAAATCACTGACTCGTTAATTCATTCCTGTGTCCACGCCGCAAAATACCATCGCGATCGTTTACGATTACGACCAGACGCTGAGCCCGAGCTACATGCAGGACGAGACGGTCTTCCCGGCCTTCGGGATCAACTCGGAAAGTTTCTGGCGGCGCTGCTCCGAGCTGGTGCGGGACGACGGCTACGACAACGAGCTGGCTTACATGAAGGTGCTGCTCGATACCCTCGGGATGGACCGGCCTACGAACGAGGAGCTCAAGTCGTTAGGCCAAAAGCTGAATTTTTACAAAGGCATCCCGGAGATGTTTGAGGAATTCCAAAACGGCCTCCTTAACGAGGAACACGTGGGCCACGGCATCACCGTCGAGCATTATGTCATTTCATCGGGCCTGAAGGTGTTGATCGATGGCAGCCGGCTCCGGCCGTATGTGCGCGCGGTTTTCGGCTGCGAATTCGACGTCGACGAGCAAGATCGGATCACTTTCCCCAAGCGCGTGATCAGTCACACCCAGAAGACGCAGTATCTTTTCCGGATCAATAAAGGCCTGCTCGATATGTCGCAGGACGTGAACGATCACATGGACCCCGAGATCCGGCCCATTCCGTTTCCGAATATGATTTACCTCGGCGACGGCCCGACCGATGTGCCCTGCTTCACGGTCATGAAAAAAAATGGCGGGGAAGCGATCGCGGTTTATAACCCCGACGACCCGAAGCGCGTTGGTTTCAAAAAATGCTACCAGCTTTCGACCCATGCCGATCGCGTCAAACACATCGCGCCGGCTGATTACCGGCCCAAGACGCATTTGCGAATGCTGCTGGAAGAGATGGTGGAAGAGATTGCCGACCGGATCGTGGCCCAGCGAAAGTCCGCCGCCGAAGCCGGCACCGTCCGCGCGCCGAAACATTAGCGGCTTATTCGCCGCGATACACGCAGCGCGCCGTCGGTGTTTCGTGGATGACGATCTCGCAGAGTCCCGGACAAAGCGGTGCCAGTTTTTTCCAGAACCACGCCGCCATGTTCTCGATCGTCGGATTTTCGAGCCCGGCGATTTCGTTGAGATACGAATGATCGAGCTGCTGCATCAGCGGCTTCATCGCCGCGGTGATTTCCGAATGATCGTAGAGCCATCCCGTTTCCCGATCGACTTCGCCCTCGACCGAAACCTCCACCTTGAAACTGTGCCCATGCATCCGGCGACATTTGTGACCCTCGGGCGCCTTCGGCAGCGTCTGGGCTGCTTCGAATTGGAAATCTTTTGTCAGTCGCGCGCGCATTGTTCAGATGATGGCATCGCTTCGATCCAAAGTCAGGTAGGGACGCTTTTCCGAAGCGTCCGACTTTTCGTCCTGGCGGAGTGTCATCCGGGAAGTCGGACGCCTCGGAAAGGCGTCCCTACCTGGAATGTCACACGCCCCGCTGCGTCGGTGTCCAGATGAACTTGTGCATCTGCAACTGAAAACGGACGGGCAGGCGATCGACCAGGATCCATTCCACGATTTCGCGCGGATCGATCCGGCCGAAGATCGGAGAAAACAAAACGGCGCGACAGCGTTCGTCCAACCGAAAGCGTTGCACTTGGTCCCGCGACCACTCGTAATCTTCCCGCGAGCCGATCACGAACTTCACTTCGTCGCGCGAGGTAAGGTGCTCGACGTTGGCGAAAAGGTTTCTGTCGCACTCGCCGCTTCCCGGCGTTTTCAAATCCATGATCCGGTGGACGCGCGGATCGACCGCGGAGATATCGTGCGCGCCGCTAGTCTCGAGCAGCACGGTGTGACCTGCGTCAGCCAGCATCGTCATCAACGGCAGCACATTTTTCTGGAGCAACGGCTCGCCGCCGGTGATCTCGACCAGCGGACACTTGAACTCCGCCACGGCCGCGACGATTTCAGCAAGCGTCTGCTTTTTCCCCTCGTAGAACGCATACTCCGTGTCGCAATAAGTGCAGCGGAGATCGCAGAACGTCAGCCGCACAAAGACACACGGCTCGCCCGCCCAGGTACTCTCTCCCTGGATCGAGTGATAGATCTCGTTAATCGTCAGCGTCTTTTCGGCAGGCTCTTTCATTGAACGTTGGACGTTAAACGTTGGACGTTGGACGTTTCCTTCCGGCTTCCGGTTCGACAAGGTAAGCCGCCCGGATGCAAAATCGAATCGACCAATGCTTTGAGGCGCTGCGGGCCCGCAACGAAAAGGCCTTCATCGCCTACATCTGCGCCGGCGATCCCGATCTCGCTCGCACCGTCGATCTCGCGCTGGCCCTCGAAAAAGCTGGCACCGATATCCTGGAGCTCGGCATTCCTTTTTCCGATCCGCTCGCCGACGGCCTCGTCAACCAACTCGCCGCCCAACGCGCCCTGGAAGCGGGCGCCACTGTTCCCGGCGTCCTCGATTGCATCCGCCAAATCCGCATCCGCTCGCAAATCCCGATCGTCCTCTACACCTACCTCAATCCGATTTTCCAATTCGGGTTCGACCGGTTCCATCGCGAAGCGGCCGATGCCGGTGTCGACGGCCTTTTGATTCTCGACCTTCCGCCGGAAGAGGATCAGCCCAGTGAAGGTCCGTTCCATATTCGCCTGATCGCGCCGACGACTCCGCCGGAGCGCATTCAACGAATTTGCTCCCGGGCTGCGGGCTTCATCTACTACGTCTCGCGCGAGGGAGTCACCGGCGTTCAAACTAGCGTCGCGTCGTCGCTTGAAAAACGTGTCGCGGAGATCCGCAACTGGACGCGGTTGCCCGTGGCGGTGGGGTTCGGAATCTCGACGGCAGGACAGGCAAGAGAAGTCGCGCAAGTCGCGGACGCGATTGTCGTGGGCAGCGCGATCGTCCAAAGAATCAACGAGAGTGCGGCGAAATCGGATTTGCCGGCGCGAATTGGCGAGTTCGTTGCGCCACTGGTCAGCGCGGTGAAAGGACGGTGAGCCGAAACCGTCAATTAACGTCGCGGTCGGCAATCGGATTTATTCCTGCTCTTCCTCCTGATCCGTGAGTGCGTATCGCGATCGGGAGATATCATGAGCACGATCAGGATCATGAGCAGGAGGAACGGCGGTTTGGCCGCCGATCACATCCCGCACTTTGCTTTCGCTTCCTCGTAGCTCGAGCTGGAGCTCAGAAGGCTCGCCAGATATTTGTCTACGGGCGGCGCCGTGAGCGCGCGGGATAGATTCCCCGGCGCGTCGAGCCGGGAAAAGATGGCGTGCACGATCTTGGTTCTCGGGACGCTCTTCTCGCCGTAGCCGCCCGGAATGTTGCTCGACCAAAACCGAACGTATTCGAGCCCGGCTCTTTTTTCGGTGCCAAGATAAATGACGGAATGACCGTGCTCACTCCGGCCTACTTCGGGCGACCAAAAGATTTTCATGAAATCGCCGGCCTGCGCCTGGGCGAAATCATCGAAGTTTTCTCCCAGATCCATTTCGTGGAAGAGCCGTGCGGTCCCCGGGCCGTTGGCGTTCCAGCGGCCCCAGATTCCTTCGCCATCGCGCTGGTTGCGAATGAGCAGGCTTTCGAGCGTGGCGTAATTGAGACTTAACGCTCCGCGCGACCGCAGCGCCTCGATCGTTTTGATGAACACGAGATAGGTCGCTCCAGAGCAATAACTAGGGGAGGCCGCATCCGGCACAACGGAAAAAATACCCGATTCAAAATGAGCCGCGGATTGCAGCCGAATGGTGGCGGTACGAGAGGCGGAATAGTGCCCGCCCGTCGGCATCGCGCGGATCTGGTCGAGGATCAGATTGTTGTATTTGCCCGGGGCGATCTGGGCGACGGCGAACTGCCCCGCGAAAAGGAACACCAGCCCGGCGACGATGCTTGCTACAATCCGGTTCAAGATTAGCGAAACAAATAGAACTCGAACGCTTCTCCGGCAACCGGGAGCTGCGATTTCCAAACCGCTGCTCGTTGTTTGGCTTTGCCGGGAGATTGTGCTAACCAGACTCCGCATGCTGCGTTTCAGCAAGATGAACGGCGCCGGGAACGATTTCGTCCTGATCGATAATCGCGTAGGCGATTTGCAACTGGCGGCTGATCAAATCGTGAAAATCTGCGACCGCCATCGCGGGGTGGGCGCGGATGGCGTGCTGGTGCTGGAGCGCGCCACCAACGGCGCTGACTTCCGGATGCGCTACTACAACGCGGACGGCGGCGAAGCGGAGATGTGCGGAAACGGCGCCCGGTGTTTCGCACGCTACGCCAGCCGGGTCGCGGGCCCGAAGGAAGAGCTGTCGTTCGAAACGCCGGCGGGCGTGATCGGCGCGACGCTGCAGGGTGAGTTGGTGCGTCTCGAGATGAGTGCGCCGAAAGATTTGCGGCTTGGAATTACAGTCCCGTTGCCGGATCGCCAGGTTGCGGCGCATTTTGTGAACAGCGGCGTGCCGCATGTCATCGTGCCGGTGGACGACCTGGAAAAAGTGGATGTCCGTGCCCTTGGTTCGGCAATTCGTCGGCACGATCTTTTTGCGCCAAAGGGCGCGAACGCAAATTTCTTGAAGGAGCGCGGTGAACGGCAGATCGCGATCCGGACCTACGAGCGCGGGGTCGAGGACGAGACGCTCGCCTGCGGGACTGGCGTGGTGGCCAGCGCGTTGATTTTTGCGGCGCTGAAGAACGTGAGCGGACCGATCGGCGTCCTGGTGCGCGGCGGGAATGAACTCCAGGTCGGCTTCGATCGATCGGGCGATCAATTCAAGAATGTCACGTTGACCGGACCCGCTGATTTCGTTTTCGAAGGGACCATCGACGTTTGAATTCGGCATCGAGCCATCTCGATCCAATCATGGCCTAACGAATGTT
>Ga0208078_1000378_pt1 | contig 11771 bp, 12 predicted proteins | sample NGESurdeep072012_3_FD_184468 | JGI IMG/M metagenome (GOLD analysis project Ga0208078, IMG submission 184468) | Arctic peat soil microbial communities from Barrow, Alaska - NGEE Surface sample 53-2 deep-072012 (SPAdes) | ecosystem: Environmental > Terrestrial > Soil > Wetlands > Peat ...
GAGCGATTATAACTGCATCGATGTGATCAGGGAAGCGCACGCGACCGTTGTGGCGGCAGCTCAATCCTCAACCTCGTTCGTCCCACCACTTGGACGGGAGAAAGCTCGCGTCTTCACTCTCAATCTCCGCAACCGCATCATTTTCAAAGCCGCCGACGAAGAAGGCGCGGTGGAAAGCGCCGATTTCCTCGGGAAGAAATGCGTAATCAAAAAGTCATGGGGCTACACGGGCGGCAACATGTCGCGCAATTATTCCGAGCATGACGAGCACAAGATCAAGCCGCACCTCTTGCGCAATCTACCGAAGCACGCTGGTGTCCTCGTCCACTGCGAAAGAGGCCATCGGCGGAAGTTGCTGCCGCCGATTGAGCCGGACGGAAGAGTTTCCGCCTGGTTCCGTTGACCCTCATTTCGAGAACGGATCTGAACTATCGCCTACCGATCTTCGGCAACCAGCTCTACGCCGGCCGGATAATGCCGGCTTTCGTCCCATCGCTGGCTCATGACTCCGCGCGTTGTTTCGGAGAATGCTCGTGCCGCGTTTACCTTTCGCTCCCGGTCTCGTTGCCGAGGATCTGAGCGGTGTTGACTACGGCTACATGTGAGAATGCCTGAGGGAAATTTCCGAGTTGTCGCTTCGCAACCGGATCGTATTCCTCGGACAATAAACCTAGATCATTTCGCAAACTGAGCAGCCGCTCGAAGAGTTCACGCGCTTCGTCCGTTCGACCGATCAGGTGCAGGCAATTTGCCAGCCAGAATGAGCATGGCAAAAACGCGCCTTCGGAACCAGGCAATCCATCAGCTTTATTTTTGCTGGCGCGATAGCGAAGAACAAAGCTGTCCTGCAGCAGTTCCCGCTGGACCGCTTCGACCGTGTTTTGAACGCGCTCGTCGGTCGGCGGCAGAAATCCGACCAGTGGCATCATCAGAATGCTCGCATCCATTTCGTCGGAACCGTAATATTGGGTGAACGCTTTCACCTTTCGGTTGTATCCGCGTCGGCACACTTGCCGGTGAATTTCGTCCCTGATCTTCGCCCAGCGTTTGACTTCATCGTCAGCAGACGATTCACGGCTTTCCGCGAGTTTCACGGCCCGATCGAAAGCGACCCACGCCATCATCTTCGAGTGGGTAAATTGCTTCGCGCCGCCGCGAACCTCCCAGATTCCTTCGTCCGGCTGCTCCCACTGTGATTCGAGAAACTCCGTTAGCGCAGCCTGCATTCGCCAGTCGGCATCGTCTGTTTCAATTCCGGCGCGATGCGCCTGATACATCGAGTCCATGACTTCACCGTAGACATCGAGTTGTCGCTGATTCGACGCTGCATTACCGATCCGGACGGGCGCTGAGTTCTCGTATCCGCGGAGCCAGTCAATGGCGTATTCATCGAGCCGGCGTTCTCCGCACACGCCATACATGATCTGCATTTGGCCCGGACTGCCGGCAACGGCGCGCAGGAGCCATTCGCGCCACGATCGCGCTTCCTCAAGATAACCGCCAACCATCAGCGCGAACAAGGTGAACGTCGCGTCGCGCAGCCAACAATAGCGGTAATCCCAATTACGCACGCCGCCGATTTCTTCCGGCAACGAAGTCGTCGCGGCGGCAACGATCCCGCCGGTCGGAGCGTAGGTAAGGCCTTTGAGCGTGATCAGTGATCGCAGCACCGGCTCGCGCCATTCGCCATGATGCTCACAGCGGTTCGACCAATCGGTCCAATATCTCTCGGTTTCGCGTAGTGCTTTTTCGGGATCGACTTCGCGCGGCGGCGGCTCATGCGATGGGAACCATGTCAGCACAAAGGGCAGGCGCTCTCTCTCCGACACAGTGAACTCTGCGACCGTCTTGAGATCTTTGCCGTGCGTTGAGATCGGTGTCCGCAGCACTAACGCATCGGGGCCAGCGATCGCCTGGAGATCGCGATCGCGCTTGCGCACCCAGGGCACGACCTTGCCATAATCGAAGCGAATCGTCAGTTCCATCTGCATCCGCACTTTCCCACGGATGCCTTCGATGATGCGCACGATGTCCGGATTTGTGCCGCGCGGCGGCATGAAGTCGATGAGCCGGACCGCGCCGCTCCCGGTCTCCATCTCCGTCTCGAGGATTAATGTCTCTGATCGATAACGCCGCCGGGTTTTCTTGACCTTCGCCGTCGTTCTGAAAATCCAGCGTCCGTTTGTTTCGTCACCCAGCAGCGCGGCAAAGCACGCGCCGGAGTCAAATCGCGGAAAACACAGCCAATCGATCGAGCCATCGCGACTAACGAGCGCGCCGGTCTGCGTGTCGCTGAGGAACGCGTAGTCCTCGATTCTCGGCTTTTTCAAAAGGCGGTCACCGGCGCGCCGCTCCTTCCATGCCGCGAGGTGATGATGGCTAAGGTGGTTTGGCCTGATTGCATTTCGTTGCGGCTTTGATTGCATCCACTGCGCCCGATCGCAGGTTGCCACTCGCTAGACCGCGTTCTGTGCGTGCTCTGCCATCGGTAATTCCGGCCGTCTGCGTGATGGAACGCCGCGCGTTGCCTTTCATGCTGGTTTCGGTTTTTGCTTTTTCCATCCGTATGATCAGTGCGCGAAATTTTTCGTGTGCGGCTTTTTGCCGAGCTCGCGCCAAGTCTTCTCCTCCACGTCGACGTCGTAATGCTTCGCGGCCTTCTTGATGTTTGCGAAAGCCTCATCGCGATCTTCATCCGAGACCCCTTTTACCTGATCGAAGCGGGCGAGCGCATTCTTCACATGCGACGCGTCGGTCATCGGCTCCTTACGCTGCTTGGGAAAAGCGAAGGCGCTCTCCGGCAGATCGTTCTTCTCTTTCGTGCTTAGCTTGCCGTGTTCTTCGTGCGGTTTCCATGTCATCTTCATGTGTTGGGCTCCTTTGTTGCGTCCTATTATGCGTTTCCAATTCGTCTTGATCGAAAACTCGTTCCCAATCGTGCCACGCCGTTTCCGACGTTAGCGGATTGCCTGGGTAAACCCATTCATGCGGCGACGACCTGCAGTCTGGAGTCGGGCATCGGAGCGAATAACCTCCTCCCCGCGTGCGAGCGATTTCGATTTGTCGACCGGTAAATGTTCGCCCGCAAAGGAAGCAGACGCGCTTGTCATCGAGTGAATTCCATCGGCGGAAAACATCGGCGGCGCGCAACGCAGCCAGTTTTTCGTCCCCTCGGAGATGTACTGCCCTGCACATTGTGCAGGGAACTAAGGACGAAGTCGTTCCGCGTTCAATCGGGCAGAACCCGCGCTGAGGGCTGAGAAATCTTCGGAGCAGCGTCAGCTCGCCTTATCGAACTGCCGCGCAGCGGGGTTACTTCGCCTTCGGCACCGTTACGACGACTTCATGTTCTTTGCGATCGACTTTAAACTCTTTGGTTTTCGCCGGACCGGGTAACGTAACGAGCTGCTCGTACTGGCCGAATTCCGTCACAGATTCGGTGGAATTTTTGTCGGACTTCTTCTGTTGTTTGCTCTGCGAGACGGCGACGCGAAGGGCGTTTCTGCCTTCACTCGTCACCTTCACGTTGTTGATATCGGCGCCAGGCAATGAGGCGTGGATTTCGTAATGGTCGCCCTTGTCGCGCACATCGAGCGACGACGAGAAACCAGGCTCGCTATGCAGCGCCTGAAAACTCGGGTTCGCATTAAACTCGTCCATCGCGCGGCGGAAGAACGCGTTCATATCCGTCTGCATCCGCTGCATGTCGACGAATGGATCCCACGCGCCCGGTGTTCCTCCGGTGAGCGGTGACGAAGACGTCCTCGGTGAAGCTGCGGACGCAGGTGACGGGGACGAGGAGGCAGTCGTACCGGGTGGCGGGGTCAGAGCCAATGGCGTCGGAGAAGGAGGCGGTTCGCTCGACGGTTCAGTGGAAGCGCTCGCAGATGTGATCGCGCCTGCCATTGCCGTCGCCGCCAGGAAATGTGAGAGGACTCGAAGATTCGTTTTCATAACAAAACCGACAAAGAAAATGCGGATCGTGTTCAACGGGCTCGATGCTCGCGAAAGTCGCCAGGCGATCACTCATTCCGCCCCGTGGTGCCCTCCCCCCTCGGACTGGCGATTGTTTCGCACCTGCTGCTAAGAAATTCTTTTATAAGGCGACGATGGCCATTTCTGATTTCACCCGTCGGCCCACGGGCGGAGGTTAGTCAGTCTCATGATGGCTGCTTGGAATGCGTCGAAAGAATACCCGCTGGACGCGCTGCCCGCACTGGCAATCAACACACATCCTCGCGGCCTGGCTTTCAATCCGTCAGCGTGGGCTGCGCGACTGCCCGTCATCGTGCTCGCGCTCGCGGGATTTTGCCTCGCGAGTTATCTCGCCGCATATCAGCTCGGGTTTGCGCAATCTATTTGGGAGCCGTTCTTCGGTGAAGGCAGCCGGCGAGTGCTCCAGTCTTTCATCTCGCGATGGTTGCCACTACCCGACGCGGCTCTCGGCGCATCTGCCTATCTTGCAGAATTACTCGCCGGTGTGATCGGCGGAGGCGAGCGCTGGCGCACGACGCCGTGGATCGTGATCGTTTACGGAGCGATTGTGGCAGCGGTCGCTGCGACGGCGGTCGCGCTTGCTTGCGTACAACTTTTCGTGATCCACGCAGGATGCACACTCTGCCTCGCGTCCGCAGCCATCTCGCTCGGCATCGCGCTGGTCGCGCGTCATGAGGTATTCGCGAGCGTTGCATCCATCAAAGAGCGCAGTGGCCGCAAGCCTCATTCAGTATGAAAAATGGAAAGCACAAAAGAATCGTTGTCATCACCGGCGCGTCCGCTGGCGCCGGACGCACCGCCGCGCACGAGTTTGCGAAAGAAGGAGCGCGGATTGGACTGATTGCGCGCGGTCGCGCTGGACTGGAAGGCGCCAAACGCGAAGTCGAAGAGCGCGGCGGCGAGGCGATCGTTCTGCCAGCCGATGTGGCGGATGCCACAGCGGTCGAAGCGGCAGCCGCGGAAGTGGAGAAGCAATTTGGCCCGATCGACATCTGGGTAAATGACGCGATGGCGTCTGTGTTTTCGCCGATAAAGGAAATGACGGCTGAGGAATTCAAACGCGTTACCGAAGTAACCTATCTAGGGTTTGTTTATGGCACGCTCGCCGCGCTGAAACGCATGCTGCCGCGCGACCGCGGCGTGATCATCCAAGTCGGCTCGGCGCTCGCTTATCGCGGCATTCCATTGCAAGCGGCCTATTGCGCGGCCAAACACGCCATCCAGGGCTTTTGCGATTCGCTTCGCTGCGAACTGATCCACGACAAAAGCAACGTGCGCGTGACGATGATTCAAATGCCGGCGCTCAACACGCCGCAGTTTGGCTGGGTGAAAAGCAGACTGCCGCGCAAGGCGCAACCGGTGCCGCCGATCTTTCAACCGGAGGTCGCGGCGCGCGCCATCGTTTATGCCTCGCATCATCCGCGTCGCGAGATTTATGTGGGCCTTCCGACAGTCGAAGCGATTGTCGGAAACAAGATCGCGCCGGGCCTGCTCGATCATTACCTCGCCAACAACTGCTACGACGCGCAACAAACGAGCGAGCCCGAAGACCCGAACCGGCCTGACAACTTATGGGACCCGGTGGACGCGAACGAAGACCGCGGCGCGCACGGTACGTTCGATAATCGTGCACACACTTGGAGTCCGCAGTTGTGGACCGATCTGCATCGCGGCTGGATCGCAGTGGGACTGCTCGCGATCGGCGGCGCGATCTTGAGTGGACTGTTCGCGAAACAACGGCTTTCAGACTGATGCCAGGCGCAGAACAGAACGACGATGATGCTCCCGGCCGGCCTGGTATTGAGCCACGCTGGACATCGAGCGCGAAGACCGGCGTCGGCACCGCCGCCGTCCCGGCGAGTCAGGTTTGGTTCACCGTCAGTCATGGAATTCTGGACGAAATCTATTGCCCGGAAGTAGATCGCGCCTGCACGCGCGACATGGGATTCATCGTCACTGATGGCAAGGATTTCTTCTCCGAAGAGAAACGCCACACCAAACACACGGTAGAATATCTGGCCGAAGGCGTCCCGGCGTTTCGCCTAACGAATGAATGCGAACAGGGCCGTTACAAGATTGAAAAGGAAATCGTCACTGATCCGCGCCTCGATGTGCTGCTGCTGCGCTCGCGGTTTACAGCTAAGACATCGGAGGAGCTGTATCTTTACGTCTTATTGGCGCCGCACCTGGACGATGGCGGCGCCCACAATAAGGCGTGGATCGAGACATTCTGGGGCGAAGAGTTTCTTCTCGCCAAGTGCAACGGCAACGCTCTTGCGCTCGGTTGCTCCGCGTCGTTTCTAAAATGCTCCTCCGGCTACGTTGGCGTCTCCGATGGCTGGCAGGATTTAAACCAGCATAAACGGATGGAGTGGAGTTACCGGTGCGCGCGTGACGGCAATGTTGCGCTGACCGCGCAAATCGATTTGGGCAAATGCGGCGGCGAGTTTGTCCTGGCGCTCGGATTCGATTCCTCGCCCATCGGGGCGGCGCACCATGTGCGCGCGAGTTTGCTCGATGGCTTCGACGCCGCGCGCGACGAATACGTCCGCGACTGGGAGAAATGGCAGAAGCCGCTGCAGTCGCCAGCGCCAGAAAAGAGCGAGGGCGGTCTTGATTACTACCGGATCAGCACGGCGGTGTTGCATACGCATCAGGCGAAGAAATTTCCTGGCGGAATCGTCGCGAGTCTTTCGATTCCGTGGGGGTTTGCGAAAGGGGACACGGATCGCGGTGGCTATCATCTGGTCTGGGTGCGCGATCTCGCCCAAGTAACCGGCGGTTTGCTTGCAGCCGGCGCAGGACTCAGCGCAGCGCGCGTGCTGCGCTTTCTCGCCGTCACACAAGAAGCCGATGGGAGCTGGCCACAAAACATGTGGGTCACCGGCACCGGTTATTGGCACGGCAAGCAGATGGATGAAATTGCTTTTCCGATCCTGATGACGGCGACGGCGCTGCGCGAAAAGCTGATCGACCAATCAGAACTGGAGCGGCTCTGGCCGATGGTGCGCAAGGCGCTTTGCTTTATTATCAAGCACGGACCTTCAACTGAACAGGACCGTTGGGAGGAAGTGGGTGGCTATTCGCCCTATACGATCGCAGTGGAGATAGCAGCGTTACTCGAAGCTGCGGAGTTCACGACCGAGCCAGAGCTCGCCGATTTCTTGCGCGAAACCGCGGACGCCTGGAATGAAAAGATCGAGCGCTGGACTTATGCGAGCGGCACCGAACTGGCGAAAAAGTGCGGCGTTGACGGTTACTACGTGAGGATTGCGCCGGTCGTGGATGACGGAACTGCCCCGGTGCAAGGCCAGATCGAAATGAAGAATGTGAGCGAACGCACGTTCGTGCCGGCCGCCAGCATCGTCTCGATCGACGCGCTCGCGCTGGTCCGCTTCGGTCTGCGCGCGGCGGACGATCCGCGCATCGTCAACACGGTGCGCGTGATTGATTCTCTGCTAAAGGTCGAGACGCCGCACGGCCCTTGCTGGCACCGTTACAATCATGATGGCTACGGCGAACATGCTGATGGTTCACCGTTCGACGGAACTGGCATCGGGCGCGCGTGGCCGCTGCTCACGGGCGAACGCGCACACTACGAACTCGCCGCCGGACGCAAAGACGAAGCGCACCGCTTGATGAAAACGATGGAAGCCTTCACCAGCGATGGCGGGATGATCCCGGAACAGGTTTGGGACGCGCCCGATATCCCAGAGCGCGAGTTGTATTTTGGCCGGCCCTCCGGCTCGGGCATGCCGTTGGTCTGGGCGCACGCCGAATACATCAAACTCTCTCGCTCGATCCGGGACGGAAAGGTTTTTGATCTGCCGCCGGCGCCTGCTCAGCGGTACTTATCGGGAGCAAAGGAGCCGCCGTAAATTATGCGCGATATTATCGTAATTGGGGCACCAGTCGGTGGAGGCGCGACCTTGGTGCAACTCGCCTCGCGCCTTCCCCCTGATCTTGACGCAGCCGTGTTCGTGGTTCTGCATGCGACTCCAGAAAGTCCGATTCTGCTTGCCGACGTTCTGAACGCTCCTGGCCGCATGCGGGCGGCCGAAGCGATCGAAGGCGAAACGATCGAGCGACGTCGGATATACGTCGCGGCGGACGGTAAGCACTTGATGATCCGCGACCAAAAAGTGCACCTCTCCGCGAATGGCTTCGATACGCCGCACCGTCCGTCAATAGACGCACTGTTCACGAGCGCCGCCGAGACCTACAACGCCCGCGTGGTCGGCGTGCTGCTGCTGCATTCACGCGAGGGCGGTTCCCGTGGACTGCACGTTATCCGAAAGGCCGGCGGTCGCACGATCGCACATCGCAACGAACAGATGCCGGAGAAGCCACGCCATCCCGAAACGCTCGAAGAGTTGGCGCACGATCATTTAGAGATCGATAAGATCGTGCCTCGCCTCGTCGCCTACGTAAACGGGACGAATGGAAATGACTCCGCTTCTTCGAATGACGCACGTTGAGAGATCATTCCCGGGTGGAACATCGAGTGGCTTTCTCGCCGCGCAGCTTCGTGAGAGATTGGGCGACCGTCTGATCCGAGATCGCATGGCAACGGAACACCAGATTCATCGAGGGGAGCAAGCGCTGCGTGAGCGGGAGATCACTTTCGCAGCACTCGCAAAGATCGCGCCGGTAGGGTTAATGCGCTTCGACGCGAGCGGGCGTTGCAATTATGTGAACGACCGGTGGAGCGAGTTAAGCGGCCTAACGATCGATGAAGCCATTGGCGATGGCTGGGTGAAAGCGGTTCATTGGGAAGATCGCGCGGCAGTCGTTGAGCGATGGGGTTCACTGCGGGAGAGGGATAGTTTCTTTAGCGAGGAGTATCGCATCTGCCGGCCGGATGGCGCGGTGCGATGGGTCTTCGCCGAAGGCTCCGCCCTCCGCGACTACTCGGGCGAACCGCTCGGTTTCATCCGCACGGTTACCGACATTACAAGACACCGTGAGCTGGAGGCTGAGCTGTCTGCTGCGCGCGAAGAACTCGAAGAACGCGTGAAGGAACGCACCGCGGACCTGGAAGAGGAAATGCTCGAGCGACAACGGCTCGAGAAGGAAGTGCTGCAAATCAAGGAAAACGAGCAACGACGTTTCAGTCGGGATTTACATGACGGTTTAGGACAATGTCTTACCGGCGTGCTGTTTCATGCCCTGGCCTTGGAACGCGACCTGAACGGACAGCGATCGCCCTTTGCGGCTAGCGCCGCAAAGATCGCCGAGTTGGTCGACCAAACCGTAAATCAGGCGCACGATCTCGCGCGCGGGATTGATCCGGTCCCGATGCGGCCGGATGGTCTTGTTTGCGCTTTGCGGGATCTCGTGGAGACAGTTTGCCGCTCGCACCCAATGCAGTGTTCGTTCCAATGCGAAAAGCCGATCTTCGTTGGTGACTATGATGTCGCCACGCATCTCTACCGCATCGCGCAGGAAGCGATGACGAACGCGATCAAACACAGCAAAGGATCGCAGGTTACGGTGCGACTTGAACGACGGCGCACCTCTCTAGTTCTGACCATTTCCGACGACGGAATCGGGCTGTCGAGCGGACGAGCTGCAAATCACGGCCGTGGCTTGAACATCATCGAGCATCGCGCGCGTCTGATTGGCGCGGCGTTGAATGTCGAGACGGCGCCCGCCGGCGGCACGACCGTGCAATGCGTGTTCGCGGCGAAGAAACTTAACGGTCCACTGCCATGAAGAAGACGACGAGGGCCAAGTCCAAAGTTCTGCTCGTCGATGACCACGCAGTCGTGCGCGATGGATTGACGCAGCTCATCCGCGGCGAAGCGGATATGGACGTTTGCGGCGAAGCGGCGAGCGCGGAGGAAGCAATCGCGGCGGTCACTCGACTCCATCCCGATCTCGCGATTGTCGATATCACCATGGGCGGAGTGAATGGCATCGAGTTAATCAAAAACATCAAGGCCGTGCGGCCGACGCTCCCCGTCCTCGTGCTCTCGATGCACGACGAATCACATTACGCTGAGCGCGCCTTGCGGGCGGGAGCGAGCGGTTATGTGATGAAGCGCGAAGCGCGCGACCGCATCATGGAAGCAATCCGCACCGTCCTTTCCGGCGGCGATTACGTCAGCGAACGAATGCAGAGAAGCATGGTTCACCGCTATCTCCACGGCGCGGGCAAGGATACTTCGCCGATCGAGCGGCTCAGCGATCGTGAAGTGGAAGTGCTGACGCTCCTCGGTCAAGGACTCAGCTCAAAGGACATCGCCGACCGCCTCCATCTCAGCCAGAAGACGGTGGACAGCCATCGCACTCATTTGAAAGAGAAGCTGAACCTTCGCGGCGCGCCGGAACTGGTTAAGTTTGCCTTCGAATGGGTCAGCTCGCAGGAGCTGGCGTGAGTCGCCATTAAGAATATCTTGTACGGCGCTCGCAGGGGCGAAGCGTTGAACGAATCTCCGGGCACTTCGTCCAACTGACATGAAAACAAATAGAAGTTGGGGCCGCGCCTGCGTTCTCGCTGCCATCATAGCGACGGCGAATCTCGCTTCGGCAGAAACAGATGCGCAGTTATTGAAGGAAGCAAAAGTCACCAGAGCTCAGGCGGAACATGCTGCGCTCGGAAAAGTGCCAAACGGAAAAATTACCAGCGGCGAAATTGAGCGGGAAAACGGGAAACTGATCTGGTCCTTTGATATCGCGAAGTCCGGCGCGAAAAACATCACCGAGGTGCAGGTGGACGCCATGACGGGTGCGATCGCGTCGGTTAAGGTTGAGACGCCGAAAGATCAAGCGACGGAAAGCGCCGCGGATCGCGCTGCGAAGAAGTAGCAACTGCAGGCGTGATTAGTTCCATCCGCGGCTCATATAATCGCTCATCGCGAGCACGAGCATGATTCCGAGCCAGAAAAAGCCGGCGCCGACGAACACCCAGAGGATTGGCTTACTGTAGCGGATGTGCATAAAAAAGAGCACGATCAGCGCGCCCTTGGCGAGCGAGATCGCCATGGCCACGGCGGTGTTTAGTGGGCCGAGATCGATGTAAGCAGCGGCGACCGTGAGCGCGAGAAACGCGATCAGCGCGATGCCGGTGAAGAAATAAGTGCGGGCGGACGGCGCGTTCATGAATGCCGGTCGATCATATAGATGAGCGGGAAGAGAAATACCCAGACGATGTCAACGAAGTGCCAGTACAGCCCGAGTAGTTCGACGGGCGTGTCGTGATTTCGGAACGCGTCTCTGAACCACGCGCGGAAAGCGAAAAACGTGATTAGCACAACGCCAATCGTGACGTGCAACGCATGCACGCCGGTCATGAGCCAGTAGATGTAGAAGAATAGCTCGGCGTGTTGTGGATCAGCGGCGTCAATGTGAAAGGCGCGACCGGGCAGCAGGCCTTCGTGAATTTCGTGCGCATATTCGAGGCCCTTGATGACGAGGAAGAGAATGCCTAACGAAGCGGTGACGAATAAAAGTAAGCCGAGTAACCGCCGCCGATTCTGACTCGCCACGCGAACGGCAAACGCCATCACCGTGCTGCTGATCAGGAGAACAGCTGTGTTGGTTGCGCCGAACGCGATCAGGGTGTGCCGGCTCGCTTCCGCGAATGGCACCGGATACGCATGGCGATAGGCCGTGTAGCCGAGGAACATTCCGCCGAAGAAGAGGATTTCGGTCGCGATGAAGAGCCACATGCCCATCGTCGCGGCTTCGCGCTGCTGCACCGCATCGTCGAATTGATGCTCGATTGGAACGAGCAACGCGTCAGACATGCGCAGCCTCCAGTTCCGCAGCCT
>Ga0208078_1000380_pt1 | contig 11769 bp, 12 predicted proteins | sample NGESurdeep072012_3_FD_184468 | JGI IMG/M metagenome (GOLD analysis project Ga0208078, IMG submission 184468) | Arctic peat soil microbial communities from Barrow, Alaska - NGEE Surface sample 53-2 deep-072012 (SPAdes) | ecosystem: Environmental > Terrestrial > Soil > Wetlands > Peat ...
CTCGAGCTGGCACCCCATCGCGCGAAGCCCGCGCGCGAGCTGCACGGTGCGCCGATGCACGCGTGTCGCAATCGCGCGAATCCCCTCGGGCCCGTGATACACCGCGTACATCGACGCCATCACCGCGAGCAGCACCTGCGCCGTGCACACGTTGCTCGTCGCCTTGTCGCGCCGGATGTGCTGCTCGCGCGTCTGTAGCGCCATCCGCAGCGCGGGATTCCCCGCCGCATCGCGGGAGACTCCGATGATGCGACCCGGCAGATACCGCTTGTACTCGTCCTTCGTTGCGTAGAACGCCGCGTGCGGCCCGCCGTAGCCCAGCGGCACCCCGAAGCGCTGCGAGTTCCCCACCGCCACATCCGCTCCCCACTCCCCCGGGGGCGCCAGCAGCGCGAGCGCGAGCAGATCCGTCGCCACGGTCACCAGCGCGCCCGCCTCGTGCGCATCCGCGCACAGCGTGCGATAGTCGTGCACCGCGCCATCCGTCGCCGGATACTGAATCAGACATCCCGCCACGCCCGCGCCGAACTCGAAGTTCGCCGGATCGTCGACGCGGACCTCGATCCCCCGCGCCACCGCGCGCGTCGCCACCACTGCGATCGTCTGCGGATGACACGCGCGATCGACGAGATACACCGGCGCTCCCTCACCCTCGTGTTTCATGATCGCCATGGTCATCGCCATCGCCTCCGCCGCCGCGGTCCCCTCATCCAGCAGCGATGCGTTCGCGACCGTGAAGCCCGTGAGATCGCAGACCATCGTCTGGAAGTTGAGCAGCGCCTCGAGACGCCCCTGCGCAATCTCCGCCTGGTACGGCGTGTACGCGGTGTACCATCCTGGATTCTCGAGGATATTGCGCTTGATCACCGCCGGCACGTCGCAGTTGCTGTAGCCGAGCCCGAGATACGAGCGGAAGACCTCGTTCTGATCGGTGAGCTCGCGCATCGTCGCGATCACGGCGTTCTCGCCGCGTCCGGGCGGCAGCGCGAGCGGCCGGCGCATGCGCACCGACTCGGGAACTACCGCATCGATGAACGAATCGAGCGACTGATAGCCCAGCACCTCGAGCATCGACGCGACATCATCACCGCGCGGCCCGACGTGCCGCGCCGCGAATTCATTTGGGGCAGACATGCGACTCGACTATTGAAGACCCGCGATGAGGTCGCGGTACCCTGCGGCGTCCATGAGCGCGGCGGTCTCGCCTGCATCGCCCATCTCGATCTCGATCAACCACCCGTCGCCGTACGGCTCCGCCGTCACGAGCTCGGGCTCCTTCGCAACGCGCTCGTTGATCGCCACGACCTTCCCCGACGCTGGCGCGAAGAGCTCGCTCACCGACTTCACGGCCTCGATCACGCCGAACGACGTGCCCGCCGTCACCGCGCTCCCAACTTTCGGCAGCTCCACGAACACGATGTCGCCAATGTGCTCGGCCGCATAGCCGGTGATGCCGACCTTCGCGGTCTTGCCACCTGTGGCGAGCCACTCGTGCTCGCTCGAATATTTCAGATTGTCGGGAATATCCACGTGACTTTTCTACCTCCTCATTTCGCGCGTTTGTAGAACGGCATCGGCACCACCTCGGCGCTCGCCCGCTGGTCGCGTATCGCCACCTCGAGCGCGCCGCCAACCGCGTTCCGATCGGTGGGCACGTAGCCCATCGCGATCCCGAATCCGAGCGTCGGCGACGGGGTACCGCTGGTCACCACGCCGCACGCATCCGTTGCGGCGGGAAGATAAACGGGGTACCCGATCCGTGCGACGCGCGGCCCCGCGATCTTGAGCCCGACGAGCGCCTTGCGCGGGGAGTCCTTCGCCTTCTCCAGCGCGAGGCGTCCCACGAAGTCACCCGGCTTGGTGAAGCTTACCAGGCGGCCGAGCCCAGCCTCGAATGGCGTCGTCTCGCGATTCAGCTCCTGCCCGTACAGCGGCATTCCGGCCTCGAGCCGCAAGGTGTCGCGCGCCCCGAGTCCCGCCGGCACGAGCCCGCGCGACGCGCCGGCCTCGAGCAACGTATCCCACACGCGCACCGCATCGTCCCACGCGACGAACAGCTCGAAGCCGTCCTCGCCAGTGTACCCGGTGCGGGCGAGAATCGCGGGCACACCGCACGCGCGCGTCTCCGTTCCCGAGTAGTACTTGATCGTGCTCAGGTCGACGTCGACGAACGGCTGCAGAATCTCCGCCGCGCGCGGGCCCTGGATCGCAACGAGCGACGTGCGCATCGATGCATCGTCGAGCGTCGCATCGAAGTTCGCGAGGCGCTCGCGCAGCGCAGCGGACACAGTCTCCACGTTCGACGCGTTGGGCACCACCATGTACCGCGTGTCGCCGAGTCGGTACACGATGAGATCGTCGAGGATGCCGCCGTTCGCGTCGCAGATCATCGAGTAGTGTGCGCGCCCCACGGCCAGTTTGCCCGGCGCGGTCACCAGTGCGTAATCGAGTGCAGCGGCCGCTTCGGGTCCATCGATGAAGATCTCACCCATGTGAGACAGGTCGAACAACCCCGCATCCCTACGGACGGCCAAATGTTCTTCGACGAGACCTTTGTATTGCACCGGCATGTCCCATCCTGCAAACGGAATCATTCGCGCGCCGAGCGCGCGGTGCCGGGCATCAAGCGCGGTTTTCAATTGACCGCACGCCTCCACTGAAGGAAATCTCGCTGGCTAGAGATCGTTCAGATGCGCGAGGGACCACAAAAGATCAACTCTGTTTTCTGCGCTGCGACACACACCTCAGGGATTGTCAGCACCGTGATGAACCTCTGCGCTCAGCCCCGTGAACGACCGCGTGTCATCTTGCATTGCAGGCGCCGCTGGGGACGCCGAAGTCTACCTGCGCCGCAGCATTCCCGGCCGGCTTCCGTCGCCGATGTGCACCTGCGGCGGCGCCGCGCGATGCGGCACGCTCATGCCGCCCGTGAAGCCGAACTCCGGGGAGATCGGTAGCGCGCCGTCGTGCGTGTTGAAGGCGAGGCCGAAGGTGCGCTCGCCCGATCCCGCGGTGAGCGTACGCGCGGGCACGGAGAGATCGCCGCTCGCGAGCTGCGCCGGCGAGAACATCGCGACATCGGGCGACTCGGTCGCCGCCCAGAGATTGCCGCTGTTGTCGAAGGCCACCTCGTCGAACGAATACGAGAGCCCCGCCTGCTGCGCAAACGTTGGATCGCCGTGTGACGAGGCGCCGAGCTGCGCCGACGTATAGCCCACGATGTACCCGGCCTCCGTGCCCTCCCACAGATTCCCCGAGCGATCGAAGGCGAGCCCCGAGCCATGATCGAGAAACGGCGAGACGAGGCTGTCCGTGGGATCGATCGTGCCGCTCCCGCCCGCGATCGCGCTCGACGACACCTTGTACGTCACCGGCACATCGAAGCCCGCAATCCACAGGCTTCCGTTGTGATCGAAGGCGAGGCCGAGCGGGCCGTTGGGTGAGTCGATGGTGAGCATCGGCGCCGGATCGGCGAGCGCGCCGCTCCACGACTGGACGTCGCTCGCCGCGTACTCGAGCACGTTGTTTCCGTTGTAGTAGCCCACCCAGAGATTCCCCTGCGCGTCGAACGCGATTCCCCACGGCTCCTTCGCTGTAAGGATCGCGACCGTCGGCGTCGACTCGCCACTCACGAGCTGCGCCGGCGTGAATTTCAGGATCTGCTGATTGATGTAGTCCGTCACCCACATGTTGCCGGCGGAGTCGAACGCGGCGCCGGAAATAGTGAGCGCGGCGGCCGCGGTGCCGACGGTGTCCACCGTGCTGATCGTCCCCCCGCTCGCCAGCTGCGCCGACGCGTATCCCTCGGCCAGATTCACGGAGCCCCACTTCCCCACCCACATCCTGCCGGAGCCGCCGCGAATCGTGTACGTGGCGGTGACGGAATTCATCTGGGCGACCTCCACCATCACCGGGCTCCCCGTGACGACGCCGAAGAGCACGGGGCTCACGAGCGAGTCGGCAGCGGTGACGTAATTCGCGTGGGCGACGTACTGTCCGGGGACGAGTCCGCGCAGCGTGTCTGTCGCGGAGACCACGGTGGCGAGTGCGGCCGGACCCTGCACCGCGACGGCGCCCGCGCGCGAGATGGGCGTGTTCACGATCACCTCGAGCGCCGCGCTTCCCGGATCCGTTCCAACCTCGCGATTGCCGCACGCGGTGATCGCCAGCGCCGCCAGCAGAGTTGCCGCCGGACGCGCGAATTTACGGAGCTCCATGAAGACCTCGACCTCGGGGTGTTGCGACACGGAGTACCTCAGCGGCGCCCATTAGATACCTCCGATCAACAGACGATCGGGAGGTCCCAAAGCCACCGCTACGCCCGTCATCCGTGTTAACATCCTGTGTCGCCCCGCAACCCCTCCAAATGCCGAAAAAAAGCACCCCCGCCAAGCCGATCGACCGCCTCCGCGAAGTCTGCCTCGCGCTCCCCGAGGCGCACGAGGTCGAGGCGTGGAGCGAGCCCACCTTCCGCGTGAAGAACAAGATCTTCGCGATGTACTCCGACTCCGACAATCACCACGGCGCAGGCCGCCCGTGCGTGTGGCTCAAGTCGACGCACCTCATCCAGGACATGCTCATTCACGAGGATTCGGATCGGTACTTCGCGCCGCCTTACGTCGGGCCGAAGGGATGGCTGGGAATTCGCCTCGACCGCCGTCCGAACTGGACGACGATCGCCGATCTCGTTCGGGATGCGTACCTGCTCATCGCGCCCAAGCGAAGAGCGGCGAAGGTCGCGAAGAGGTAGATGCGAAAAGGCCGCCCCGAAAGGCGGCCTTCGCTCAACGACTGTGTTGCGCTGAGTTACGCCTGCTTCACGGCCTGAACCTCGATCGAGATCTTGACCTCGTGTCCGATCACGACGCCGCCGCTCTCGATCGCCTGGTTGTACACGAGTCCGAAGTCGCGCCGGTCGATCTTCCCCTTGGCGCTGAAGCCGATGCGATCGCCGCCCCACGGATCCTTGCCGGAGCCTTCGTTCGTGGCCTCGAGCGTGATCTCCTCCGTCACGCCGCTGATGGTGAGATTCCCCGTGAGCGTGAACTCCGAACTGTCGCCGGAGACTTTCGTGCTCTTGAAGGTGATCTCGGGATACTTCGCGACATCGAAGAAGTCCGCGCTGCGGAGGTGCTCATCGCGCTGCGCCGTGCGCGTATCGATGCTCGCGGTCTTGATCACCGCGCTGACCGACGATGCCGACGGATTGCCGTCGACGAGCACGATGTCGCCCTCGACGTCGGCAAAGAGTCCCTTAACCGTGCTGATCATCAGATGCTTGACGGCGAACTCGACGTGCGAATGACTGGGATCGATCTTCCAGGTGGTACTTGTGGCTGGTGCTTGCGTTGTGGCCATGGGGCGACTCCTGTGACGTGAAATGACGATCTCTTGAATTCAAGAGATCTCACGTCGATTTGGTTCCCGGTCCCCCTACTACCACCACCGCATGCAGCCCCATTTTCTTGAGCAGCCGGATCGCGGTTCGCTTTTCCGCCGCCGACAGTCCGCTCGTCGCCAGCTCGATCACGGCTGCGTGCCCAGGCCAAATCCGCTTCATGAGCGCCGTCCCCGAGGCCGTCAAATGCAGATACGCCAGGCGCCGGTCGGTCTCGCACGCCTTGCGTGCAATCAGCCTTCTCCCGACGAGCTTGTTGATGACGTACGTCAGGCTGCCGCTCTGCAGCAGCACTCGCTCGCTCACGTCGCCGGCGGTGAGATCGCCCTTGTGATGCAGCACCTCGAGCACGGCAAACTCGGTGAGAGAAAGCTCACCGCGCTCGATGTCCAGCTTCGCGAGCTCTCCCACCGCCTCGTGCGCACGACTCAAAACCACCCACAGCTTGAGGGCGGCATCCTGCTCGGAGTCGGGGATCCTGCCGTTGCGGGCCATGTGGCACACAAGATAGCGAAATCTTTACCCGCCCCGCGAATCCGCCTGGCGCCTTTCTGCCCGAGCCCGCTGGCTGGGAACGTGCATAGGTCGTGTCCATGACCGATCGCCCGCCCGGCCGCGACACCGCCGCCGTACTCGCCCTCGAAGAATCATCCGAATTGCGGGATCGCTCCGCCTCGCCCCCCGGCGAAATCGAGTCGCCGAGCCTCGCGAATCTCGAGAGCGCGATGGAGACGCAGCCCGCGGTGCGCTCGCTCGCCGCCACGCTGCTCGTGATCATCGCGACCTTCTACACACTCTACTTCGCGCGCGCCTTCTTTCTCCCGGTCACATTCGGGCTGCTCCTCAACCTGCTCTTGAGCCCCTTCGTGCGCACGCTCAAGCGCGCGCGTATTCCGTATCCGATCGGCGCCGCGATCGTGGTGCTCTCGATCGTCGCCGTCGTCGCCGTCGGCGGCTACTTCCTCGCCGAGCCTGCGCAGGAATGGGTCACGAAGGCGCCCCAGTCCGTCGCCGCCGCCAACGTCAAGCTCCGCAAGCTCCGGCGGCCGATGGAGCAGGTGACCAAGTCCGCCGACCAGATGGCGCGCGCCGCGACCACCGGCAGTTCCACTCCGCGCGTGCAGGAGGTGACGCTCGCCGGTCCCACGCTCATGGATCGCGTCGTCGGAGCCTCCGAGACCTTTCTCGCCGGCGCGCTCGAAACACTCGTCCTCCTCTACTTCCTGCTCGCCTCCGGCGATCTCTTCCTGCAGAAGCTGACGAAGATGCTCCCCGAATTTCGCGACAAGAAGAAAGCCGTCGCGATCGCGCGCGAGACGGAGACATCGATCTCGATGTATCTCACCACCGTCGCGCTCATCAACGTGTGCGAAGGGGGCGTCGTCGCACTCGTGATGTGGGCGCTCGGCATGCCCAACCCGGTGTTGTGGGGCGTACTCGTGCTCTTCCTCGAGTTCATCCCCTATCTCGGCGCGCTCGTGATGGTCGGCGTGCTCACGCTCGCCGCGCTCTCGACCTTCGATGGCATCGGCCACACGATCGCCGTCCCCGCGAGCTACCTGGCCATCAATCTCCTCCAGGCCTACCTCGTCACGCCGCTTCTGCTCGGAAAGCGGCTCACGCTCAACCCGGTCGCGATCCTGATGGGGCTGATCCTCTGGTGGGAGATCTGGGGCGTCGCCGGCGCGTTCATCGCCGTGCCGCTCCTCGCCACCTTCAAGATTCTCTGCGACCACATCGAGACGCTCGCCCCTGTCGGCGAGTTCCTGGGCGACTGAGCGCTAGAGCCGGCTCATCTTCACCAGGATTGCCTCGTGCTCCACGCTTCCGGTGGAAGTTGCGGGATCTTCCATCGCGGAGCATGCGCACAGAACCGCGCAGCTCACGAACGTGAGCGCCTTGCGAGAGATCGACATGGTCTTTGCGTCCCCGTCTTTCGGCGAGTTTGCCTTTGTCGCTGGGCCCAGAGCCGAGCTCGAGCCCCTAGCGATCCTGCCGTACTATGGGTTAGTAGGATGATCCTACTAGCGTGATGCGTCCGCCTGGTCCAAGCAACTCGAATCCACATCGTGAATTTCTCATCCGCAGCAGGCAATTTCGTCCCGAGTGAGGTAGAGCGAAGCGATCACCGCGCTGCAGTCACCGCGGGCTTCCTCGGATGGACTCTCGATGCATTCGATTTCTTCATCGTTGTCGTCACACTGACTGCGATTGGAAAGGATTTTCACGTCTCTGATGCCGATATGGCAAAGACCCTTGCAGTGACGTTGGCCTTCCGGCCAGTGGGTGCATTCATCTTCGGAATGCTCGCCGACCGATTCGGCCGACGAATCCCACTCATGATCAACCTCGTGTTCTACTCCATTCTCGAGGTGGCCTCGGGGATGGCCACGTCGTACACGATGTTCTTCTGGCTGCGCGCAATGTTCGGCATCGGCATGGGCGGCGAATGGGGCGTGGGCGCATCGCTCGTGATGGAGAAGAGCCCCGTGAAGCACCGCGGCATTCTCTCCGGATTGCTCCAGGAGGGCTACGCGACGGGAAATCTCCTCGCGTCCGTCGCCTACTTTCTCATCTTTCCGCACTACGGCTGGCGCCCACTCTTCTTCATCGGCGGCCTTCCCGCGCTCCTCGCGATCTTCGTGCGCATGAGGGTGAAGGAATCGGAAGTCTGGAAGCGCACGCGTCATCACGATTTCAAGTCGCTCTTCCGCGCGATTCTCTCGCAGTGGCGCCTCTTCCTCTATCTCACGTTGCTGATGGCGCTGATGAACTGCGTCTCGCACGGTACGCAGGACATGTATCCGACCTTCCTGCAGCGCGACTGGGGAATGTCGCCGCGCATGCGCTCGGCGCTCAACGCCTTCGCCGCCGTCGGCGCGATCATCGGCGGCGTCGCCTTCGGCTATCTCTCCGATCGCATCGGGCGCCGCAAGTCCATCGTGCTCGCACTCGCGCTCGCCGTGTTCATGATTCCGCTCTGGGCATTCGCGCCCAGCATCGTGCTGCTCGTGGTGGGCGCCTTCCTGATGCAATTCATGGTGCAGGGCGCGTGGGGCGTGATCCCCGTGCACATCAACGAGCTCGCGCCGGACTCCGTGCGCGGCTTCATCCCCGGCTTCGCGTACCAGTGCGGCGTGCTGATCGCTGGGACCGTCGTCTACATCGAGGCGACGCTCGCGGGGCACATGTCGTACGCCAAGGCGATGGCCATTACGGCGCTCACCGTCTTCATCCTCGCCGCTGTGGTCGCCGCCCTGGGCCGGGAGAATCACAGGGTAGCCTTTGGCGCCGCGCCCTGACGATCACGGGGTCCTATTCGCGGACCGGCGGCGCCTGCTATACCTTTAGGGCAGGTATGTCCTTTCTAGAGTTGTACCAATCGCAGCAGGTTGCGTCGTCTCCCCGTGCTCCGCGCTTAAGTCGCGGCCACCGGCGCGGAAGAGCGTGGATGCTCATCGCATGCGCGGCATCGCTCGCGGCGAGCGCTCCCGCACGCGCGCAGGCAACCACCACGCCGGTGCCCGTCGGTCCCGCGCCCCCGGATCCCGCGCTCGCTTCGCCGCGCGCAGCAGTCACCGCCGCCTTCGACGCGATGTCGCACAAGCAGTGGGCGCGCGTCGCCGCACTCTCCGACTCCGCGTTTCTGAGCCAGTGGCGCGATCAGCAGCTCGTCTACGCGGACGCGGACAAGATCGAGCGCGACAACAAGAAGAAGCATCAGAAACAGTACGGACTGCCGAAGTGCGTGCAGAAATACTTCGAATCCCAGGAATCGCACTACAGCGACACCTTCCTCAAGGGATTCGCCGGCGCGAAGTCGATCACGCAGCTCGAGGGGCTCACCCCCGAGCAGCTATTCGCGAGCTGGCTCGCCGGCGGCGACGAGGTGAAGTCCAACGAGCGCACGACGACGCGCACCATCCTCGGCGAGATCCCCGAGAGCGAGTATCTCATGCACGTCGTCTACCGCATGACGCCAACGCCGGCAGGCACGAGCGACGACGGCGTCGAGCGCATCACCGTGCGCCGCTACAATGGCGCGTGGCACGTCGTGCCCAACGACGACATTCGGCTCGCGGGACGCTCCTACTCCTGGCAATCGAGCAAGTGATCGGCGCCTCGTGGCGATGAGGCGACGGAGCGAGGCGATTGGCCCGCTCCCGTGGGTCGGCGTCATCATGGGCAGCAAGAGCGACCTCGAATATCTCGCGCCCGCGGTCGAGATTCTCACCGAGCTACAGATTCCGCACGAGGTCCGCACCGTCTCGGCGCACCGCACCCCCGTCTGGATGGCCGAGTATGCGACGAGCGCGGAGTCGCGCGGGCTCGAGGTGATCGTCGCAGCAGCGGGCGGTGCAGCGCACCTCCCGGGAATGGTCGCAGCGCACACGATCCTTCCCGTACTCGGCGTTCCCGTTCCGGCGACGATGCTCAATGGAATCGACTCCCTGCTCTCCATCGTGCAAATGCCGCGCGGCGTTCCGGTCGGCACGCTGGCGATCGGCAAGCCGGGCGCTGCCAACGCCGCCCTCCTCGCTGCCGCAATCTGCGCGGCGAAGCGACCCGAGCTCCGTGAGCGTCTGCGCGCGTGGCGCGCGGCGCGCACCGCCGAGGTGATGGAGGAGGAGCGCTCGCGGTGACACCGGTTCTTCCCGGCGCCACGATCGGCATTCTCGGAGGAGGGCAGCTCGGACGGATGATGACGCTCGCCGCGCGCGTGCTCGGCTACCACGTCATCATCCTCGATCCCGATCCCAACTGCGCCGCCGGCGCCGTCGCCGATCGCGTGATCGCCGCGCCCTTCGATGACATTGCCGCCGCCACCGAGCTCGCGAACGCGTGCGACGTCATCACCGTCGAGATCGAGAAGATCGGCGCGAATGCCATGGCCGCGGCGAGCGCGATCGTCCCCGTGCGCCCGGGCGGGCACGTGCTCCACATCATCCAGGATCGCGCGCGCCAAAGGCGCTGGCTCAATGAGCGCGACGTTCCCCTCGGCCCCTTCTGGGTTGCGAACACCGCCGAGGAGCTCGGCCTCGCGATGAAGGCTGCCGGCGCGCATGCATTCGTAAAATCGTCGTTCGGCGGCTACGATGGACGTGGGCAGACGCGCACGTCGCCGCGCGATGACGCAAGCGAGGTGTGGAGCTCACTCGGCTCGTCGACGTGCGTGGTCGAGAAGGCACTCGATCTCGAGGGCGAGATCTCGGTGATGGTGGCGCGGCGTCCCGGCGGAGCGTGCGCGACATTTCCGCCGGCGCTCAATCATCATGTGAGCGGTGTGCTCGACTGGTCGGTGATCCCTGCTCCGATCTCCGGCGCCGTCGCGCGCGACGCCGTGCGAATAGCGCGCGGGATCGCGGAGCAGATGGATGTGGTGGGGCTGCTCGCAGTGGAGATGTTCATGTTGCGCGACGGACAGCTCGTGGTGAACGAGCTCGCGCCGCGACCGCACAACTCCTTCCATCACACCGAGTACGCGTCGCTCACGAGTCAGTTCGAGCAGGGCATCCGCGCCGTCTGCGATCTTCCACTCGGCGACACCGAGAGCATCCGGCCGGCGGCGATCGCGAATCTCTTCGGCGATCTCTGGCTGCACGATGGAGCGACGCCGCGCTGGGAACAGGCGCTCGCGCTTCCCGGCGTGCACATTCATCTGTACGGCAAGTCGCCGCGCGCGGGACGAAAGATGGGACACGTGGGCGCGGTGGGTGCGACGGCGGAGGAGGCGGTGACGTTGGCGATCGATGCCCGCGCGCGACTGATGCCGCGGTAGCTGTGGTTGTAGTTCGGCTGCCGTAAGCGCTATTGTCGTCTACCCGAATTGCTCGTCAGTCGCTTTACTCGGCAAACGCCGAACATTCCTGCACACAAATGTCCGCACCCCCTGTAGTCATTTCACTGTTTGGGCAGTTTCAGCCAGGCTATGCGGATTATCCCTGTTTAACCAGGCAAGCATCATAAACGGAATCTGTTATGACTAACCAGCAGAAAGCTACACCGTCCGAAACTGCGATGAGCGCGATGGATGCCATCTATCATCGCCGCGCCGTGCGTGACTATGCGCCTCAGAAAATCGATCAGGCCGTGATCCGCACACTGCTCGAGGCGGCCGTCCACGCTCCCACCGCCGTGCATGAGGAGCCATGGGCGTTTGTCGTCATTCAGGATAAGAACATCCTGAATCGCCTGTCGGATACCGTGAAAGAACTCCTGACCCGTGGAACTGATCCCATTCATCCTCTGGGGGGAAGCCATACGTCTGATCGCTTCACGACCCCGGAATTCAATGCCTTCTATAACGCCGGAACGCTGATCGTTATCTGTGGAAAGCCGATCGGACCGTTCGTCGTCTCCGACTGCTGGCT
>Ga0208078_1000382_pt1 | contig 11763 bp, 9 predicted proteins | sample NGESurdeep072012_3_FD_184468 | JGI IMG/M metagenome (GOLD analysis project Ga0208078, IMG submission 184468) | Arctic peat soil microbial communities from Barrow, Alaska - NGEE Surface sample 53-2 deep-072012 (SPAdes) | ecosystem: Environmental > Terrestrial > Soil > Wetlands > Peat ...
AAAATCTGTTCGGCCGAGCCCTTGAACTTCAGCTCGAAACCGGCGCTGCAGGTTCCGCGCATGCCGAGCGTTTCCCATTCGAGGCTCTTCTCCAGCGTGTAGTCGTCCCGGGTCATGGCCAGCAGCACCTGGTCGGAGCCGGCGGCATCGTTGGCGCGGCGGGCGATTGAGACGATGCCGTCGGCCTGCGCGCCATAGGAGATCACGGTGGCGTTGCGCGTCAGCGAGATCTCGGCATCCGTGCGCTCGACGGCGGCGGTGGAGAAGCGGATGTTTCCGCCGTTCTGGCCTTCCGTGGTCGAGGAGGCCAGCAGCATCTGTTCTGACGCCACGCGGCGCATCAGCGCCTCATGCCAATTGCTGCCGGTGCCGTGCCGGACCAGACAGGCGACCTTGGTCTGATGCATCGCGAAGATCATCGCCGTGGAGGCGCAGGCGCGGCCGAGCGTGTAGCACATGTCGGCAATATCCGATATCGAGGCGCCGTCGCCGCCGAACGCGAGCGGAATCTGGACACCCAGAAACCGCTGCAGACGCGCCGTGTCGATGGCCGCTTTCGGAAAGCGCGCGTCGCGATCGACTTCCTCGGCCTCCGTCGCCGCAGCCGCTGCGACCGCGGCCGTCCGTTGCGGGAAGGAACTGCGATCGACAATGAATTGTTCGCTGGTCTCGTCCGCGGCAGCGCCGCGGAGCCTGGCTTCCTGCACATTCATGACCGATATGCCTCGTGGTTTGTCGGTGCGAAAGATCTACGCGAGCCTTGCGCAATGCCACATCGTTCGCTTGAACAGCTTCCGATCGGACTTCAAGGCTAAGGATTTAATTCAAATGCGTCGATGATAATCAGGGTAAACGGTCGCCGTTTCCGCGATGAGAGTTAACCCGCGGTGTTTCGATGCATCGTCTTTCCGCAATCGCCGTTAGCGTTAAGAGCAGAATGACGAGTTGCGTCGAACAAGAGTCACTATTTTTCAAAGACCGGCGGAATTATAAATGCGCATGGTAACAGCCGATTTCGGCATCGCCGGGTCGGGCGATGGCGTACGGACGCGACAGGTGGAAGCCGAAGATGCAAGCCTTCAACGCCGATGTTCAGGACCGTATCCTTGCGCTGGTCCAGGCGATCCTCGATCAGAACGCAATCTCTGTTGAAGTTAGCCCTGAGTCGCGGCTGGTCGATGTCGGGCTGACCTCGATGGACATGGTCAACCTGATGCTGTCGGTCGAGGCCGAATTCGATTTCACGATTCCGCAAGCCGAGATCACGCCCGAGAATTTCCAGTCGGTCAAAACGCTGGAGCTGATGATCGTCAGTCAGCTGCAGCCGGAAGCGGCGGCCTGACCGGGCGCGCGTTCGTGCGCGATGGATGCGAATCAAATTTTCAAACGTAAGACTTCGCCGTCCGGTTCGCACAACGGGTCGCGCGAATGCGCGCCCGATGACAGGCTACGGCGTAACCTGACAAGGCGGAACATTTCGCTAATCCGTCCCTGCCGGGATGACGGAGAGCGTTCTTGTTCCCTACACGCTCCCCCATTAGGATAGAGCTCGAAATGAGGTTGTCGCCCTTCGATGGCATCTTTGTCGCGCTACAAACGGAGAAGTGGAGAGGGCATGGCGAAGGCGATCCTGGGCATTATCGGCGGTTCCGGCATCTACGACCTGCCCGGGCTGGAGAACGTGCGCGAGGAGGCGATTGTGAGCCCTTGGGGCGAGCCTTCGGCGCCGGTGCGGCACGGCACCATCGCCGGCCTGCCGGTCGTGTTTCTGCCGCGCCACGACCGGGGTCACCGGCTGTCGCCGTCCGACATCAATTACCGCGCCAATATCGACGTGCTGAAACGCGCCGGCGTCACCGACCTCGTCTCGTTGTCGGCCTGCGGCTCGTTCAGGGAGGAACTGCCGCCCGGCACCTTCGTGCTGGTCGACCAGTTCATCGACCGCACCCACAAGCGCGAAAGCTCGTTCTTCGGCAGGGGCTGCGTGGCGCATGTGTCGATGGCGCACCCGGTATCGCCACGGCTGCGCATCCATCTCGCCGCCGCCGCCGAGGCTGAGGGGATCTCGATCGCGCGCGGCGGCACCTATGTCTGCATGGAAGGTCCGCAATTCTCCAGCTACGCCGAAAGCATGACTTACAAGGAGTCTGGCTATTCGGTGATCGGCATGACCAATATGCCGGAGGCCAAGCTCGCCCGCGAGGCGGAGATCTGCTACGCCACCATTGCCATGGTGACCGACTTCGATTGCTGGCATCCCGACCACGATGCCGTCACGGTCCAGGACATCATCCGGGTTTTGACCACGAACGCGGAGAAGGCAAAGGGTCTGGTGGCGCGCCTGGCCAGGGAATTCCCCAGGGAGCACGAACCCTGTCCGATCGGCTCGGACCGCGCGCTCGACACCGCTATCATTACCTCCCCGGAGGCGCGCGATCCCGTTCTGTTGAAGAAGCTCGATGCGGTGGCGGGGAGGATCCTGCGCGCGTGAGGCTGATGCAGCGTTTTCGAGCGAACGGTTCTGATTTAATCGGAACAGAAGGGGCTGCGGCAGTGAAAAACCGGGCGGGCAGTAACGATTTCCCGTCAGGTGCTGAGGCCTGAGCGTTACAGATTACTTTTTGACGTAGGTTGGGATATTCAAGTCTATATCCCACGTGAATGTCTGATCAGGGATGTTCATGAATTTCATATCGCAAGTGTATGATGCTTTGCTTTTGAGCGTCAGAGTCTTGCCGTCAAAATGATAGCTTTGCAAAAATGTTTTGATGTCTTTCTCAAAGGGCGCAATGGTACATGCATGACCAGGAATCGACATGTCCACCTGCCAGACCTTGAAATCCTTGTCGACAGATAGCTGCAACACGGCGTGTGACACGTTATAGGAATTGTCGTGCCGGTCCGCGAGCTTACTGCGTGTCTTTTCCATGGACGACAGATTGCCGTTCTCAATACCGGCCATATCATCTGCCGCCGGCGAAAAAGAATAGAAGTGAATTCGCACCCAGGAGTAACCCGGAGCGTTCAATCGTGGTTCGATGGTTGCGACAACGCTGGATAACGAGAAGGCAGTGGAATCAACCGAAAAACTGGCGGCCGTCGCGAAAGGGTCTTTCGTAGGCGGCGTTGGATCCGCAAAGGCGGTGTTGCTCATCAGGAGCGGCAGCATCAGCGCCATGCGAACGGTGCGGTCTCGACGTGACATTTTTACCTCCAGGCCGAGCATGGATATTCATCCGGGCCAACGGATGGATCGAAATACTTGACCAATCGTGCACATATGCGGATTCGGCGCGCAGCGGGCGTGAGGATATGATTCTTTGTACTTAACGGAGGGTCATTACATGCGAGGCAATTTTGGATAAACTGCTGATATCGATGGGCAACAAATGAAGGTCGACGGCAGGCATATCCGCAGCATCTGGCTTGAACCCGACGGCGCGACGGTCAGCGCCATTGATCAGCGCCGGCTGCCGCATCATTTCGTCGTGGCGCGGCTCGAGACGTGCGAAGCGGCGGCGGACGCGATCGGATCCATGCTGGTGCGCGGCGCGCCCCTGATCGGGGCGACCGCGGCCTTCGGGATGGCGCTGGCGATGCGGGCCGATGGCTCCGATGCCGCGCTCGATCATGCCTATGCGAGGTTGCTTGCGACGCGGCCGACGGCGATCAACCTGAAATGGGCGTTGGATGAGATGCGCTCGATGTTGCGGCCATTGGCGCCATCGCAACGAGCGGCGGCGGCCTATTCCCGTGCCGCCGAGATCGCGGAAGAGGATATCGCCATTAACAAGGCCATCGGCGGGCACGGCCTGGCGCTGATCAAGGCGGTCGCGGCAAGCAAGAAGCCCGGCGAACGCGTCAATGTGCTGACCCATTGCAATGCCGGCTGGCTCGCCACCGTCGATTGGGGCACCGCCACCGCCCCGATCTATCTGGCGCATGACCGGGGCCTCCCCGTCCATGTCTGGGTCGACGAGACCCGCCCGCGCAATCAGGGTGCCTCGCTCACCGCCTGGGAACTCGGCCATCACGGCGTGCCGCATACCGTGATCCCGGATAATACCGGCGGCCACCTGATGCAGCACGGCATGGTCGATCTCGTGATCGTCGGCACCGACCGGGTGACGGCGGATGGGGACGTCTGCAACAAGATCGGTACCTATCTTAAGGCGCTCGCCGCGCATGACAATGGCGTGCCGTTCTATGTGGCGCTGCCTTCACCGACCATCGACTTCGGCGTCGATGACGGCATCAGGCAAATTCCGATCGAGCAGCGCGCCAACGAAGAAGTTACGGATATAACCGGACTGACCGCCGACGGACGGATCGAGACGGTGCGGATCGTGCCCGCGGGCACGCCGGTCGCGAATTATGGTTTCGATGTCACGCCGGCGCGGCTGGTAACGGGGTTGATCACCGAGCGCGGCGTGCTCAGCGCGAATCGCGCGGCGCTATCGGCCGCATTCCCCGAGCGAACCGCGAGCGCGGCCGAATAAGGAAGCAAGCCTATGCAGAGTGCCTGGATCGATCGCGACGCCGAAGCGGCGGTGGCCCGCTACGCGGACCTCGGCCGCGATCTGGCGCTGCGGGTCTATACCACGCGTCTCCTGGGTCAGGATCCGCGCCTGGTGCTGCACGGCGGCGGCAACACCTCGGTGAAGACCCGGCTTGCCGATCTCAACGGCGAAGATGTCGACGTGCTCTGCGTCAAGGGCTCCGGCTGGGACATGGGCGGAATCGAGCCCGCGGGCCTGCCGGCGGTCCGCCTTGCGCCATTGCTGAAACTTCGCTCCCGCGAACAGCTTTCTGACGAGGAAATGGTGCGTTTGCAGCGCGCCAATCTTATCGACCCGGCGGCGCCGAATCCGTCGGTCGAAGCGCTGCTGCACGCCTTCCTCCCGCACAAATTCGTCGACCACACCCATTCGACCGCGGTGCTAGCGCTCACCGACCAGCCCGATGGCGAAGCATTATGCCGCGAGGTTTTTGGCGCGCGGGTGGGCTACGTACCCTACATCATGCCGGGCTTCGGTTTGGCCAAAGCCGCGGCAAGGGTGTTCGAGGCGGATCCCTCCGTTGAAGGCCTGATCCTCGTCAAGCACGGCATCTTCAGCTTCGGCGCCGAGGCACGGCAAGCCTATGAGCGCATGGTCGCGCTGGTGAGTCTTGCGGAGCAGCGGCTCGCGAAAAACCGCAAGCCGGCTTTTGTCGGCGCCAAACTGCCGGCCCGGCCGGCAGCGGTAGCGGATGTCGCGCCGATTATTCGCGGCGCCTGCAATCTGCCGGACCGCAGAAGCGACGGCGCCTGGAAGCGTTTTGTTCTGGACTTCCGCGCATCGGACGCGGTGATGAATTTTGTCAATGGCGCCGAGGTTGAACGCTATGGTCAGGCCGGCGTGGTGACGCCCGACCATAATATCCGCATCAAGAACCGCCCGCTCGTTGTTGCCGCACCGGGGGACGGGGAACTCGCCGGTTTCAGGGAGCAGGTCCGTCGCGCCGTCGCGGCATATGGCGCGCGCTATCAGGATTACTTCGCCCGCAACAACGCGCGCGTCGGCGGAATCAAGACCATGCTCGATCCCGCACCGCGCGTGGTGCTGGTGCCCGGTGTCGGCCTGTTCGGGCTCGGCCGCAGCAAAAAGGACGCGAAAATCGCCGCCGATCTTGCCGAGGCTGCGATTGCCACCGTCACCGATGCCGAGGCCGTCGGCCGGTTTGAGCCGCTGCCGGAGGCCGATCTGTTCGACGTCGAATACTGGTCGCTCGAGCAGGCGAAACTCGGCAACATAAAAGAGCTGCCGCTGGCGGGACAGGTCGCCGTCATCACCGGTGCTGCGGGTTCAATCGGGTTTGCGACCGCGCAGGCGTTCGCGGCGGCCGGCGCCGAAGTCGCGCTGCTGGATGTCGACGAGGCCGCCGCGCAGGCCAAAGCCAGGGCGATTGGAGCTGCTGCGCTTGGGATCGGATGCGACGTTACCGACGCCGCATCGGTGCGGGATGCGTTCGCGGCAGTCGCGGCGGCGTTCGGCGGGGTCGACATCGCGGTGTCGAATGCCGGCGCCGCCTGGCAGGGTCGGATCGGCGAGGTCGACGAGGCGGTGTTACGCGAGAGTTTCGAGCTGAATTTCTACGGCCACCAGCGCGTCGCGCAGGCCGCCGTGGCGGTCATGCGGGCGCAGGGCACCGGCGGCGGCTGCCTGCTGTTCAATGTTTCCAAGCAGGCCGTCAACCCCGGACCCGATTTCGGCCCTTATGGCCTGCCGAAGGCGGCGACGCTGTTTCTGGTGCGGCAATACGCGCTCGACCACGGCGGCGAAGGCATTCGCGCCAACGCCGTCAATGCCGACCGCATCCGATCCGGCCTGCTGACCGAGGAGATGATCGCGTCACGCTCCAAGGTCCGCGGTCTGAGTGAAGAGGCTTATATGCGCGGCAACCTGCTCGGCCGGGAAGTGACGGCCGAGGACGTGGCGCAGGCGTTTCTGGCCCAGGCCCTGGCGCTCAAGACAACCGCCGACGTGACCACCGTGGATGGCGGCAACATCGCGGCCGCACTGCGGTAAGGAGGGATCGGACCATCAAGGTTGTTGACGAACCGGAACGCCTGATGTCGAACTTCATTGGCGGGGGATGTCTGCCGCGGGCGAAAAAGCCATAAAGCCAATAAAGAAAAGGTTTTTCAGGGAGAACGCAGGTGGAAGAGTTTGACTATGTCGTCGTCGGCGGCGGGTCCGCCGGTTGTGTGGTGGCCAGCCGTCTCAGCGAGAATCCGAAAGTAACGGTCTGCCTGCTGGAAGCCGGCGGCGCCGGAAATAATTGGGTGGTCAAGGCTCCGATCGGCATCGCGATCCAGGTGCCGTCCAAGACCAACAACTGGGCTTTTGAAACCGTGCCGCAGCCGGGTCTGAATGGCCGTGTCGGCTACCAGCCCCGTGGCAAGGCTCTCGGCGGATCGAGCGCGATCAACGCCATGGTCTACATCCGCGGGCATCGCTCCGATTATGACGGCTGGGCGGCACTGGGCAACACCGGCTGGGCCTATGACGACGTGCTGCCCTACTTCAAGAAATCCGAGAACAACGAGGTCGTCAAAGATGACTTTCACGGCACCGGCGGTCCGCTGAACGTCGCCAAAATCAGAACCGGCAACCCGTTTCAGGAATATTTTCTGGAAGCCGGACGCCAGCTGCAGCTTCCCATGAACGCCGACTTCAACGGCGCGCACCAGATGGGACTCGGCGTCTATCAGGTCACCCAGAAGAACGGCGAACGCTGGAGCGCGGCGCGCGCCTATATCGAGCCGAATCTGTCGCGCCCAAACCTCAAAGTCGTCACGGGCGCGCAGGCCCGCAAAATTCTCTTCGACGGCAAGCGCGCGGTCGGCGTCGAACTCAGCCGCGATGGCAAACCTCAGTCCGTGCGGGCCAGGCGGGAGGTTATTCTCTCCAGCGGCGCGTTGCAGTCGCCGCAACTGCTGATGTTGTCGGGGATCGGCAATGCGCCTGACCTGAAAAGCGTCGGCATCGACGTCGTGCACCATTCGCCCGGCGTCGGGCAGAACCTGCAGGACCATATCGACTTTGCTTTCAGCTACCGTTCGAAGAGCCTGGACAATTTCGGCATCACGTTCGCGGGCTTGCGCAAACTCTGGCAGGAAATAGGACGTTATCGGCGCGATGGCAAAGGCATGATCACATCGAACATCGCGGAGTGCGGCGGTTTTCTCAAGACCGATCCGAGCCTGCCGGTGCCCGACATCCAGCTCCACTTCAGCATGGCCATGGCCGACAATCACGGCCGCAACCGGCATCTCGGCCACGGCTTCGGCTGTCACGTCTGCTTGCTGCGTCCGAAGAGCCGCGGAACCGTGACGCTAAACAGCGCCGACCTGGCGAGCCCGCCGCGGATCGATCCGAAATTCTACGATTCCCCTGACGACCTCGAGGTCATGGTCAAGGCGTTCAAGATCACCCGCCGGATCATGGATGCGGAACCGCTGGCGAAATGGCAGACGGAGGATATGTTCACCGAGGGCGTTCAATCTGACGACGACATTCGCGCCGCTCTGCGCAATCGTTCCGACACCGTCTACCATCCGGTCGGCACCGCCCGCATGGGTACCGACGGCATGGCCGTCGTCGATCCGCAATTGCGGGTGGCCGGGGTCGAGGGCTTGAGGGTGGTGGACGCGTCCATCATGCCGACCCTGATCGGCGGCAATACCAACGCGCCGTCGATCATGATCGGCGAGAAGGCGGCCGACATGATCGGGGCTGCCCAATAAGTCATTCGGTGTCCGGGTGATGCCGATGTGCATCGCAAGTCCGGTGCCTTGGCCTGCAAGACGGAAAATCCAGATGAGCGTCGAGCCATATAAATCCTGGCAGTGCCGGACCTGCGGCTTCATCTACGACGAGGAAAGCGGCGCGCCGGAAGAAGGGCTGGCGCCGGGCACCCGATGGGTCGACGTTCCGGACGACTGGGTTTGTCCTTTGTGCGGCACGCCCAAGAGCGACTTCGACATGGTCGAGTTGTAGGTCAGTCATCTTGTGACACGCCGGTCGCGCGTTCGTCAAAAAAGCAACGATAAACGAAAAGCCCGGGGAGGTGGTCATGCCGCGTCGTTCGACGGTCACGAGCGTCAGTTTCCTTGTATTCGCAGCCCTGCTGGCGGGCATAGCCCATGTAGCGGCGCAGGCAGGCCCCGCGCTGACGGGCAAGGTCGCGGCCGGGCAGGATGCGCTGGAAGGCGTTCTGGTCAGCGCCAAAAAGAGCGGATCGACCGTTACCGTCACGGTGGTGAGCGACAAGGACGGCCGCTACAGCCTTCCGGCGGCTAGGCTTGAGCCGGGCCAGTATTCGCTGCGCATCCGCGCCGCCGGTTACGATCTCGACAGTTCCGCTTCCGTCGCGGTCGCGGCGGACAAGACCGCAACCGCCGATCTCACCTTGCGCAAGACCCAGGATCTCGCCTCGCAGCTTACTAATGCCGAGTGGCTCGCCAGCATGCCGGGTACCGATGCCCAGAAGGGGCAATTGCTCAATTGCGTCGGCTGCCACACGCTGGAGCGTCCGCTGCGCTCGAAATACAGTGCCGATGACTTTATGACGACTATCCTGCCGCGCATGCAGGGCTATGTGAACCAGAGCATTCCGGCGCATCCGCAACTGCGCCGCGCCGAACGTCTGATGGAGGAGCGCGGCGATCAGCGCGTGCAGGTTTACCGGGCCGCGGCCGAGTACCTTGCCAGCGTCAATCTCAGCTCGCGCCCGCAGTGGAATTTTGAACTGAAGACACTGCCGCGCCCGACCGGTGCGGCCACCCGCGTCATCTATACCGAATACGATCTGCCGCGCGAGACGATCTCGCCGCATGACGTGATCGTCGATGGCGGCGGCATGGTCTGGTATTCCAGCTTCGGCGAGCAGAATCTCGGCAGGCTGGATCCCAGAACCGGCAAGGTCACCGAATTTCCAATTCCAGAACACAAGCCGGGCTTTCCGACCGGCCTGCTCGGCCTGCGCAGCGACCGCGAGGGCAATCTGTGGCTCGGCAACATGTATCAGGCCACGATCGCGAAATTCGACCGCAGCAGCGAGACCTTTAAATTCTGGCCGCTGCAGGGCGACGAGAATATCGACGCCGCCCAGATCAACATGGTCAGCCCGCAAAGCTCCGGGGTCGACGGCAGGGTCTGGGCGCAGAACAACGGCTTTGCCGGCGTTCACCGGCTCGATATCGCGACCGGCAAGATCGAGACCTTCGAGCCGTTCAAGGGCGTGCCGGGTCCGCATAATGTCTACGACGTGATCCCGGACTCCGGCAACAACGTGTATTTCACTGATTTCCGCCAGCGCCATATCGGCCGGATCGACGCCAAAAGCGGCGAGGTCAAGCTGTACGAAATCCCGACGCCTAATTCTGCGCCGCGCCGCGGCACCATGGATGCGCAGGATCGGCTGTGGTTCGGGGAATATCGCGGCGACCGCATCGGCATGTTCGACACCAAGACCGGGCAGTTCCGGGAATGGCCGGTGGCGCCGCGATGGTCGGCACCCTACGACGTCATGTCAGACAGGAATGAGGAAGCCTGGACCGGCTCGATGCTGAGCGATCGGGTCACCCGCCTCAACACCAGAACCGGCGAAGCCATCAACTATCTGCTGCCGCGCACGACTAATATAAGACGGGTGTTCGTCGACAATTCCACGACGCCGGTCACATTCTGGGCCGGCAGCAACCACGGCGCGTCGATCATCAAGGTCGAGCCGCTGGAATAACGTGGGCGCGGGAAGAAGGTATTCTCTCTTAGCGCAGCGACAAGCCGGTCGCCGCTTCAAGCTCGGCGATGGCTTGCGGCGCATTGACCACCTTGATGGTGGTCATGCCCATCGCGCGCGCCGGCTTCAGATTGACGCCGAGATCGTCAAGGTACACGCAAGCCCTGGGGTCGACGCCGAGCGCCTCGACCATCATCCGATAGATGCGCGGGTCGGGCTTTCGCAGGCCGATCTTGGCGGACTCGATGACATGATCGAACAGCGCCATCACCTCGGCGACGTAGAGCGACCGGCCGCTCGCGCTGCCGATCGCGTTGGCGGGAAGGTTATTGGTGATGCAGCCGGTCTTCGCCCTGGTCGCGACAATTCGCAGCGCCTCGACCATTTCGGGCCGCAAGTCCCCCGAGAGAAGAGGCAGAACGTCCCTGCCGCGAACCTCCGCGCCCAGCGCCAGCGATTCGGCTGCGAACAGTTGATCGAAGGTTTCGAGATCCACCTCGGCGCGCTCGAATTTCGCCCAGGCATTCTCCGAATGGTTGCTGGCGTTGGTACGCCGGATGATGTCGGCTGGCAACCCGCGCTCACTCTCGAACCGCGCAAACGCCTCGAACGGCGATGATGTTAGCACCCCGCCGAAATCCCAGATCACTGCCTCGACCATCAATCCCGTACCCATTGCGAATGCCAATTCGCAGAACGGCTAGCACGGTGAAATGGGCTGGACCAGCCCTTGGCGATCCGCGGGTTGCGGGCTATCCGTGCTCCAATGAAGATTCTGGTCCCAATGATGGCGGTTCTGGCGCTGCTGCCTGCCGCGCCCGCCCAAGCCATCGTCGGCGGCGGGGCGCCGTTGGCCGAGGGCATCGGCCGCTCCATCATCACCATCGTCGGCTCGCGCGGCAATTTCTGCACTGGCGCCTTGATCGCGCCGAAACTGGTATTGACGGCGGCGCATTGCGTGCAGCCCGGCGCGGTCTACAAGATCGTCGAATATGGCGCGGCCAAAGAGCCGCAGTTGCAGGACGTGAGAACCGTCGCCGTTCACCCCGCCTTCAATATGCAGGCGATGCTGGCCCATCGCGCCACCGCCGACGTGGCGTTGCTGCAGCTCGAGGTGGCCCCGAAGGGGAAGAACACCGCCGTGCTCGCCGCGCCGCAGCTTCCGATTGTCTTCGGCAGTCGCTTCACCATCGCCGGCATCGGCGTCGCCATCCGCGGCGAGGGCTCTAGCGGCGGGACCATTCGCGCTGCCGGCCTGGTCGCGACCGGCCGGCCGGGGACGCTGCAGATCAGGTTGGTCGATCCGCTCACGCAGGGGATGCGGGACGGGCTCGGCGCCTGTACCGGCGATTCCGGCGGCCCGGTGTTCGAGGACCGGCAGGATGGAGCCGCCATCATCGGCGTCATCAGCTGGTCGACCGGCCCAAACGGCGACGCCGGCTGCGGCGGCCTGACCGGCGTCACGCCGCTAACGCT
>Ga0208078_1000383_pt1 | contig 11742 bp, 9 predicted proteins | sample NGESurdeep072012_3_FD_184468 | JGI IMG/M metagenome (GOLD analysis project Ga0208078, IMG submission 184468) | Arctic peat soil microbial communities from Barrow, Alaska - NGEE Surface sample 53-2 deep-072012 (SPAdes) | ecosystem: Environmental > Terrestrial > Soil > Wetlands > Peat ...
GTATGCCCGTCCTCCGGAGCCGCCAAACTCTTCGTTCATCCAGGCAATCACGCGAATCGTGCGCCGGGGATGCAGGCCAAGTTGCTTGATCAGCTGCGCTGTCTGCATGGCCACAACAACGCCGGCGCCATCATCGATGGCCCCGGTGCCGAGGTCCCATGAATCAAGATGACCGGAAACGATCACCACCTGATCAGGCAGCTCACTGCCCTTCAGGTCGGCGACCACGTTATACGAATCCACCTCGGCCAGTTTCTGCGGCGTCAGCACCAGGTGCATGCGAACGTTTCCCTGCTTCGCCAGATACGCAAGAGTGTCTGCATCTTCCGCGGTCACGGCGGCCGCCGGAATCTGCGGAGCATCTTTTTGGTAGATCATGGCGCCAGTATGAGGCAGCCGGTAGTCAGCGCCGCCCACACTCCGCACCAGAGCGGCGATCGCGCCTTGTTTGGCTGCTGCGCTGGCGCCGATCGCGCGGTAGATCACCGCTTCGCCATAGGCAGCTCCTCCATGTCCCGTGGCGGCAAGCTGCTTATCAAATTTGTAATTGAACAGAACGATCTTGCCGGCAACCTTGTCGCGGCTGAGCGCAGCCAGTTCCTCAAAATTGTTCACCACAACCACTTCCGCTGTGATCCCTTGCGCTGGTGTGGCAACGCTGCCGCCCAGCGCCGTGAGCACAACTTTTTGCGTTGTTGCGGGCGCCATGCCCGGAAATTCCACCAGTGCTCCTGTCTCTTCTCCACGCACCCAGTGCGGCACTACAACCTTTTCCAGCTTTACGTCGAGCCCGAGCTTGCGGAGCTCGCCTGCTACATACTGCGCAGCGTGATTGGCCTGCGCTGAACCCGCCGGTCTGGGGCCAATGTTGTTTGTCAGGTGGGCCAGCTGGTCAAAGGCATAGTCACTCTTCAGGGCCGCTTCTTGCAGTTGCTTGAGTTCGGTTGTGAGCTGGGGCGAGTAGGGCGGCGGCGGCTGAAAATTACGCTGCGCAAAAACGAGACCGCTAAAAAGAAGAATAAAAAAGACGGCAAAGAATGTTTTCAATCTGCTCCTCCAGAACGAACCGCACTGCGTAAAACAGATTTTCAGGAATCGGCAGCCATTATATAGACGGGATGGCACCGGCGTTTCACTACCGCGTGAAGGATTAAAGCTGGAGACCAGTGCAGATCAGTCGAAGCCGAACCATGGGGGCAGCTGCGTGGCGAAAGGCGGCCGTCGAATTTTCTCTGTGCAACTGGCGTCCAGGTTTTTGGCGGATCCATCCTTGATGAATCTGGTAAAAATATCGCGGAGACAGTTACCCTCGAATTGATGTCCCAGATACCTGATCTTGAGCTGTCGCCCGTTCGGTAGGAACTTGAGCGCGCTCTCGCCGAACCAGGTTGGACTTGAGCCATCGACTTCGCCGGAGATCATCAACACGGGCAAATCAGACTTCACCGGATCAAGGTAGCTGGGAGCGATGTTGCCTTTAGGCCAATCCTTGCAGGCGGTGATGTGGCGTTGGACGCGCTCGGCGCCGACGTAGGTATTTCTTGTCTCATCCGCTAGATCTTTCGCGGTGATAAATGGCACGCCTTCCGAACATGTGATGGTGAAGTAAACACCGCGCGCCACTCCTCCGCCGGGACTGAGATGGACGGCCGCCTCCTCGAATGGCACGTAGTCATTTTCATAAGCCTGATGAATAATCTTGGGGACGAACTGCTGCGACTCGGTCGAATACATAGCCAGACGAATTCCTTCGACAAAGCTCGAACGGGATAACTTCACCTGCACGCGTTTCTTGCTCACGGGATCGACCAGCTCCACCGGCAGCGGTCCGTTATTGAAACGGGAAAGTACCACGCCAAACTCTTCCTGCAGGTGGGGAAATGCGCGGTGGCACGTTTTGTCAGCGGTGCAATCTCCAAATAGCAGGTCCATGGCGTGCTGGGCGCTACGAGGAAAAAGAAGGGGTTGTTTGATATTCGGAGTTGCCACGCCAACCAGAAATGCCGAACGTACATGCTCTGGATGCTGTCGCATGTACACCTGTGAGGCAATCGTGCCATAGGAGAGGCCCACCAAATCGATCTTGTTGTAACCGAGCGCGGCGCGCACCTCGTCCAGATCGTCCATGGCGATGGGAGTTGTGTAAAGCCGCAGGTCTGCATGCTCCTGCAATTTTTCGCGGCAGGCGCGCACTTTATCCGGTGGCAGGATGTCGCCAAAAAAGCTGGTGAGATCTTTTGCATCGTCGGCTACATCACAAGTGAGAGGATTGGAGCCGCCTGTGCCTCGTTGGTCCACAAATACCAGGTCGTGATCCTGCCGAGCCGGTTCAAGAATCCCGCCATGGGCCAGTTCAACCAGGTCTGTGGCAGGGGCGCCGGGGCCGCCGTGCAGAGGGAAGATGGCATCAGGGGCCGGCTTGCTGCCCAGTGATTTGAGCACCACAATCTTGAGCTTGATGGTGCGCCCGGATTTTGCGGAGCGGTCCTCAAAAACTTCATAGGTACCGCAACGTACATCGCCTTTAATGCCCGGCAATTCGCAACGCTGAAGTGAAAGGCGCGATGAAGTCAAGGTTGCGGCTGCACTGGAATGCCCCGCAAAGCAGGAAATCAAGACCGCAAGGCATATCGCACCAAGCAGCACGCCGACCAGTGCGATGGTCCGTTTTTTTCCCACATTGCTCTCGTTTTGCATCCGAATTCTCACCATTGTAAATATCAGACACCACCTACGAATCACTCGGCAAGGAGTATCTCGCGAACTGCGGAATGTCGGAAGTGTCTTGCCATCTATTTGTCTCAAAATCCCGGAGAATTAAAGAGTTGTTCGTCCCGCGTGTGCGGTTGTGGTACTCAACTGTTCGGATTCGAACACCAACACCCGGAACATTGAGCGAGATGCCTGCGTATATCTATCAGGCATTCAATGGCTTGGCTTGCTTTTCCCGATTCGGGCATCGAATTGCCACTCTTCATTTTTTCGACAACAATTTCAGCCCTGGCGCCGGAGGTATTTTCATGGGAACACTTTTTCAGGACATCCGCTACGGAGTCCGCATGCTAATGAAGAATCCGGCTATGACGCTGGTGGCAGCCCTGACGTTGGCCTTGGGCATTGGCGCAAATACCACCATATTTAGCGCCGTGAACGGACTCATGTTGCGGCCGTTGCCCGTGGCCAATGCTGACCGGCTGGTGGTCTTTGACGGACAGGCACAGGGAGCGGCCAACTCTTTCGGCCAGTTTCCTTTTCCTGACTTCCAGGATATCCGCAGCCAGGCCAACGGATTTTCTGACGTTCTTGGTTACACGCTGAGCCTGGCCGGCATGGATGCCGACGGGAAAGTGGAACCGGTCCTCTTTAGTTATGTAACTTCCAATTACTTTACCGCGCTGGGACTCAAACCCGCCGTGGGCAGACTGATTTACGGCGCTGAAACAGAGAAGCGCGGCACCGAGAACGTCGTGGTGCTCGGCAACAGCTACTGGAAAAAGCGATTCAATAGCGATCCGTCCATCGTAGGCAGGCAGGTCAAGATGAATGGCCACTCCGTGACCGTGGTGGGCGTGGCGCCGGAAGGATTTCACGGGACCTATTCTCTGGTGGATATGCAGGCCTATTTGCCGTTCGGCATGAGGACATTGTGGTCCCAGGCAAAAGACAAAAACGAGTACTGGACTAACCGTGATGGCGGTGACCTAAGGCTATTGGGAGTTCCAAAGCCAGGGGTTTCCCGCCAGCAGGCCCAGGTCTCCGCAAATGTAGTGGCGCAGCGGCTGAACCAGCAATATCCGGAAACCCACAAAGGCGTGACCTACCGTTTGTATCCGGAAAGGCTCGCGCGTCCGGAGCCCGATCCTGCCAACGGTATGCTCATTGTGGGCGTGCTGTTCATGGCACTGGCCGGAATGGTGCTCTTGCTGGCATGTTCAAATGTCGCCAATATCGTGCTGGTGCGGGCCACCGCGCGGGAGCGGGAAATGGCCGTTCGCACCGCCCTCGGTGCGGCCCGCAGCCGCATTGTCCGGCAACTGCTCACGGAAAGTTTGCTATTGGCGTTCCTGGGCGCGGTATTCGGAACTGTGGTGGGCTTGTGGGCTACCCGCTTGCTCGGTTCCATCCGGCTTGAAGTGGCGGACATTCCAATCCGTTTTGATTTTAGTTTTGACTGGCGCGTTTTCAGCTTCGGCATCGCCATTGCGCTGGCCACAGGTTTACTCGTCGGCCTGGCGCCGGCGTGGCGCGCTGCCCGTTCAGATTTCAACACGGTGTTGCATGAAGGCAGCCGCGGCATCCTGGGTTCGGGAAAATCGAAATTTCGGAACGTGCTGGTGGTAGCCCAGGTGGCCGTCTCCCTCATGCTGCTGGTGGTAGCCGGCTTGTTTGTGCGCAGCTCCCAGAATGCTGAGCACAGTTATCTCGGCTTTGATCCACACAATGTGCTCAACCTCACCATGGAGACACGCACCATCGGCTTTGACGAGGCGCGCACGCAACAGCTTTTCCGTGAAATAGAAGACCGCATCCGCGTGCTGCCCGGCGTGCAGTCCGTGAGCATGGCTGCCACCGTTCCCATGGGCTATTCGCAAGAGGGAGGCCGGGTTTACATCGAAGTTGGGTCGGCGACGGCGAAAGACGATAACCCAACCGCCTTCTATAACATCGTTGATCCTCCGTATTTCGCTACCATGCGGGTCCCGCTTCTGCGCGGACGATTGCTGAACGAGCAGGACACCGACAAAACGCCCATGGTTGCCGTGATCAATGAAGCCATGGCAAAGAGGCTGTGGCCTAATCAGGACGCGATGGGAAAGCGCTTTAGCTCTAAATCGCCGGCGGGACCTTTTATCCAAGTTGTAGGAGTGACGAAGCAAGGCAAGTACAACGATCCGGTGGATGACACAACGCTCTTCTATTATCAGCCGATTGCGCAGAACCCGAGCACCTTCGCGACGCTGCAAATCCGCACCGCTTCCGCGCCGGAACCGCTGATTCCGGTGGTGGAAGAGAAAATCCACAGTCTGGCGCCGGGTCTACCGTTGACCGACGTGCAGACCATGGAGCAGTCGCTGGGCGGAGGAAATGGTTTCTTTCTCTATCGCATGGGCAGCCGATTTACCGTCGTGCTGGGACTGATTGGTCTGGTGCTTGCGGTGGTGGGAGTCTACAGCGTGATCTCTTACGCTGCTTCACAAAAGACACATGAGATCGGCGTTCGCATGGCTCTGGGCGCCGGACGCGGTGACATTCTCAAAATGATTTTGCGCCAGGGATTTGTCCTGATAGGCGCAGGCCTGATCGCTGGACTGATATTGACCTTCCTCGCCGGACGTGGACTTGGATCGCTGTTAGTCGGCGTTTCACCCTCAGATCCGTTCACTCTCATCTCGGTTGCTCTACTGCTGGCTGCTGTGGGCCTCGTCGCGTCTTATATTCCCGCGCGTCGCGCCATGAACACTGAGCCGTTGAGGGCATTGAAGTATGAGTAGCTTTGTTTTTTCTGTAACCCCGAAGCGTAGCTTTTTCTGCAACCCCGAAGCGAAGCGAGGGGGCCCTATAACCAAGACGGGTTTGTAGGACAAAATAGAAATCCTTACACGGAGAACACTCTCTAATTCTTTGCGATCTTTGCGCCCTTTGCGGTAAAAGCAAAACGTTACAGCCCTAAAGATCTTGCAAAACCATTGGGGCTCCCTCGCTTCGCTCGGGATTTCAGAAAGAAAAACTAGGAAAACTTTCTGGAAAACCCGTCCCAAACCCGCTAAATGTGCGTTGACCTGCAACCCTGAATCGCTGACAATCGCCTTTCATGTTTTTCTATCTCGCAGGCTCCATCGAATACTCTCCTGATCTCGGCAAGGGCTGGCGCGCCGCGATCACTCCGGTGCTCAAGGCCCTGGGGCATGAGATTTACGATCCTGCCGAAGACGAGATGAAAAACCTGACCGAAGTTGAGGCCAGTGAGTTTCGCGCGTGGAAGACAAGCGACTTGCAACGCTTTCGCCGGACGATCCAGAAGATCATTGCCTACGATCTTGATCTGATCGAGCATCGCTGTGACGCCATCGTGTGTTACTGGGACCAGTACGCCGGGCGCGGCGCCGGCACGCAGGGTGAGCTGACCTTCGCGCATCGCATGGGCATTCCCGTTTATCTGATTTGCGGTATGCCGGTAGAGCACGTCAGCGGCTGGCTGCTGGGCTGCGCCACGGAAGTTTTTTTGAGCTTTGAAGAATTCAACGAGTTTATGAACAGCAAGCTGGCCGCCTTGAACGCCTGATGGATTCACTATCCGGCTAGAAGCCAGCAGCTAGGAGCTTGTTTTCAATGAATGCAATGCGGGGAAACCTGGGCTGGATTGAAGTAATCTGCGGGCCAATGTTCAGCGGCAAGAGTGAAGAGCTGATCCGGCGGCTGCGCCGTGCTGAGATTGCGCGCCAGCGCGTACAAATATTCAAGCCCATCCTTGACCAGCGCTATGCCAGCGACCAGATTGTCTCCCATGACGACGGCCGCATTCACGCTGAAGCCGTCAATAATGCCATGGAAGTCCAGGCCAAGCTCGACGTGCGGACCGAAGTGATCGGCATTGACGAAGCGCAATTTCTGGGCGAGGCCATGATTGACTTCGTTGTCCGTCTGGCCGATATGGGCAAGCGCATCGTCATCGCCGGCCTAGACACGGATTATCTCGGACGCCCCTTCCATCCCATGCCGGAGCTGCTGGCTGTTGCCGACGAAATTACCAAGACGCTATCCATCTGCATGCAGTGCGGTAATCCGGCAAAACACACGCAACGGCTGATCGCCAATGAAGACCTCATCGTCGTGGGCGCCGCAGGAATGTATGAAGCGCGCTGCCGCCGCTGCTTTGAGCCCGACCTGGCCGCCCTGGAAACCCAGAAGAAGAAACAAATGGAACTGGTAGCGGCCGTGGCCAGGTAAAGCCTCAAGAGCTAGGCGCTAAGCTATCAGCGTTTGGCTTTGGCCCTCACCCGAAATATATCCAAACCTTACCCCGCAAATAGGCATGCGGGACCAGAAGAATGCCTCCCTCTCAACCTGCCATCCCGAGCGCCGCTTTTTGCGCGAGGGATCCATTACCCCGGACAAATTAATATAAGGGGCCATTGCCGCCTCTTTCCGCCTGCAATCAATCAACATGGTTAACGGCACAGCGCCACGCCAGTGTGAGACACTTATTCGTAGATGGCCAAGTGGAAACAATACGAGCTTTGGGTCCAGAGTGCCCAGAACAAGTGGGAGATTGTCGGGCTGTTTCCCAGCACAGAGCTGGCCACGGTTGTGGCCAATGCCCGTACCGCGCGTACCCGCCTGATTGAAGTGGTCTATGACGGCAGCAAAATGATGGGGCAGGAGATCATCGCCGAACTGGGGACCACCCGCAAAGAATAGCCGCAAAAAGCAGGAACCCTGGCGTTCCTCCGGTTGTCTGATACTCATCAGGAGGCATGCATGAAATCTTTCTTCCTCGCGTTGTTGTTGACTACCGCGTCGGCTTTGCGTGGCGCTACGGTCATCGAAACCGAAAAGGTCAAGGAGCTTAAACCCACAGGCTCGCTTGGGACATGCTCTTATGCACCGGCAGCGGCGGAGAAGCCATTTTTCTCCAGGCTGCAAAAATCGGAGGTTGTGACCGGCTCTTTCATGGAGCCTTATTCCATTCACAACAAGAAGAGCATCAATGTGAGCTGGTTTGCAATTGTGCGTGGAATTACACCGGAGCCAGACTCAGACAAGCGGTTTACGCTGCTGCTGGAACAGAAGTTTTTTGATGGCATGACCGACTGCCACATCATGCTGGTTTCAGTTGCCGGCGGCGGAGATTTCCGCGCCACCGTCGAAACGGAAGGCGTACAAAGCATTCCTGCTCTGGCTCTCGTGAGAGTTTATGGCGTGGTCACAATAGAAGAGGGCGGCGTGCCTACCGTGACGGCTGATTACATCAGGGTCTGGCCCTGGCACACCTTTACCTTGACGGACTTGGGACCTGAAGACAAGGGCAATCCCAAGTGGCGCAAGTTATGCAAATTGTGCAAGTCAGGCCACGTTTACAATCCATATCCGGCTGAGAGTTATTACCTGAATGTTCTTGGTGATCCCGCCGATTTTGCTCTGCAGCCTCGCAAGGAGCAGCCAAGCCGCTAAGGGCCTTTCTGTAATTCCAGAGTCTCCCCTCCGGCCGCCGGAACTTCTTTCCGCTGGCTGGTTTTTTGGACTACCATAGGGCTGTTCTGGCTGCGTTCGTCGCTCGATCCTTTCCCCGGAGGGCCTATGGCTTTCTCTTCTTCTCGCTCCTGCCTCCCTGCAACATTTGTTATCACCACCCTGGTTTCTTGCTCGCTGGTTCCTTGCGCCTGGGCTCAGCGCGGCGGCGGTGATCCCCACTCCGGTGGCGCTGTCGATCTTCCCAGCGCCGGCTCTCCTATCATGGAAAGAAACACCGATCCGCGCTCCGTTTTCATTTCCGGCAAGGTCATCCTTCAGGGCGGCGGCCCCACCGGACGAATCGCAATCGAGCGGATATGCAGTGGTGTGGTCCGCCGCGAAGGCTATACCAATTCCAAAGGCAGCTTTCAGTTTGAGTTGGGACGCAACGCCATGGAGCGCGACGCCAGCCAGGCGGATTCCGATCGCATGGTCAGCAATAAGAACGCGCGCGTCCCTCCTTCCGGAGGAAGCGAAATCAGGTTTGATGACTGTGACCTGCGTGCTTCTATGTCCGGCTTTATTTCCACCACAGTGCCAATGCGGGTTTACGCGGGCGCTACTCAGCTTGAAGTTGGCACCATTGTCCTCACGAAAATGGGCGCCGCGGATGGCCCCACTGTCAGCGTGAATACCATGACCGTGCCCAAAGAAGCTCGTGAAGCTTTTGACCGGGGCCGCAAGGCGGGTACGGAAAAGAAATTCGACGAAGCTATTACGGAACTCAATAAGGCTGTCGGCATTTTTCCCCAGTATGCCGCTGCATGGTCACTGCTGGGCGAAATACACCGCCTGCAAAACCAATTTGAGCCGGCCAGGGCGGATTACGCAAAAGCGCTGGCCGCAGATCCAAAATTCGTGAGTCCTTATTTCGGACTGGCCGCCATGGCCGTGGTGGAAAACAAATGGACGGACGCAGCCCACCTTACCGACCAGCTCATTCAGTTGAATTCGTTGGCATATCCTTTAGCCTACTTCTTTAATGCTGCCGCGAACCTGAATCTGGGCAAGCTGGATGCCGCGGAACTGAGCGCGCGCAAGTTCCAGCAGGTGGATAAAGCCCACACCCGGCCGGACATCGCGCTGCTTCTCGCCAATATCCTTACGGGAAAACACCAGTACGCTGAAGCCGCGCAACTCTATCGCGATTATGTGGCCTTGAAGCCGGACGCTCCCAACGCCGAAGCGCTCAAGAAAGAATCGCAACGCCTGGACGGTCTAAGCGCCGCCAAGCAGTAACAAGCCTTGTGCCGCCGAATTTTTAGGATCGCCACGGAAGAGTCCTTGCCACCCGTTGTTGAGATTTTCGCCCCAACGAAACGCAAAAGGCGTACCATTTCTTGTGTCTGGCCGGTCGTTCATTTGCGCATCGTTCATTTGAGGTTCTGCAGGCTTTCATGGAGGCTGCAATGGAACTTGGCTTCTTTCGGTTCAGTACCTGGGTGGCGCTGGTAATGGCCTTGCTTGCACCAGCGGCCACAGCACAGCGCAGCGGCGGCTCAACAAGTTCATCTGGCTCGCCCTCCCGTGGCAGTACTTCCACGCGGACTCCCGGCGCGCCGGATACCAACACCCGGCCCATCTTCATTTCCGGCAAAGTCATGTTACAAGGCGGAGGAGTTCTGTCTGAAGCCGTGCCCATTGAGCGCGTCTGCAACGGCACCGTCCGGCGCGAAGGTTACGCCGACATGAAAGGACAGTTCGCGTTTCAACTGGGTTTGAACCTCACATTTCAGGACGCCAGCGAAAATGATGCGCGCATCGGCCCCAACTCGCAACCACGTACCGGAAGCAACAATGCCCAGCGGCCGCCTGATCTTAACGGCTGTGAATTGCGCGCGGTGCTGGCGGGCTACCAATCTTCAGTCGTGATTCTGCACAGCCCCGGAGGCGAAGGCTGGCAATATGAAGTGGGTACGATTTTTCTTAACCGGATTGGAAATGCGCCCGGAACCACCATTAGCGTAACCAGTATGGCAGCGCCCAAAGATGCCATGCGCGCTTATGAGAAGGCGCAAAAAATCAAGGACCAGAAGCCGTCTGAAGCAGAGAAACAGTTGGATAAAGCGGTAAAGATCTATCCTCAGTTTGCGGCTGCATGGACCCTGCTGGGCGATATCCATCGCGAGCGAAGTGAGTTTGACGCCGCGCGCACGGAATACGCAAAGGCCATCGCGGCCGATCCCCAGTTCGTAAACCCGAACTACGGGCTCGCGATCATCGCCACGCAGGAAAAGAAATACGATGACGCTGTTCGCTTGAGCGACCAGGTGTTGAAGCTCAATTCCGCTGCCTTCCCGGTGGCCTATTTCATCAATGCCGCGGCCAATTACAATTTGCAGAAATTTGAGGCGGCGGAAGAGAGCGCCAAAAAGTTCAAGGCCCTGGATACACAACACAGCCATCCGGATGTCTGTCTCTTGTTGAGTAACGTCCTCTCGGTCAAACAGGATTACGCAGGTGCGGCCCGCGAGATTCGCGATTTTCTTGCCATCTCACCCAACTCTCCTGAAGCTGAATCGCTCAATAAGGAAGCTAAGCGCTTTGAGGATCTGAGCGTTTCCGCCAAGCGCGAATAAGGCTGCTTAATCGGCATCCGCTGCTGCCTTCTGATTTTGGACTGCTCGATTTTGAGTAAGCAATGTCTTCCGGCATGGTGTCCATCTGCGGCAGCTCGCAGACCAGATCAGTGCCTGTCTTCGGCAAGCTGCGTTGCTTCATCTGCGCCGCGATCTTCTGTCCAGCTGCGTCGGCCAGCAGTCCTTTCAGCTCGTCGTCTTTGGCAGATCAAAATTAAGTCCTGTAGCGGCGAATTTCCCCAGCCACTGGAGCGCCTCGGTTTTATGGCCCAGCTTGGCTTCAATCGACGCGACGGTCAACATGTAGTGCGGCAATAGACGGCGATTAGCATCGGCATTAATTCGCATCAACGTTCTTCCATTTTGCTGCGGTTCGCTTTACCATCGCCAGAGTGTCCGCTTCAGAGCAGAAACCGTCAGATAAGGACCGCCTGGTCTCCGCCGTGCAGGGCGACGACGACGCTTCGTACGAACTCAAGCTGCGTCCGCGCTACCTGCGTGAGTTCATCGGACAGAAAAAGGTAAAGGAGAACCTGGCAGTCGCGGTGGAAGCTGCCAAGTCGCGCGGCGAAGCCCTGGACCATGTCCTTTTATATGGTCCGCCGGGACTCGGCAAGACGACGCTAGCCACGATCATAGCCAATGAAATGGGCGTAGCGTATCAGCAGAGCGCCGGCCCGGCCATACAGATCAAGGGCGATCTCACCGCGATCCTTACCAACCTGCGTGACCGGCAGGTCTTGTTTCTGGATGAAGTCCACCGCTTACAGCCTGCGCTGGAAGAAATACTTTATTCGGCGCTGGAAGACTACAAGCTCGACATCATTATTGGGCAGGGACCTTCAGCCCGGACGCACACCATTGACGTGAGTCCATTCACTTTTGTAGCGGCCACTACGCGTGCCGGAATGCTGTCGTCGCCGTTGCGGTC
>Ga0208078_1000384_pt1 | contig 11738 bp, 7 predicted proteins | sample NGESurdeep072012_3_FD_184468 | JGI IMG/M metagenome (GOLD analysis project Ga0208078, IMG submission 184468) | Arctic peat soil microbial communities from Barrow, Alaska - NGEE Surface sample 53-2 deep-072012 (SPAdes) | ecosystem: Environmental > Terrestrial > Soil > Wetlands > Peat ...
CGAACGCGACGTCCAGGCTGTCCACACCGAGCCGCTGTAGGCTGTCCTCGATCGAGCGACGCACACCGTCGGCCGTGTAATCGAAAGCGATGTCATTCGGAGAATCGGACAGCGGATAGATTTCTGCGTGTCGATTGTTCTTCGACGCCTTGAACAATTTTCCTACTTTGGATGAAAGCAAATAGTCGTCGCGCTTCTTGTTGTGTAGAAAGTGTCCGAAGCGCCGCTCGGCGAGACCGAACCCATACCATGGAGCGACGTCGAAATATCTCACACCCACGTCCCATGCAGCTTCGAGCGTGCGCTCGGCTTCCTTGTCCGTATGTTTGTTGAACTCGTTGCCTAGGGACACCCCGCCGAGTCCGAAGCGAAACTCGGGCTTGAAGATCTGCTGCGCATGATTTGACATGGCTTCGGTTCCTATCGTTTCGACTCGGACAGAACTACGGAAGGCAAATGCGGTTCCTTGAGCTGCGGAACCTCCGCCCCCACGCGATCGTGAGTATTGCCGCTTCGATTCGGCGAGCGCACAGGCCAACATCGCAAAGGCTAGGTCTGAGGTCTAAATGATCAGGGGCAACCTTCGTGCTTAATTAGCCCGCCTCGTTTGCAAGGCTGAGCATCGTTTCAATTGCACGTTGCCAATCATCATCAGTCGCTGTCCCTTCCGTCTCCAGCTGGCTTACGCGTCGACGGCATCGTTCTTATTGCGCTTGACGTAGGCCTTCACACCCTTCGCTGGCATCAGACGGCCTATGGCCCAGCTTCGTCAACACACGCGCCTAATGGTGCGACGGGGCACAGGCCTCCATGCCTATCAGGCACGGTGTCAGAGCTTCGAAGAACGTTAAGACCCAGCCGCGGCGAAGTCGCTTTCTGACGATGACACGATTAGCTGACATGCTCCCGTTCTTGCAGATCAATCGGTTCACCCGTGTTTATCGGGCGCATGTTTTGGCTGCACTGACCAGGCCGCTGGCTCGTCGTCTTTGTCGGCTTCGGCCGCCGCCGCCGTCGCCTGCACCTTGCCGGGCGTGTGGTGGGCGGGCGCGTAGATCGCATAGACCTGCATTGGCGTCGCCCCGATGTTGGTGATGTTGTGCCAAGTCCCCGCCGGAACGAGGACGCACCAACCGGCTGAAACTTTCTCTTCAAAAGTCAGTTTGTCCTTCGCGGCTCCCATCTGCACTCGGCCGCTGCCAGCGTCGAGGCGCAGGAACTGATCGGTCTCCGGATGCGCTTCAAGGCCAATGTCGCCGCCGGCGGGGATCGACATCAACGTCACTTGCAGATAGCGCCCGCTCCAGGCGACTGAACGGTAATTTGTATTTTCCTTCGTCGCGCGTTCAATGTCGAACGATTGCGGCTGTGGCCCAATGTCTTTGATCCTGTCAGCAGTGCTGCCCATGACTGATCTCCTCAAGATTTTTGCGCGCATCCAACATCATTGGACAAGGGGCAAACAAGGTCAACCTGTAGGGGTTCCTTTCTATCGCGCGAAATAGAGCCGCCAAAATATTGATCTGCATCAAAGACAAATCCAACAATCGAGAGGTCCGACAAACAAAAAGTAATCGATGTTTCTAAGCTTCCGCGTTTTGAAGTCATCGCAACGAGTCACTTTGAATCAGATAACGAATTATCCACCCGAAGATATATCTGCGGCGTTGGAACCATCGAGAGTGTAGTGAATCAGCGGCGAACGAGGCCTGCCAGTATCGCTGCCATTCCTGCGCTTGCACGGCTCTTCAGATTCATGATCAGGCATTTGTTGGAGCAATACAATGAATACCAAGTAATCGCGGCGGACCAGCCCTACCCTGCCCGGCGATCCCACATTTTCTTGACGGTCGCGGCCACGTCAACGACCCGGCCAGGTCTCGTTGGTAATGTCTGGCCCCGGTCGCTGATCTCTCGCCAAGCCCGGCGGTCAAAGGTGGAATGAATAGAGGCCGGGATAAACCGACTAGCAGACGCATACACATGCCGGTCGCCAGTTCGCGATTGCTGATGGGTAAAGAACCGCTGCGGCACAATCAGATCCAAATCATTTTTCGCTCTGGTCATCGCCACATAAAGAAGCCGTCGCTCCTCCTCGATTTCTTCCACCGTCCCAGTCGCCATATCGGACGGAATGCAGCCGTCAACAACATTCAGGACCCGAACAGCTTTCCATTCCTGCCCTTTCGCCGAGTGGATCGTCGATAAAACCGTATACTCCTCGTCGAGGATCGGAGCCCCTGCCCGACCACTGGTCGCATCTGGCGGGTCGAGGGTCAGCTCGGTTAGAAACTTTTCCCGGGATTTATAGGTGCCTGCGATCTGCTCTAACTGGGCAAGGTCGGCTAGTCTGAATTGAGGATCCTCGTACAGCCGCTCAAGATGGGGCTCATACCACTCCCGGGTTAGATACATTTCCGCAGGCCAAGTCTTCTTCGGCTTGTGAATTGCCTTGAACAGCTTTGCAAACCCCGGCCAGTCCTCCGCCGTTGCTTTCGGCGGCTCAACAACCGACAGATCCTTGATATCCGGGAGGTCTTCTAACTGATCAAGGATTTTCGACGCCTTCGTTGGGCCGATGCCGGGCAACAGCTGAAGAACTCGGAACCCTGCGACCCGGTCTTTTGGGTTCTCGCCCCACCGCAGGACGCTAAGCACATCTTTAATATGAGCGGCCTCTAGAAATTTGAGACCACCGTATTTGACGAACGGGATGTTCCGCCGAGCGAGCTCGATCTCAAGTTGTGCACTATGGTGGGATGCGCGAAACAGGACGGCCTGGGATTTAAGCGATACCCCTTCTTCCCTTGCCCGTAATATTTGGTCCGCAATATATCGGGCTTGCGCTGTCTCGTCAGCGACTGTGGTTAGACCAGGCTTTTGCTTCGACTGGCGGTCAGAGAATAGGTTCTTTGTGAACCGTTCCTTGGCAAAGCCAATGACTGCGTTACAAGCCTCGAGAATCGGCTGAGTCGACCGGTAATTTTTTTCGAGGGTAATGACTTTGGCCGGTGGATTAAACTGGTTTGGAAATTCCAGGATATTACGAATGGTCGCGGCCCGAAATGAATAGATTGATTGGGCGTCGTCACCGACGACCATCACCCCCTGACCATCCGGCTTTAACCGCGTTAAAATTTTAGCCTGAAGCCGGTTGGTGTCCTGATATTCATCAACCAGGACATGGTCGAACCGGTCACTAATTTCCGCCGCGAGATCAGGGTCCGCCATCATCTCTGCCCAGAACAGCAACAAGTCGTCGTAATCGACGACGTTCTGCTTTGCCTTAGCTTCAGTGTATCCGGCGAATAGATCTCGAAGGTCATCTTCCCATTCACCGCACCAGGGAAATTGCTTGGCTAGGACCTTTTCAAGGGCCTTCCCCGAGTTCACAGCAAACGAGTAGATCGCTAAACATGTGTCTTTCTTCGGAAACCGAGATTTTTTTACGGATTGCTTCAAATCATGCCGGACAAGATTCATCAAATCGGCAGCATCAGACCGATCAAGGATCGTAAACGAGGGCTTTAATCCAATTCGGCCCGCATACTCCCGCAAAAGCCGGGCCCCTATGGCGTGAAACGTTCCGGACCACGGAAGATCGCAGGCCGCCGTGCCTAACACTGTCGCGGTAATTCTCTCAACCCGCCGGGTCATTTCAATCGCTGCCCTTCGGCTAAATGTGAGGAGCAGAATCCGGTGCGGATCGACGCCATTAACAATCAAATGCGCTACCCGGTGGGCAAGGGTCTTTGTCTTGCCGGACCCTGCCCCAGCAATCACAAGCAAAGGCCCACTTCGGAACGACCCCTGATCCAAGTCGCCGTATTTGACCGCCCGGCGTTGTTCTTTATTTAAATCATCTAGGTAATCGCCAGACATGCCCTAACCCTATTGGTTGAGTCACAGTGACTGATTCGTAACCAGAACGTCCCGACAATTTTGCCCCGGTCGAAAGTCTCACCGACGTTTCGAGGCGGATTGTTTTAAAGTGTTGATTATTTTCCGGAGATATTTGTCGTTGATTGCTGCTTCCTAATTGCGTGTATGAGTTTGATTAATTCAGTTCGTCATCAAATTAGTGTCGCCAACAGGTCGCCGTTTAGGCGAAAGGTCGCGGTCTTTAGGCGAGAATTCGAGGTGTTATATTCCCGAAATAAGATGAGAGCTCCTTGCCCCGATTATTTGATCGGGGCGTCATCGCGTTAGCGCACGGTGCCGACAAGACCTGAGGGGCTTTGGGACGGAGGCCGCTAAGTCATTGATATCTTGGCTGGGGCGGGAGGAATCAAACCTCCGAATGGCGGAATCAAAACCCCTATCCGCGAAACGTCCCGGTCACGCTCATATAATTGTCTCATGGTAGCTAATTGGTAGCTATTCGGCCAAAGCCTTAAGCCAAATTCTTCATAACTGTTTGATTTTGTTGGCGCGCCGGAAGGGATTCGAACCCCCCGGCCCTGACACGGTCAAAGTTCTCTTTGGCGTCCGCCTCTTAACCGTCCCAAGCTCGCTAGCCCGCGCCGCTAGTCGGCATTCACATGCATGAGCAACCTGCGTCCTTCGGAACGGTCACGCGGCTTCCATGGATTCGACTACAGCCAACGCGATGTCGGCGAAAGTGGGAAAGTTCGGCTCGATCAGGCAGTAAGACCGAGCTTTTTCGCAAGGCAGTTGACTCTTCCCTCGAAGAGAACAAATGTAGAACAGACAATTTCCCAAGGAGACTCTGTGGATGGCCCCGGCCAGCCCGCCCACCCCTATTGCCGAATTGCGCCGCTGGTTGGAGCGGGTGGAAGGAAACGGCCATGCGACGTCGGAGGCGTTGCCGTTCGCCGTGACCGAGATCGATCAGCATTTGCCGGGTGGCGGCCTCGCGCGCGGCCACCTCCATGAAGTGATCGAAGGCGGACCGGCGGGCGAACATGCCGCGGTAGCGACACTGTTCGCAGCCGGCATCGCCGCGCGGATTCCCGGACCCGTGCTGTGGTGCCTGCGCGGGCGCGATCTGTTCGCGCCCGCGCTTGCCCGCATCGGGCTTCATCCGGATCGCGTCATCTACTGCGAGACCTGGAAAGACCGCGATGTGCTTCCTGCGATGGAGGAAGGGCTGCGCTGCTGCGGGATTGCCGCCGTCGTCGGCGAGGTGACTCGGCTATCTTTGACGTCGTCGCGGCGCCTGCAGTTGTGCGCGGGTGAAACGGGCGTCACCGCGTTGCTTCTACGGAGGTGGCGCACTTCCGACGAGAAGCGGTTTGCCGGCGAGCCCAATGCCGCGGCCACGCGCTGGCGCGTATCGCCCAGCCCGCCGGCTCAAGGTCCCTCCGATCATATCGATCGGCAGCGCTGGCTTGTCGAACTGCTGCGCGTCAAGGGCGGCGAACCGCATTCATGGATCGTGGAGGCTTGCGATGCGGAGGGTAATCTCCGTCTTCCTGCCACGCTGGCCGACCGATCGGCTGCGGCGGAAGAATCGTACCGCGCCGCCGCGGGATAAGCCGATGGTTCTCGCGGCCGTCGACGGTCAGCGCCGCATCGTCACGAGCGTGGACGATGCGGCGCTGTCGCTGGGCCTGACGCGCGGCATGACGGTCACGCACGCGCAATCGCTCGTGCCCGACTTGACGGTTCTCGACGCAGATCCGGCAAAGGATGCCGATGCATTGGTGCGGCTCGGCCACTGGTGCACGATGTATTCGCCGCTCGTCACACCCGATCCGCCCGATGGAATATTCATCGATGTGGCGGGATCGGCGCATTTGTTCCAGGGCGAAGGCGCGTTGATCGAGGATCTGCTGCATCGCCTCCGACGCGCCGACATCTCGGCGAAAGCCGCGATCGCAGACACGCCGGGCTGCGCGTGGGGGGTGTCCCGCTATGGGAGCGGCGGGATCGTGTCGCCTGGCCGCGCGTCGGAAGCCATCGCCAGTCTGCCCGTGGCCGCATTGCGGCTCGCCCAGTCGGTCGTCTCGTCGCTGCACGAAGTCGGCATCGAGCGCGTGGCGCAGCTTGCGAGCAAGCCACGCGCGAGTCTGCGTCTGCGTTTCGGAGCGGATGTTCTGCTGCGCTTCGATCAGGCTCTGGGAAGCGTGACCGAAGCCCTCACCTCGCTTGTTCCTCCGGAAGTCCCGCAGCGAGAATTGAAATTCGCCGAACCGATCGGGGATCCGGAGGATCTCAAGCGGGTGATCTCAAAACTCTGCGAACTGTTGTGTCCCGAACTCGAACGCCGCGGCGTCGGGGCCCGGCGGCTCGATCTCGTGTTCATGCGCGTCGACAATCTCACGCAAGCGGTCCGCATCGGTCTGTCCCGCCCCTACCGCGAGCCCGTACACCTATCGAAGCTGCTTGCGGAACGCTTGGTCCTCGTCGACCCCGGATTCGGCATCGAAAGCGCGGCACTCACGGCCTCGTGGATCGAGGCGCTCACCGAACGGCAGACCATCGGTCGCCACATCGCAGCGGAGGGCAGCGACGTCGACGTCGGTCAGCTGGTCGACACTCTGGCGGTGCGTCTCGGTCAGGACAGCGTCTATCGCTGCGCGCCCGTCGAAAGCGGACTGCCGGAACGCGCGGTCAAGCGCGTACCGGCCCTCGATCCCGCGCACGGTGCCGCATGGCCGAAGCACCTGCCGAGACCGGCGCGGCTGTTTTCGCCGCCGGAAAAGATCATCGCGATCGCCGAACTTCCCGATCGTCCGCCGCGTCAGTTCACATGGAGGCATCAGCGTCTCCGCGTGATCCGCGCCGACGGGCCGGAGCGCATCCACGGCGAATGGTGGATCTCGGACGGCGAAACGAACCTGACACGCGACTACTATCGCGTCGAAACGGCCGACGGCGCCCGCTATTGGCTGTTCCGCGATGCGCCCGCCGAGCGCGGCGGCAGTTGGTATCTGCACGGCGTGGGCGAAGCATGAGCTACGCGGAGCTTCAGGTCACATCCCACTTCTCGTTTCTGCGCGGCGCTTCGTCCGCCGAGGAGCTCTTTGCCGCTGCGGCGCTGCTCGGCATCGATGCGGTGGCCGTCACGGACCGCAATTCGCTGGCCGGCATCGTCCGGGCCCATGAGGCCTCCAAGGTGACAGGGGTCCGCTTGATCGTGGGTTGCCGTCTCGATCTGCAATGCGGCACCTCCATGCTGGTCTATCCCGTCGATCGCGCCGGCTACGGCAGGCTTTGCCGGTTGCTGAGCATCGGAAAGACACGCGCGGGCAAAGGCGCGTGCCATATCGATTGGCCCGACGTCGAGCGGTGGAGCGAGGGATTGCTGGCGATCCTGCTGCCGGACGATCTGCAGCGGCCTCTGTCCGAAGAGCTGGACCGGCTTCAGGCTTTGTTCGGCGGCCGCGCCTATTGCGCGCTCACGCGTCAGTTTCTGCCCGATGAAGCAAAGCGGCTTGAAGCCATCGATGCGGCGGCTTGGCAGGCCAAGGTGCAGACCGTGGTCACCAACGACGTGCTCTATCACGACCAAAGCCGCCGCATGCTGCAGGACGTCGTCACTTGCATCCGTCTTCACACCACGATCGACAGTGCGGGCTTTCGTAAGGAACGGCACGCCGACCGTTTTCTCAAACCGCCGGCGGAGATGTATCGGCTGTTTCCGAACTACGCTCCTGCCGTCCAAAGAACGATGGAGCTTGCAGCACGTTGCCGCTTTTCACTCGACGAGTTGAAATACAGCTATCCGACCGAAGTGTCGGATGACGGACTGTCGGCCCAGGAGCGTCTGGAGAAGCTGACGTGGATCGGCGCCGGGGAACGCTACCCGGAGAGTCTACCCGACAACGTGGCCACCCAGATAAGACACGAGCTCACACTCATCGAGCGCCTTGAATACGCGCCTTATTTTCTGACGGTGGAGTCGATCGTTCGCTTCGCCCGATCGAAAGGCATCCTTTGTCAGGGTCGTGGATCGGCCGCCAACTCCGCCGTCTGTTACGCGCTCGGCATCACCGCCATCGATCCGGTACGGCAAGGACTCCTGTTCGAACGTTTCATCAGTGAGGAGCGCCGCGAGCCCCCCGACATCGACGTCGATTTCGAACATGAGCGGCGCGAAGAAGTGATCCAATGGATCTACGAAACCTATGGGAGAACGCGCTCGGCGTTGACCGCGGTCGTCTCCCGCTATCGTTCGCGCGGAGCCGTCCGCGAGGTCGGCAAGGCGCTCGGTCTTCCGGCGGACGTGACGGGATCGCTGGCACGCCTCATTTGGGGCTGGAGCGAAGAAGGCGTCGCCGAGCGCGAGGCCAAGGAGTTGAACCTCAATCTCGAAGATCGGCGGCTCAAGCTTACTCTTGATCTCGCCAGGCAACTGATCGGCACGCCGCGCCATCTTTCTCAGCACCCGGGCGGCTTCGTACTGACGCTGGACCGCTTGGATGAAATGGTGCCCGTCGAACCGGCAGCGATGGAGAACCGTCAGGTCATCGAGTGGGACAAGGACGACATCGACGCGCTGAAGTTCATGAAGGTCGATGTGCTGGGCCTCGGCATGCTCGGCTGCATGCGCCGCGCCTTCGACCTGCTCGATCGCGCAAAAGGCAAGCGCCTCGACCTCGCGACCATTCCGTCCGAGGATCCTGCCACGTACGCTATGATCCGCAGGGCGGATACGACCGGCGTGTTTCAGATCGAATCCCGCGCGCAGATGAACATGCTGCCGCGCATGAAGCCCAAGACGTTCTACGATCTCGTCATCGAGGTCGCCATCGTACGGCCAGGTCCGATACAGGGCGACATGGTGCATCCCTACATCCGCCGGCGGGAGGGAAAGGAGAAGGTCGAATTCCCGACTCCCGCCTTGGAGAAGGTGCTCGGAAAGACCCTCGGCGTCCCGTTGTTTCAGGAACAGGCAATGCAGGTCGCGATGGTCGCGGCCGGCTTCTCGCCGACCGAGGCCGATCAGCTGCGGCGCTCGATGGCGACGTTCAAGTTCACCGGCGGCATCCACAAATTTCAGGAGAAGCTGATCCGGGGCATGCTCGACAACGGCTACTCGACGGAATTCGCCGAACGCACGTTCAAGCAGCTGGAAGGCTTCGGCAGCTACGGCTTCCCCGAATCCCATGCCGCAAGCTTCGCGCTGATCGCATACGCGTCATCTTGGATGAAGTGTCATCATCCGGATGTTTTCTTGGCGGCGATTCTGAACGCCCAGCCGATGGGCTTTTATGCGCCAGCCCAGCTCGTCCGCGATGCGCGGGCGCACGGCGTCGAGGTGTGGCCGGTCGACGTGAACCTTTCGGAATGGGATTGCACGCTTGAACCTGGCGGTGCCTCCCGCCATGCCGTCCGGCTGGGTTTCTGCATGGTTCGCAGCCTTAAGGAAAAGGAGGCCGTGCAGCTGGTCGACAGGCGAGCATACGCTCGCATTCGCGGCGCACGGGCCGACCGGAAGTTTGCGACGATCGAGGAAGTCTGGCGGCGGGCAAACGTGCCTATTTCGACATTGCAGGCCATCGCGCGCGCCGATGGCTTCGGCTCCCTAAGACTATCCCGCCGCGATGCCGCCTGGCAGCTCAAGGCGCTGCGCGATGATGCGTTGCCGCTCTTTGCGGCGTCCGACGATCGGGATGGACTGTTGAGGCCCGAGATCGTCGAACCGGTCGTCGCGCTGCCGCGCATGACGCATGGCCGGGAAGTCGTCGAAGACTATCACAGCACAGGGCTGACGCTGCGGGCGCATCCGTTGAGCTTCCTGCGTGCCGGACTGGAAAAGCAACGCTTCGCGCCCTGCTCGGCTTTGGCGGCCGCAGCTAACGGGCAGCGGATATCGATCGCCGGACTTGTTCTGGTTCGACAGATGCCTGGCTCGGCCAAAGGCGTGATGTTCATCACACTGGAGGACGAGACCGCGAACGCGAACCTGATCGTCTGGCCTTCGGTGTTCGACAAGAACCGGCGAACGATTCTTGGCGCAAGCATGCTCGGCGTTCGCGGGCACGTGCAGCGGGAAGGCGAAGTCATTCACCTCATCGTCGAATACCTGCGCGATATGTCGGCCGATCTGAAGCAGGTGTCCGGGCTTGACGCGACCTTCCCGCTGACACCGGGACGCGGCGACGAGGCCAAACACGGCGGCCATGGACCGGACAGCCGCGAGAGGAAGACGCTGCAGGTCACGCCCCGGGACATGTACGAGCCCGATCTGCACATCGATACGCTGAAGGTGAAGGCCCGGAATTTTCGGTAGCTTTCCGGATAGGCGGGTGCAACCGCCCGGGCCGCCGTCGTGTGGTCAAAATATTGGTCTGAGGCTTCTATCTCTTCAATTGAGAATTTGATCGCGTTGATCACTGTCCCGGTTCCTCATCGGAGATCGGGTTGATCGCGCAGGCGAATCGCTCACCGTCGTGTTCGTGGCGGAGAGCTTCGGCACCCGCCATCTCGGGGCCCTCACCGGCCTGATCACCATGGTACATCAGATTTTCGGCGGCATCGGCGCCTATCTCGGCGCCGCCGTGTTCGACGCCACCGGCACCTACGACATCGCCTTCTCGATGATGCTCGCGGTCTCGCTGCTCGCCCTGCTGTTGACCCTGTTGCTACGGCAACCGCGCCGTATTCTTGCCGACTAGACTTCCACTACCGCGGGTTCCTATTCTCCAACGTTTCCCCCCGAAAGCCGAAGTCCGGCGAACGGGGGGCAAGTCTTTTGCAATGAATGTGCTGGAGTAGCCGGATGATCGCGCATCGACGTTGCGCTCTTGCCTTGATCGGGGAGCATTCTAATGGGTGATGTCTACAAACCGGTGCGTGTGGCGGCCGTTCAGGCGGCTTCCGTTTTTCTCGACCGAGAAGGATCGACGGAAAAAGCATGCCGGCTGATCCGTGAAGCCGGGGCGCACGGCGCTCGCGTGATCGGATTTCCAGAAAGCTTCATTCCGGCGCACCCGGTTTGGTTTCACCATCACGCAGCGACTGCGGGGATATCGAACAAGTTATCGGTTGAGCTGTTTAAAAATTCGGTTGAGGTTCCCGGAGCCGAAACGGAAGCGCTCTGCGCGGCTGCACGCGACGCAAATGCCTATGTCGTCATCGGCGTCTGTGAGAAGCTGCCGAACACGCTAGGCACCCTGTTCAACACGCAGCTATATATCGGGCCGGATGGTAGGCTTATACGCAAGCACCAGAAGATCATGCCAACGGTCGGAGAACGGCTGGTGCACACCGGCGGCCATGGCGACACGTTCGGCGCATTCGCGACCGAGTTCGGGCCCGCGTCCGGCCTGATCTGCGGCGAAAACTCAAATCCGCTCGCGATTTTTGCACTCATCGCCGAAGGTACTCGCATTCATGTCATGAGCTGGCCCAATCATTTCCCGACTAGCGGAGATCCCCTGCGGAACCGGGTCGCCATCGACTCGCAAGCCTTCGCGCAAATGAGCAAGGCCTTCGTGATTTCCGCCTGCGGGACGGTCGACCAACGCATGATCGAGATGCTCAATGTCGGTCCCGAGGGCGAACAATTCCTGAGAAATGCGGACTGCTGTGGCGGCAGCCTGATTGTCAATCCGATGAGTCGGATCATCGCCGGGCCGATGGGGCCGGAAGAAGGAATTCTGTACGCCGACTGCGATCTGGAGCTCGCCATCCAAATGAAGCTACGGCATGACTTCGCCGGCCATTACAATCGGCCTGACATTTTCCAGCTTCATGTCAATCGCGCGGCGCCGCAGCTCTATCACGTGCACAACGCGGAGCTCCCGCAGCAGCTTGCTACAGATGCG
>Ga0208078_1000386_pt1 | contig 11668 bp, 8 predicted proteins | sample NGESurdeep072012_3_FD_184468 | JGI IMG/M metagenome (GOLD analysis project Ga0208078, IMG submission 184468) | Arctic peat soil microbial communities from Barrow, Alaska - NGEE Surface sample 53-2 deep-072012 (SPAdes) | ecosystem: Environmental > Terrestrial > Soil > Wetlands > Peat ...
ACAGCACGTCCGAGCTCACGGAGCGCGACGAGGACGAGCGCAGCGTGCACATGTCGGGAGCGAGTCGGCGCGCAGTGACGGATGCGCCGGCGAAGGTGCTGCCGCTGATGATCCCGCAGCCGGCGATCGATGAGGTTGGCTCGCCGCCGATGCGCAGCCGGTGGGTGGGCGTGGGGATCTCGGTGGTGGTCGCGCTCGCGATCACCTTCGTGTCGGTGCAGATCTGGAATTCGCAGCGGCTGCCGGAGCCGCCAGCGACGGCGATCGTGCACACGCGCGACCTCCTAGTCGTGCCGAATGCCGCGGCGGTGGCTGCGCAGCAGCGCGCGGACTCGATCGCCGCGGCGAGCGCGGTGATCGCGCAGAGCACCGGCGCGCTGCCGCCCGTGGGCGTGGTACCGCGCGAGTCGACGACCGCGGCCGCGATCGCGCCGCCTGCGGCGCCGAGTGCTGTGACGGTGAGCGCGCCGATCCCCTCGGAGATTCGGATCGCGGCGGAGTCGCACTTCGATTCGCTCGCGGACTCGCTCGAGCACGGGCTGCACAACTATCACGACCGGCGCACGGACTTCGCTCAGAAGCGCCTCTCGTGCAAGGAGCTCTCGTACGGCTACCGCGCGGCGGACGAGGCGCTGGTGGGGCTCGCGAAGCTGGCGGGCGACACGCGCGCGCTCGACCCCGATCGCAAGGCGCGCTACAACGCGCTGATCGCGGGGATGGACACGGTGAACGACGACTTCGACGCGAGCAAGTGCAAGCGGGTGTAACTACTCGTAGCTACCCGTTCGACATCAAGGCGAGAGGGCGAGCCAGCTAGTGGCGCTCAGCTGCGCGAATGGGGCGATTCATAGTACTCCTCGAGCGTCATCGTCACGACCGCATTGATGAACGGTTTTCCCTTCTCGTTGCGGGCGATCTCGCGTGCCACCGGCAACGCGGCCCATATCTCCTTCACGGCGATGAGCACCTGTTCGGCGCGAACGCCGCTGCGCTTCGCCTCGGCGCACACGGCGCGCAGCTCTTCGCGCAGCGCCGATTGGTCGAAGTCGCCTTCAGTGGCGAGTCGACTGACCGCATTGAGCAGCGGCAACTCGAGGAGCGCGCGAAGATAGTTTCCCTGCAGGCTGGACTGACTTCGCGTCTCATCATCGACGCGCGATGATGGGTCGGCATGATCGTTCGTCATCACCAAGATCCCCCGTACCACCACATACGTTTTCGCGCTTGTACCTATCGCTAGCGTGGAGGCGGAGCGCTGGCAAGACGTATGTTCGCTTCCGTACAAATACGGGTAGTTATGAGGCGATAGGGGCCCCTAATGCCCCATTCTCATCTCGTGATCGTCGCCATCGTGCGTTCCCCACACGAGCCGCGGATCCTTCTCCCACGGCGACACGTGCACCATCCAGCCGAATACCGTGGGCAGGAAACGCCCACCGGCCGCCGTGCACGCCCCTTCCGTCACGATCGTGCCGCGCAGCCCGAAGCGCGCCGGCACGTTGCCCGCGGGAAGAATCCCCCGCTCCCCCGCGCCCTTCGGCCGCAGACACAGATTCGTATGCATGTGCCACTCGGCCACGCTCACCGGCACGCGCTCGTTCAACTGCTCGAGCGTGAATCGCCTGGGCGCGGTGAACATCGCGCCGACGAGCTTGTAGCCGTCCGCCGTCTTCGCGTAGAGTAGCGACGTCGGGCGCGCCGGATCGAAAGTGAAGATCGACTTCAACCCGTTCGACTTGCTCGTGAAGTGATAGACCTTCTGCGGAATCTCCGCGTGGAAGATCGTGAAGCCTTCATCGAGCGCGACGCGGTAGTCACGATACTTCTCGATCGCGCCCTTGACCGTGTCGGCGATCGCGGCCGCACGCACGGCGTCGCCCGCGTGCATTGGGCCGAGCTTCGTCATCGTCATGTGCGCCATCGGCATCAGGTCGCCGGACATCGCGCCATCCGCTTGGGACATGTCCATCCCCGGCATTGATTGCGCGCGAAGCGCGGGGGCCGAGGCTGCCAGGAGGGCCGAGAGGGTGACGAATATTCGTGATCTCATTTGGGATCGCGTCGAGTGAGGGACACTCGATAGACGTATGCACCCGCCTGGACGTTAAGCGCGGGCCGTCAGGCGACCGACTATCGGATCGCCTCGCGCCCGGGCGATCAGCTTCCCTGCGGGAGAGACGACGATTCGATCGGCGAGTCGTTGCCATTCGAGACGAGGAATGCGACCGCGACGCCAGTGACGCAGAAGAGCAGCAGCATCACGTAGACCGGCCAGCGCCGGCGCCACTTACGCTGCCAGTGTACGATCGAGCGGGAGCTGTGCGATGGCATCGAGAGCCCTTGAGGCGGTCCACTTCACCATAAACGAGAGCTTCACGCGCTGGCAACCGCAGCTATTTCTTCGCTGGCGTTTACTATCACGTGGGCGAGTGCTACCGCACGCCTGCCCACGCGCTGTGCACGTCTTCCTTCGCGTTCTCCGCGGCCGCGACGGGAATCGGACGCTGATCCTGTGGCGGGAAGTACGCGTTGTGCACGTACTGTCCGACCATGCGCTGCGTGTTGAAGAAGGAACCATTCAACGCGATCGCGTTGCGCATCACGGTCGCCCACGAGAACGGGAGCCCGTAGTAGAGCGGAAGGATCACGCGCTCGAGCTTGACGTAGAGATCCGCGATCTCTTCGCCTTCATCGGAGCGCGCCGCGCCGATCGACCAGCCGGTGACGCCGTCGATGCATCCCTCCACCCACCAGCCGTCGAGCACCGAGTACGAGGGCACACCGTTGAGCGCCGCCTTCATCCCGCTCGTGCCCGAGGCCTCGAGCGGCTTCGTCGGAGTGTTCAACCAGAGGTCGACGCCCGACGTCATCAGATGTGCTATTTCCATCTCGTAGTTCTCTACGTACACGACGTGCACCGATGATGGCAGCGCCGCCGCCGCGGCGTAGATCTGCTTGATGAGCGTCTTCCCTCCCTCATCGCGCGGGTGCGCCTTCCCTCCGAAGAGCAGCTGAATTCTCCCCGAGCGCTCGGCGATGGCCTGCAGCCGCTTGATGTCGGAGAAGATCAGGTCGGCGCGCTTGTACGGAGTCGCGCGACGCGCGAAGCCGATCGTCATCACCGCGGGGTCGAGCCGCACGCCCGTGCGACTGTGAACCTCGGCGAAGAGCGCCGCCTTCGTCACCGCGTGTGCGTCGAGAATCTCCTCCAGCGGAATGTCGATCGCGTAGCGGAGATACTGGTTGTCGCGGCGCCACTCGGGGATGCGCTTGTCGAAGAGCTCCTGGAATGGCTGCGCGGTCCACGTGGTCGCGTGTACGCCGTTCGTGATCGAGTCGATCGGATAGTCGGGGAACATCCCCTGCGAGATCTCGCGATGGCGCATCGCGACGCCGTTCACGTAGCGCGAGAGGCGGAGCGCGAGGTGCGTCATGTTGAGCGTGTGTTCCTCGATCACGTGCGCGTCAGCGAGCATCTGCGCACGCTCGCTGCCGAGGACGGACTTGACCTCGCCTTCGTCGAAGCGGTCGTGGCCGGCGGGAACTGGCGTGTGCGTGGTGAAGATGCAGCGGTGACGCACGCGCTCGAGGTCGGCCTCGCTGATGTCGCGATGCGCTTGCCCAGCCATCTCGCGCTCGAGGAGCGTGAGCGTGAGCAGCGCCGCGTGTCCCTCGTTGATGTGGTACTGCGCGCGATCCGCATAGCCCATCATCTCGAGGATCGCCGCGCCGCCCATGCCGAGCACGACTTCCTGGCAGAGGCGATAGTGGCTGTCGCCGCCGTAGAGGCAATCGGTGAGCGTGCGATCCCACTCGGAGTTTTCCTCGAGCTTCGTGTCGAGCAGGAAGACGGGGACGACGTGTCCGCCGGCGCCGCGCACATCGTAGCGCCACGCGCGGATCTCGACACGCCTGCCCGCGATCTCGACGGATGCGCGCGCGCTTTCGGGCGCGAGCACTTGCTCGGGGCTCCAGCTGACGGGCTCCTCGTGCTGCTGCCCGACGGAGTCGAGCGTCTGCGTGAAGTAGCCCTTCCTGTGGAGGAGGGTGACCGCAATCATCGGCACTTCGAGATCGGCGGCGGCACGGAGGGTGTCTCCGGCGAGAACGCCGAGTCCGCCGCTGTAGGTGGGGATTGCCTGTTCGAGGCAGATCTCCATGGAGAAGTAGGCGACGATGGCGCCGGTGGGGATCGTCATGAAGCGTTGTTGGGGGAACGAGAGTGCGACGAGGAAGAGTTAAGGTACGCGAGTGGCGGCGCGTCGGGCCACCGTGCCGGGGATATCGGGAGCAAGAGCGCGACGGGAGTGTGCGCGAGAATCTGCGCTATGGGGACGACGACCGTTGCGGCGCCGGCACTGCGACTCCAGTTCGTGTGCTTGAGCCCCGAGATGGCGCAGCGCCACGGCCGAGTTGGAATGTCGGGTGGGAGATGCAGCACCGTGTCGGCCCAGGCGAGTGCGCCCATCGGGGGAGTGCCCGGGGGTACGAAGTGATGCGTGAGGCGCGGCACCACGATGATGGCTGCGTCATCGAGGCTGGACGCGGAGGATCGCCGGAGAAAGGCGAAGATGCTCCCGCCGTGACGACCGTGAGCGGCGAGTGGGGTGTAGGAGCCCGAGCTGAACAGATCGGGGTGTGCGGCGCGGGCGCGTAGCGCGGCACGGATGACGTGGAGCTTGAAATTGAATTTGTGGTGCTCGCGGAGCATGGTCTCGAGGGAATCCCACGCTATGTCACCATTCGGTGACATACGATCTATGTCATTCAGCTGCAATCGTTTGGCTGCGTAGTTTACGGCGCGACGATTGTCGGGATCGACGAGGGAGAAGTTCCAGCCCTCGTCTCCCTGGTAGATGTCGGGAAAGCCGGGAGCGGTGAGGTGGAGCAGCGTGCGAGACACCGAATTCCACTCGCCACTCGGCGCCACCCGCGCGACGAACGCCTCGAGCTCGCGCAGGAATTCGCCTCGCTCGAAGAGCGCCGCGATGAAGTCTGCGAGCGCCTGCTCGTACTCCTCGTTGATGTTGATCCAGCTCGTGCGCGCCTTCGCCTCGCGCGCGGACTTGCGCGCGAACTCCGTCACGCGCGCGCATAGCTCGGCGCGATCGGCATCCGTGGCGCCGCGCATCGGCCACATGCCGATGAGCGTCTGATAGATCACGTACTCCATGTGCGCGTCCGGGGCGAGCCTGTCGCGCACGAGCTTCTTGAGCGTGCGGTGCGCGCGCTCCCACTTCGCGAGCTGACGCGCCCACTCGTGCGGAATCTCCGAGAGCACGTCGAGACGCGCGCGGACATCGGCGCTCCGCTTCGTGTCGTGCGTGCTCGTGGCGAGCATGGTTCCGGGCCAGCGAGTGCTCCGCTCGATGTTCGCGTCGTGGAGATAGCCGACGGCGTCGCCGAGCTCGCCCGCGGGGTCGGCGCCGACTTCGTTGAGCGAGAGCAGTGGCGAATAGCGATAGAGCGCGGTGTCCTCGATCCCCTTCGCCGTTGCCGGGCCGCTCACCTGCTGGAAGCGGAGCACGAAGGCATCACGCTGGGCTCTCTGCTCTTCGTCGAGCGATGAGGGATCGCCGAGGAAGATGTCGGTGAGGAGCGCGAGAAGGGGCGCGCGGACCAGCGCCAGCGCGGTCGACGCTTCGAACGCGCGCTCGAGCGCGGCGCGATCGCTATCGTGCAGCGCGAGCGCGCCCGCCTCGATGTACGTGCGATACACCGGAAGCCGCGCGATCAGCTGCACGATCCCTTCGGAGAGCTGCGCGCGCGTGAGCGACGCGGTGCGCGCGTTGCGTCGCGCGATCGGCGCGAGGAGCCGCGCGAGTCGCTGCACGTCCGACGCGAGCGCGCCGCGCAGGATGAACGCCTTGCCGCGCGTCGCGACCTCGTGGAAATCGATCTCCGGGCGGCGAATGCCGAGAAAATTCCGGTACGTTTTTTCGATCTCGCTGCGGCCGGCGGGATCGATGAAGATCGCGTCGAGCTGCGCGAGAAACTCGTAGCCGGTGGTGCCCGCAACCGGCCACTCGGCGCGCAGCCGCTCGCGCCCCGAGAGAATCTTCTCCACGAAAATCGGGATCGTTTCGCCGGGGCTCACCTGCTGGATCGCGGCATTGAGGCGATCGAAGTAGTCGCGCGGATCTCTGAGTCCGTCGACGTGATCTATTCGTAAACCATCGAGCTGGCCGTCCTTCACCCACTGGATGATGCGGCGGTGCGTCGCGCCGAAGACGGCGGGATCTTCCATGCGCAGCGCGACGAGCTCGTTGATGTCGAAGAAGCGGCGGTAGTTGATCTCGTGCGCGGCGCGGCGCCAGAAGACGAGGGCGTAGACCTGCGCGTCGAGCAGCGCCGCGATGCGCGCCTCCCCGCCCTCGCCAGCGGTGAAGTCGCGCGCGGCGTTTTCGAGCGCCTCGTGAATGCCGGCTGAGCGAGTAGCGAGCGCTTCGAGGCGGCGCAGCAGCTCGGGCGCCTCCCGCTGCCGGCGCTCCACGAGCATGGGGCGCGAGGTGAGGCGCGGGGGAAGGGCGGCGAGCGCCTCGCGAATCGCCGCGAGCTCCGCCGCATCCTCCATCTTCACATTTGCGGGGACGTCGTCGATCGCGAGCTCGAGCACCACGGGAATCGTCGTCGGGTCGAGCGGGAAGGAGTGCTCGAAATAGTGGAGTCGAAGGCGGCCGTCATCCAACGCGATCGCGAAGTCGCGCTGTTCTATCGCCACCGCGAGCTCGGCGCCCAGTATGGGGATGAGGACGCGACCTTTGAGGCCGCGCGCGGGGGCGTTCCAGTCGATGTCGAACCAGCCCGCGTAGCGCGACGCGGGACCGTTCGCGAAGAGATCGTCCCAGAATGGATTGTCGGCGCCGACGCCCATGTGGTTGGGCACGATGTCGAGGACGAGCCCCATGTCGTGCACGCGGAGCTCGAGGATCAGTGCGTCCCAGCTCGCGTCGCTGCCGAGCTCGGGATCGAGACGCGTGGGGTCGACGACATCGTAACCGTGCGTGCTGCCGGGGCGCGAGCGAAGCACGGGCGACGCGTAGATGTGCGAGATGCCGAGCTGCGCGAGATAGGGGACGATCGCCCTCGCATCGTCGAGCGTGAACGCGGCGCTGAGCTGCAGGCGATAGGTCGCGCGGATCGGGATCGTCATCGGAGCATCTGCGCTCGCGTCAGCGACCGGCGCGAACGGGATCTGGGAATGCGGTCGCGACCTCGGGGTCATCGGCGATGCCCTCGAGCGAGCGCGAGAGGCGGCGCGTCCAGCTGCGAAAGAGATCGGGGCTCACACCGGGGAGATTCACGGGCTCGCGCTCGCCAACGAGATCCTCGAGGTAGACACCGACGAGCGCCGCGGGAGTCGAGCAGAGAAAGCGGTGCACGCCGCCGCGCAGCTCCGAGTTGCTCGGCGACTCCGCGAGGCTGCTCTTGAGCGCGCCCTCGGCCACCAGTCGCTCGACGAGGAAGCGGCGCTCGTTATCGCGATGCGCGAGCGCTGCCGCGGCCTGTTCGTTCGATGGGATGAGGCCGGCCATGTGCTGCAGCTCGATGTCGCGCGCGGTCCAGAAGCCGGTGATCGTCGCCATGTCGTGCGTGTCGGCGGTGGTGAGGGAGAGCTTGGGGTACGACGACGCCGGTCGAAAGCGGCCGTCGCTCTCGCGCTCGAAGTACATCACGCGCGACGAGAGAATGCCCCAGCGCTCGAGCACGCCCGGCACTTCCGGTGGCACGGTGCCGAGATCCTCGCCGACAATGAGCGCGTGATGGCGCACGCTCTCGAGCGCGAGGATGCCCATCATGTCTTCGGTGGGAAAGCGCACGTAGGCGCCGAGCGCGCCAGGCATGCCGGCGGGGATCCAGAACTGGCGGAAGAGGCCGAGAACGTGATCGATGCGCAGCGCGCCGGCGTGGCGGAGCGAGGCGCGGATGAGCGCGATCCAGAATGCGTATCGATCCTCGACGAGCTGGCGAGGATCGATGGGCGGGAGTCCCCAGTTCTGTCCCTGCGGCGCGTAGCCGTCGGGCGGCGCGCCGACGGAGACGCCGCTCAGAAAGAGATGGCCGAACGCCCAGACGTCCGCGCTGTCGGGCGCGGCGCCAATCGCGAGATCCTGATAGATGCCGATGCCGAGTCCGGACTCACGCGCAACTGTGGCGGCGCGGCAGAGCTGCCGATCGAGCTCGAACTGGAGCCAGCGATGGAAGTCGACCTCGGTCTCGCTGGAGGCGCGAAAGGCGATCACGTTTGAGGATGCGGGGTGCCGAAATGCGGCGGGCCACTGTGGCCAGCCGCGCATTTCGCCCGAGAGCGCGAAGTGGTCTTCGAGCGCGCAGAAGGTGGCGAAGTTGACGAGTGTCGCGCCTTCCTGCTCGATGTACGTGCGATAGTCGCGGCCGCGGCCGGAGCGCGCGTCGCGGTGGCGGATGATGAAGGTGCGATGGAGCATCTCGAGCGCGCGGCGCTTGAGGGCCCAGGCGCGATCGTAGTCGACGTGCGTGCTGGAGCGGAGGGAGACGAGCGCGGCCTGCGTGTCGGGATCGTCGAGGAGTGCGCGCGCGTCGACGCACTCGTTGAGCTCGGGAACGGCGGTGACATCGATGTAGATCGGATTGCGATAGAGCCGGCTGACGGGGCTGTACGGCGAGATGTCGTGGCCGCGGTTGCGGAGGGCGTGGAGCGGGTTGACGCCGACGAAGGCTGCGCCCTTCTCACCGCTCCACTCGGCGATGGTGGCGAGATCGGTGATGTCGCCTACGCCCCAGTTGCGGTCGCTGCGCACGGCGTACAGGTTCGCGATCAGCCCCATCGCGCGGCGGATCGGCGCCATGCACTTTGGCGGGACGACGATGAGCGTCTGGCTTTCGGCGCCGGCGGTGAGCGTGTGGTAGCCGATGGGGAGCTCCTTCCCTTCGCGCCAGTCGCCGCCGCGCTCGAGCGTGAGCGTGGCGCCGCGCTCGGGCAGCGAGAAGTCGGAGCCGTGGACGATCACGCGCACGGGGAGCAGCGTGCGCGCGGCCTCGCGCGCGTCGAGCAGCGCGAGTGCGTAGGCGGCGCGCTCCTCGCTGGACGCATCGAAGCCCATCGCGGCTATTATCGCGACGCGCGACTCGTCTGCCGTGACGCGGATTTCGCGCCCGGTCTGATCCACGTATTCCGGGAGAATGCCGAGTCGTTCGGCGAGCGCGTGGAGGGCGGAAACGGGCATCGATGAAAGGTAGCGTGTTGAGCGAGGCAAACGCCGAGCTACCTTTAGGGACATGAGACAATCCTCGGAGGACTTGATGAGAAGGAATCGCTCGAGCTTCATAGCCATTCTCGCGTGTGCAGCGGTGTTCGTCGCTGCGAAGCGCGCGCCGATCAGCACGGCGACGCATGCGGCGCTGCAGGCGGCCGACGCATGCTGGTTCCGGGCCAAGCCGGGCGAGCTCGAAAAGCGGAAGAGCGCTCACGACTCCGCGTCCGTTGCGATGGATGGGGGAACGGTGAAGGTGTGCTACGGTCGTCCGCACGTGAACGGCCGCGAGATCATGGGGAAGCTCGTGCCGTACGCCGAGCCGTGGCGCATGGGGGCCGATGAGGCGACGGCGCTCTACGTGCCGTTCCGTGCGAGCATCGCCGGCGTGAAGGTCGAGCCGGGATGGTATTCGATCTACGTGATTCCCACCGCGAAGGACTGGCAGGTGGTGGTGAACTCTGATGCGAAGCGCTGGGGCGTCGACATCGATGCGAAGGTGCGCGCGAAGGACGTCGGCACGGGGACGGTGAGCGCCGAGCATCTTGCGGCGCCGGTCGAGATTCTCGCGATCTCGCTGACGGCGGCGTCACCGAAGAAGGCGACGATGGATGTGTCGTGGGCGGACACGCACGTGCGCATCCCGATCGAGAAGCAGTGAGCTAGCGGCGCTCTTGGCGGTGCGACGTCACGAAGAAGTTCGAGTCGACTTTGAAGCTCGCGGGATCCTTCAACGCGAGCTTCGTTGTTTGCGGTGACGTCGTGGGCTTGATCATCGCGTAGCCCGAATCGGCGAGGGTCACGCGCACCGGCATGTCGAAGCCGGGAACGACGTTCGACCATCGATAGGTGAGCGTGTTTCCCTTCGTGCTGTACTCGAGCACGGGGATTTGCGTCGTCGTGAGATATTGCGCGAACACCTTGCTCAGATCGATGCCGGCCTGCTGGCTGATGTACTCCTCGATCTGCGCGCCGGTGACGGTCTGATGGTAGAACGTCTTGCTCAGCCCCCGCAAAATCGAGCGCCACTTCTCGTCGTCGCCGATGATCTGACGAATGGTGTGGAGCATGTTGCCGCCCTTCTCGTACATGTCGCCGGAGCCTTCGCGATTCAGTCCGTACTGCGCGACGACGGGCATGTCGTTCTTGATGTTCGCGCGCTCGCCGATCGCGTAGAGTGCGCCCTTCTCCTTCCCTTCCTGGCACTCCTCGTAGATCGCTTCGGCGTAATTCGCGAAGCCCTCGTGCACCCACGAGTCGGCGATGTCCTTCGTCGTGATGCTGTTGCCGAACCACTCGTGCGAGCTCTCGTGGACGATGATGAAGTCCCAGCCGAGACCGAGCCCGGTGTGTGAGCGGTCGGTTCCGCGATAACCGTTCTTGAATCCGTTTCCGTAGGCGACGGCCGACTGGTGCTCCATGCCGAGGTGCGGAGCCTCGACGAGCTTGTAGCCGTCGGTGTACCACGGATACGGCCCGAACCAGTGCTCGAAGCAGGCGAGCATCGGCTTCACCTGCGCCCACTGCTTTTTCGCGGCGTCGAGATGGTAGGCGAGTGGCCAGAAATCGAGGGTGAGCTCACCCGCCTCGCCCGCGTACGTCTCGGTGTAGTGCGCGTAGCTGCCGGCGTTGACGGCGACGTCGTAGTTGTTGATGGGTGACGCGACGAACCACTCGAAGGTGGTGGTGCCGTCGGCGTTGTGTGTCGTGCTGCGCAGGCGGCCGTTGGAGACGTCGATCATCGAATCGGGAACGGTGATGGCAACGCGCTGCGAATCGGGCTCGTCGGCCTGCGTGTCCTTGTTCGGCCACCAGACGCTGGCGCCGAGCCCCTGATTGGATGTCGCGACCCACCTGTGCCCAAGCGAGTCGTGCGCCCAGGAGTAGCCGCCGTCCCACGGCGGGCGGATCGCCGCGCGCGGCTTGCCGTGATAGTAGACGATGACCGCCTCGTGGTCGCCGACCTTCTGTTCTTCGAGCAGCGATGCGAAGAACGCGTTGCTGTCGCGGCGAAAGTTGAGCATGCGTCGATTTTGCTCGATGCTGTCGATCACCATTGGCATCTGGAGATCGATCTGCATCTCGCGCGCGGGGGCGAGCACGGTGTAGCTGATGCCGACGTAGCCGGAGATCGTGCTGTCGGCAGGCGAGATGCGCGTGTGGAGATCGTAGAAGGTCGCGTCCCACCATGCGCGCTCGGGGGTGATCGAGCCGCGAAGCGAGTCCGCGTGCGTCGGCGGCGCGAGCGACTGTTGCGGGCGCGGATGCGCGGCGGTGGTTTGCGCGCGCGCGGGGAGGAGCGCGAGCGGGAGCGCGAGAAGCGCGAGGAGGAGCGCGAGGAGATGTGCTGAGCGCATGATGCGCGGAATCTACGGGCTGGTGAGGTGGCGAAGGAAGAAGCGATCCCAGCTCGCGGCCTCGAATGGCGGCATCCC
>Ga0208078_1000387_pt1 | contig 11647 bp, 12 predicted proteins | sample NGESurdeep072012_3_FD_184468 | JGI IMG/M metagenome (GOLD analysis project Ga0208078, IMG submission 184468) | Arctic peat soil microbial communities from Barrow, Alaska - NGEE Surface sample 53-2 deep-072012 (SPAdes) | ecosystem: Environmental > Terrestrial > Soil > Wetlands > Peat ...
AGCTGCGTGGAATCAATCGGATGGACATCGACCTGATGTCACAACAGGTGAAGGTGCGCGGAAAGGGGAGGAAGGAGCGGATCATCCCAATTGGCGACCACGCGCAGCTGGCACTCAGAAACTATGAATCGAAGCGGGACGAGCTGTTGCGTGCGATCGGACCGACGGGAGACCGCACGGCGTTCTTCCTCAGCAATCGAGGGAAGCGCATCTCCGTGCGCGCGATCCAGAACGCGGTGAAGGGTTTCCTCGACAAGATCGATGAAAACTCGGGGCTTTCCACCCACTCGCTTCGCCACACCTTCGCTACGCATCTGCTCGATGCCGGCGCAGATCTTCGCGCGGTGCAGGAGCTGCTCGGGCACGCTTCCATCTCGACGACCCAGATTTACACCCACACCAGTATCGAGCGGTTGAAGCAGGTGTACCAGAAGGCTCACCCGCGTGCGTGACGCGGTGTAATTTCCCCCGCGAGCGGAACGGAGGAGATTCTGGGGAAGAAGCGGCATCGCCTGGACAGTGTTCCTTGATTAGAAAGCGGCACCACTGGATCGTGCGCACTACGCACTGGGTGAACGTGGTGACAATCATCATCATGGTCAGCAGTGGTCTCCGCATCTTCAACGCTTATCCCGCGTTCGCGCGGAAGGGCGAGATGTTCTGCTGCTATCCGTTCGAGCACAAGCCGATTCCGGATTGGCTGACATTCGGCGGTTGGCTCGGAGGAGCGCGGCACTGGCACTTCGCGATGATGTGGGTGCTCGTCGTCAACGGACTCGTTTACCTCACCTTCATCTATCTCCACGGCGAATGGCGCGATCTCGTTCCTCGCAGGGGCGACATTCGCGACAGCCTGCAGATGGTCAAATTCTACACATTCAGGCGGAAGGATCACCCGCACCAGGGGAAGCACAACGCGCTGCAGAAAACCGCGTACTTCCTGCTGCCGGTGTTCGGAGCGCTTGCTGTGCTCACCGGAATCGCCATCTGGAAGCCGGTGGAGCTCGCGCCGCTCACCGCGGTTTTCGGCGGATACGTGTGGGCTCGATACTGGCACTTCATCGCCATGCTCGCGATCGTCATCCTGAGCGTCGTTCATGTCTTCATGGTGTTCGCGGTCGATCCATACTCGATGACGTCGATGATCACCGGCAACTACGACCCGTCGCTCTCTCCTGAAGCCCGGAACGCACGGCCGTTCTACCATCTCTTTCCCAGGCGCGTGCGCGCGGCAGCCGCGCCACCTCCGCCGGCGGCGACGTGAACATCGATCCGCGCAAGTTCATCTCGATCAACGGAATCGACCGCCGCGACTTTCTGCTTCGGGGAAGCGGTCTTGTATCTGCGGCTTTTCTCGCTGCTTGCAACTCCCGTGGACCCAAGGCGGCGGACAAGCTGCTCAAGTACGCTGAGCGGAAGAATCTCGTCATTGAACGGAAGCTTTTGCGTCACACCTCGATGGATGTAGTCCAGGCAGGTGCCCACGACGCGGGCAACAAATTGCCGAGTTACTTCATCTCGCGGACAGTGCCGGTCTGGAATGAGAGCGTGCGAGGGAAATGGGCGCTAGAAGTGAGCGGGCTCGTCGGCAATCCGGTGCGGCTCACGATCGAGGAGCTGCAACAACTCCCGCAGGTCTCCAATCGCGTGAATCACTACTGCGTCGAGGGATGGACAGCGGTCGAGACCTGGACCGGCGTTCCGTTCACGGAGCTGGCTCGCCTGGTGCACGCCGACCCGCAGGCGCACTACGTCGATTTTCAGTCGTTCGACGACGACTACCACGAGAGCTGGGACATCGAGAGCGCGATGCACAAGCAGACTGTGGTCGCCTACGGTCTCGACGGAAAGATGCTGGAGCCCGCTCACGGCGCGCCGGCGCGTGTCTATTCTCCCGTGAAGCTTGGCTACAAGAACACGAAGTACCTGACGAAAATCGTGTTCATGCCGAAAATGAACGGGGGGTACTGGAGTGATGCCGGCTACGAATGGTACGGCGGCACTTAGCGCGGACGACTAGCGAATCCGCGTACCCTTCTGGGGAGTCTGGTTCAGGCGCGAGTTCGTCTCGCCCGTGCCCCTCCTCGCCGCACCGCGGAACAGCAGTACCTCCTTGAGGTACGCTCGGCTCATGATCGCACCGATCACGAGCAGCACTACGCCCGCGAGCACCGAGATCGTTCCCCAACGCCACGTATCGCGCCCGATCAGGGCAGCCGCCATGCACAGCGTCCCCAGAGCGACGAGCGATTGCCCCGCCTTGTGTGGCATGGCGCGGGTGCGCCGGCGACGCTCACGCAGAGGGGCCACCCCGCCCGCCTGCCAGGCATCGAGAAGGATGGTGAGCCCGACGAGGGCGATTAGTACGCCGAGAAGGATCGGCAGTTGCTCCAGCTTCATGGTTGGTTGAAATGCAAGAAGGGGGCGCGTTTTGAGGGCCCGTAGACGCGCCCAACGCGCCGCAAGGCTGTTATTTTGAAGCGATGAAGCTCGAGCGTGTGCGGTCGACTACCATCCTCGCGGTGCGCCGCGACGGACAGGTCGCGCTCGGAGGCGACGGGCAGGTCACTGTCGGCCAGACGGTGATGAAGTCGAATGCGCAGAAGGTACGGAGTCTTCACGATGGCAAGCTGCTCGCTGGTTTCGCGGGCGCCGCGGCGGATGCGTTCACCCTTTTCGAGAAGTTCGAGGAGAAACTGGAGCGCTATCCCGGAAACCTGCAGCGCGCTGCGGTGGAGCTGGCGAAGGACTGGCGGAGTGATCGCGTGTTGCGGCGTCTCGACGCCCTGCTCGCCATAACCGATCGGCAGCACGGTTTCATCATCTCGGGAACGGGTGACATCATCGAGCCCGAAGACGGCATCCTCGCGATTGGATCGGGCGGCCCCTACGCCCTCGCATCGGCGCGCGCGCTCCTCGAGAACACGGATCTTCCCGCGCGCGACATCGTGAGAAAGGGACTCGAGATCGCCGCCGAGATCTGCATCTATACGAACGCGAACATCACCGTCCTCGAGCCCACCTGATGTCATCGCCGCGCACACAGCAGGCGCTGGAGCGCTTGGCCGACCTCACGCCGAGGCAGATCGTCGAAGAGCTCGATCGCTATATCGTCGGGCAGGGCGACGCAAAGAAGGCGGTGGCGATCGCGCTCAGAAACCGGTGGCGGCGCCAGCGCGCGCCGGATGCAATCCGGGATGAGATCTCGCCCAACAACATCATTCTCGTCGGTCCAACGGGCGTCGGGAAGACGGAGATCGCGCGCAGGCTCGCGCGTCTCGTCGGCGCGCCGTTCGTAAAGGTCGAAGCATCCAAGTTCACCGAGGTGGGCTACGTTGGCCGCGATGTCGAATCGATGGTGCGCGACCTGGTCGAGAGCGCGATCAACATGGTGCGCGGCGAGCGCGAGACCGAAGTGAACGAGGTAGCAAAGCAAAAGGTGGAGGAGCGACTGCTCGATCTCCTGCTGCCAACGCCGCCCGACATCAAGCAGTCCGCGCACAATCCAACGGCCGCCGCCGGGGGCGGAGCGCATCTTTTCGTCGTGTCACCCGCCGGATCTGTCTCTAGCGAGACGGACGCCACCGAAGTGCGCTACAAAAGAACGCGAGAGAAGCTCAAGCAGCTCCTGATAGACGGCCAGCTCGACGAGCGCGAGATCGAGATCGAGGTCACCCAGCAGACGCCCGTGATGTTCGACATGATGGTTCCGCAGGGCGCGCCGGAAGGAATGGACAATCTCTCCGAGATGCTCCAGGACATGCTGCCCAAGCGAAAAAAGAAGAGAACCGTAAAGGTCTCCGAGGCGCGTCGCATCCTCCTCAGCGAGGAGCTGGAAAAGTTGATCAACAAGGAGGACGTCACCGCCGACGCGCTCGACAGAGTGCAGACGATGGGGATCATCTTCCTCGACGAGATCGACAAAATCGCCGGCCAGCGCGGCCCGAACGTTGGCGGACCCGATGTGTCACGAGAGGGGGTGCAGCGCGATCTCCTCCCGATCGTCGAAGGCTCCAACGTGCAGACCAAGCACGGGATGGTGAAGACCGACCACGTTCTGTTCATCGCGGCGGGCGCGTTCCACGTCGCCAAGCCGAGCGATCTCATTCCGGAGCTGCAGGGAAGATTCCCGATCCGGGTAGAGCTCCAGTCCCTAACCGAAGCGGATTTCGTGCGCATCATGACCGAGCCCGAGAATGCGCTCACCAAGCAGTACTCGGCGCTGGTCGAGGCCGAGGGCGCGAAGCTCGAGTTCACGACGGACGGCATCGCGGAGATTGCGAAGATTGCCGCGCACGTCAACGACCGGATGGAGAATATTGGAGCGCGCAGGCTTCACACTGTGATGACGACGCTGCTCGAGGACGTGCTGTTCGGACTTCCCGAGAGCGGGGCGAAGGCGGTGCGCGTCGATCAGGAGCTGGTGCAGAGCCGCCTCAAGACGATCGCCGACGACGAAGACCTCAGACGCTACATTCTCTAGCCGGCGCGCGGATCAGCGGAGAGCTCACGGCCTGAAGCGGCCTCTTCTCGCGACTACCACGCCGTAGGCGGTCAGGTTGACGAGCAGCGCGAGACTTCCAAGCACGATCTGCGTTCCACGCGTAAGCCCAGCCGGATAGAGCACCGGCTGTATGTAGTGCTCGATGAAGCCGCCGCTATAGCCCGCGCCGCCGCCGCGCTCCCTGAGTGAATTCTCGAGTGGGGTGAGCGGGCAAATCCAACCCGAGTACTCGATCAGAACGCCCCATACAGCGGCCGGAACATGAAGCCATGCCACCCGCGTCCATTTGAGCACCAGCACCCCTCCCAGCACCACGAAGAGGACAAACGCGAGGTGCACGACGAGCACCAGATCCGCGAGCGCCCGGTAGATCAAGAGGCAGGCGCGCCGAATTTCATCCTTTGAACGAGCGCGGAATATAGTCCCTGAGCGAGCAGCCGGGCTTTCAACCGCGCCGCTTGAAAAACTGCACGGCGCGCTCGTGCTTCTTTGCCGCGGCGAGGCTCTTGAACGTGCCCAGATTCCGGCGCCGCCCGGTTTTCGGATTCTTCTTTCGGGAGTAAAGGCGGTACTCCCCGGATTTCAGCTTACGGATCATCTGATCGAATTCTCGGTGGCTTGCCGGGATCTAGACCGCGGCGGGATGCCGGCCCGCGGAGCGGAATGCCCAGAGCGCCAGACCGCCCGCCCCGAGGAACGCGACGCCGGAAAACCAGATCGGAACGGTAAAAAGATCGATCTGCACTGGCCAGCCCATTAGGATGCGTGTGAGCTGGACAAGAGAGACAAATGGCAAAGACGGTTCCTGAGACAAGCTCGTAGCGGCGCATGGTCCGGACCTCCGTAAAATGTGGCGAAGCGACGCTCAATGCTTCCTGTTCAAGGTATCCGTGGCCGCCCGGACTTGTCGATGCTGCTCGCCGGTCAGCTCACCGGGCGCGAAGATCCCTCCGCCATTTTCGATACGACCGATCGCGATGAACTGCTGGGGCGGTGTCGACGAGTACCCGTCCTGGACTCCGCGCTGCGCTACCGAGAGTCGGGGCGCGCTGAGCTCCCACTCGTCGACGATCCAGGCCCCCGATGGCACGCGGCGGAAGTGAGTGAATCCGCCGGCGTCGAACCGGCTCATCGCGCCCGCGTTCACGAAACGGAACACGACTTCACGCAGCTGCGACGTCTCCTGATCGACCCAAAGGACGCCGGTTATGTCGGCCATTCGACGCCGCGGTACCGGTTCGAACGAAACACCGATCTGCCCGGCCCGGTCCCGTTGACGTACCACCCGGAAGCAGTGAGTCGCGGCAAACGGCTCCGACAGCAACACCGTTTCGTCGGGGGCGAAATAGTGCCAGCCCCCCTCCGCGTCGCCGAGGACGTAACCGTTGTTCGCGAGAGTCCCCGGATCGATTGCGCCGAATGGTCGCCGGTCGGTGATTGAAAAGATGGTCGTGTCGGCGCTGATAACTGTTCCGTCCTTGTCGACCTCTTTGCGGTATGTGCGAGCCCGCCCGATTCCCGAGAGATCTACCGTAGTGAGCTGACTCGACCTGAGCGCCTTGTCTATCTCGTCCCACACGGTCGAAAGCGCGTCAGCGTTTGGATCGTTTCGCGCGCACGGGGATTTCGAGTTGACGACGATGCGCTCCAGGACGACGCGCTGGCTTTCGACGTTCAGCGAGAGCGCGCTCTCGCGGGGGAGCGACACAGGACCTGAAACGAACGGCAGATATCCGATGCGTCTGACGCGAACGCGGTAGACGCCGGGCGTGGCGCGAAGAACTCGCCCACCCGATTCCGCGCTCAATCCTTCGGCTACGACGCTGTCACGGGCGTTGAGGAGCGCGACCAGCGCGCCGCTCAAGGGCGCTCCGTCCATCCCGTTCAGCCTGATCCTCAGCTCGGTCGTCGCCTCCTGACCTCGAGCGCTCGAAGTCAAAACGCACGCGCCGAAAACCGGACCGCAAAGGAACGCTCGAAGCATCATGCAGCCTCCTGCCTTACTACCGCGCCATAGGCGCGGCGCCTAACTCACCGGCGCGATCTTCACAACAGTGTTTCCCGTGATCATGTACATCTCGCCGCCAAAATCCATCCCGAAGGACTCAACCGCGCTCGACGTCAGGCCCCAATCCTTCTGATCTACCGGGACGCCGTTCTCATATCTGAAGCTCCTGAGAAACCCGGCGCAATAGTCGGAATAGAAATAGTGGCCGCGAATCGCCGGAATTGCGGTTCCGCGATAAACGTAGCCGCCGGTAATCGAGCACGCGGGACCGTGGCCGTAGTCCAGAATCGGCGCCTGAAAGCCGGTCGATGAGCAAGTCGCAGTGTTGTAGCAACTCAGGCCTTCCCAGACGTTCCAGCCGTAGTTGAGACCGGCGCTGTTCGCGGCGACGACGTTCACTTCCTCGTGCAGATCCTGTCCGACGTCGGCGATGTAGAGGAGAGCCGTGGCCGCATCGAAGGCGTAGCGCCACGGATTTCTCAACCCCTTCGCCCAGACCTCTCCCCGGTGGTTGGCCTGCCCGACGAACGGATTGCTCGCCGGAATCGCGTAAGGATCCCCGTGATCGACATCGAGCCGCAGCAGCGAGCCAAGCAGGGAATTGAAGTTCTGGCCGTTGCCGAGCGGATCTCCACCGCTGCCGCCGTCACCGAGGCCGGCGTACAGCATTCCGTCGGCGCCGAACGTCAGGAGCCCGCCGTTGTGATTGGCGTAGGTCGAGTGGGGCGCCGTGATGATGAGCTTGGATGTGGTTGGGTCCGCCACCTCCGCATTCGACGTCGTCGTGAATCGCTCGATCCGGATGTCGCCGTTGGTCTGCGTCGTGAAGTAGACGTAGAAGAAATGATTTGTCGCGTACTGCGGATGGAAGGCGACACTCAATAGTCCTCGCTCACCGCCGCTCAGGACTCTCGCCGAGATGTCGAGAAATGGCGTCGTCTGGAGGACGCCGTTTCGAACGACGCGAATCCTCCCACCCTGCTCGACGACGAAAATGCGTCCGTCGTCGAGGGGCTGCGTCAGGAAAACGGGGCTCGTGAGGCCGGCGGTGATGAAGGGATTCAGCTGGAGCCCGATACCCGGCGGCAACGGCGATCCGCCGTCGCCCGGACCGGTGGAATCGGAGTGACAGGCCGTGACCCCGAGTATAGCAAAGGAGGCGCACAGAGCGCGAACGGGGCGTGAAATCATCGCACGTCTCAAAAAGAGGGAGTGGCGGAGCATGGTATATTTCCGGCGCACAGGATTTCCACAAACTGGTACGCGCAACTCACATGCCCCGAATCGTCCGCAAAGAACGTCTCCACCGCGATTTTCTTCAGATCGCTGACTACTCCGCCAAAGAAATAGACAAGCTGTTCTCGATCGCTGAATTGATGCGCGCGGGGAAGTACAAGAAGAAGCCGCTTGCCGGCAAATCGCTGGCAATGATCTTCATGAAGTCATCCACCCGCACCCGCGTCTCCTTCGAGGTGGGCGCGTGGCAGCTGGGCGGCCACGCACTCTTTCTCTCTCCTCGCGACGTGCAGCTCGGGCGCGGCGAGCCGATCGCCGATACCGCGCGCGTGCTCTCGCGCTACGTCGACGGCATCATGATCAGGACCTTCGCTCACTCGGAGATCGAGGAGCTGGCGCGCTACGCCGACGTGCCGATCATCAACGGGCTCACGGACCTCGTGCACCCGTGCCAGGTGCTCGCCGATGTCCTGACCATCAAGCAGCACCTTGGCGGCTACAAGGGGAAACGCATCGCCTGGATTGGCGACGGCAACAACATGGCGAACTCGTGGCTCAACGCCGCATTCGTGCTCGGGTTCGAGCTCACGCTCGCGTGCCCCGAAGGCTACGACCCCGACCCGATGATTTTCCAGCGCGCGGCATCCAAGGCCAAGGTGAGAATCGTGCGCGATCCCGCGGAAGCCGCCGACAAGGCGGACGTCATCAACACCGACGTCTGGGCCTCGATGGGGCAAGAGGAAGAACAGGCAGTCCGCGAAAAGGCGTTCAAGGGCTTCCGCGTGGACGAAGCGATCATGAAGCGCGCAAAGGAGGACGCGATTTTTCTCCATTGCCTTCCCGCCCATCGCGGCGAGGAGGTAACCGCCGAAGTGATCGATGGCCCGCAGAGCAGGGTCTGGGACGAGGCCGAGAACCGCCTGCACATCCAGAAGGCGATCATGGCCGCATTGATGGGCGGCGAGAGCCTCTAGGACCGCACGACTCGCTCACAAATCTGGCTTTCCCAATGGATCTGTGAGAGTGCGTTAAGGCCATCCACACGGCCGTAACTGCTGTTGAGCTTGGTCCACGTGGTCGTCTAATACGTAACCCTCTTCATGAGAGTTACGATGCGCCGTTCCACTGGGGTTTCAAGGTCTTTCAGCGTTCTGAGTGCCGGTTTCGCCGCGTCTGCGATCCTGGCGACGATCCTGTCTTGCTCCGATAGCACCGCTCCGGCGCCCAAGTCGGGGCTTGACCCCAATTCGGCTATCGTCGTCATCGTTCCTGATTCGGTGAAGCTGGCAGGTCTGGCGCAGAGGGCGCTGGAGAATTCCCCGAACATCTCGGTCGCGGGAAATATCATGGTAGCGCCCGCCACAGGACTTCCCGCATTTGCCGCGGCACCGGGCTACACGCTTACGGAGATTCCGTTCGCTCCAGAGCCCACGCCTGGCATCGTGCTCCCGAAGCTGGCCGATGATGGACTGTTCCCGAACGTTCCCATTGGATTCGACTTCACCTTTTACGGGACGTCCTACAGTACCCTCAACCTCTACTACAACGGGTTCGTCAGCTTTGGCCCCGGTGTCGTCGCCGGGTTCTTCGTGGGTGACCGTATTCCTGACCCTGCGAACCCGAACAACATCATCGCGCTTGCTTGGAACGACTGGCAGCCCCAGAAAGTTCCTGGCAGCATCACCTACGAGACCCGCGGAACCGCCCCCAATCGGCGATTCCTGATTCAGTTCACCGACGTCCCCGAGTTCGGCGGTAGCGGACGAATGACCGCACAACTGGTTTTGTCTGAGGGGTCAAACGACATAACGATCTACACCACCTCCATGAATGTCACTAACAGTGGCAGTCGTGTGACGCAGGGTATCGAGAACGCCGACGGCACACTAGCACTGTTTGACAGCGTCCAGAATGTGGTGACCCAGACCTGGGCACCGCGAGTTCGCAATTTCTTCAAGCTCTCTAACGATGCCATCCGGTTCTCGGTCGTCCGTCCCAACCAGCCGCCGGTCATTACTGCGCCGCCGAATATGTCGGTCCTGACAACGCCCCCGTCAATTGCGGGCGACACCAGGATCGCGCTCGCGCTCAATCTGGGTGTAGGAACCTGCGCCGCGATCGTCAACCCCGGCGCTGCCTCGGCCACCGACGACGCTGATGGCGTCACGATAACGGGCGCAAGAGATGACGGCGCCGCTCTCGACGCCGCGTACCCGAAGGGCGTGACTACTATCACGTGGACCGCGACCGATGCCGGCGGCTTGACCGCAACATCGACGCAGACCATTACGGTGAGCGACAAGGAAAATCCGTCAGTCACGGCTGCCGCAAATATCTCGGCTCGCACGGACCACGGTGCATCGACCGCGACTGTCATCGTGGTCGAAGCTGTGGCCGCGGACAACTGTCCGAACGTCAAGGTGTCCGGCGCGCGCAGCGACAACCTGCCGCTCCTGACCGGGTACCCGATCGGGGTGACGACAATCACGTGGACCGCGACTGACGCCTCCGGCAACACCGGCAGTGCGGCACAGACGGTTACCGTAGTCGGCAACGCGGCGCCGGTTCTAACCGCGCCGGCAAACCTCTCCTTCAAGACCGATCCTGGCGTCTGCTACGCGGTCGTAAACCCGGGCAGCGCCACCGCGACTGATGACGCTGAGGGCACGACCGTCTCTGGAGTAAGAAATGATGGTGGCGCGCTCAATGGAGCCTATCCAAAGGGAGTGACCACGATTATGTGGACAGCGACCGACGCCGAAGGACTCGGCGCGAGCGCTGCTCAGACCGTGACCGTCGCCGACAAGCAGAAACCGTCGGTAACGCCACCTTCGAGCATCTCCGTCGGTAACAGCCATGGTCTCGCCTCGGCGTCAGTCTCCGTCGGCAGCGCAACGGCTGAGGACAACTGTCATGAAGTCTCTGTATCGGGCGCGCGCAGCGATGGTGGCGCGCTTGGATCTCTCTATCCGGTTGGCGTGACTACGATCACGTGGACCGCGACCGACGCTTCAGGCAACTACGCGTCGGCGACGCAGACTATCACAGTGGGCGACGTCGAGGCTCCGACCATCATCGTCCCGGCTGATATCGCCGTGAACGCGACATCGTCGAGTGGCGCGGTCGTCACCTTTGCAGTCAACGCTGCCGACAACGTCGGAGTGACTTCAGTTTCGTGCGACCATAATTCGGGAAGCGTTTTCCCGATCGGCTATACATCGATCATCTGCGTCGCGAGCGACGCTGCTGGCAACAGGACATCCGCGACATTCGGTGTGGACGTGATGGGAGCCGCGGAGCAGCTGGCAGATCTGGTCAAGGACGTTCTGTCGTTCGGACTCATGAACGGCACCACCAATCCGCTGATCAATCAGCTGCGCTCGGTTTCCGGCTCGGATCCACAGTCTTGCAAGAAGATGAACGACTTCATCAGCATGGTCGTCAAGAAGGCGAGAGACATGTCCTCCGAGGACTCGACCTACCTGATCACCGAAGCGAAACGCATCGAAAACGTGATGGGTTGCAGTCTCTGATTACAACCTGAAGCGTAGAAGGGATGAGGGGCGCACGAAAGTGCGCCCCTCGTCGTTTTCGGGCATGTCTTCTGCACATCCAAAAAGCATGACAGCTTCCAAAAAGATCGATGAGCTCTACGACCTGATCGAAGGCATCGAGACGGCGATGTTTACCACTCGCCGGCCCACGGGTCAGCTCTTCTCTCGGCCGATGGCAACGCAGGACCGAATCGAGGGCACCGACCTCTGGTTCGTCACCAACGCCGAGACCCACAAGCTCGATGAGCTTGCCCTCGACCCGCACGTCAACTGCGCCTACTACAACAACAGAACGCACGAATGGGTTTCGGTCGTGGGTCTCGCGCACGTATCGAAGAACCGGAA
>Ga0208078_1000389_pt1 | contig 11628 bp, 8 predicted proteins | sample NGESurdeep072012_3_FD_184468 | JGI IMG/M metagenome (GOLD analysis project Ga0208078, IMG submission 184468) | Arctic peat soil microbial communities from Barrow, Alaska - NGEE Surface sample 53-2 deep-072012 (SPAdes) | ecosystem: Environmental > Terrestrial > Soil > Wetlands > Peat ...
AATGACGCGAATCCTCCCACCCTGCTCGACGACGAAAATGCGTCCGTCGTCGAGGGGCTGCGTCAGGAAAACGGGGCTCACGAGGCCGGCGGTGATGAAAGGATTCAGCCGGAGACCGATGCCCGGCGGCAATGGAGATCCGCCGTCGCTCGGACCGGTGGAATCGGAGTGACAGGCCGTGCCCGCGAGCACAGCCAGGGTGGCGCAAAAAACACGAACAGGGCGTGACATCATGCAAGTGTCTCGGAGAGAGAGAGAGGCCGGCAATGGTATATTTCCCGCGCACGGGATTCCCACAACCGGTACGCGCAACTCACATGCCCCGAATCGTCCGCAAAGAACGCCTTCACCGCGATTTCCTTCAGATCGCTGACTACTCCGCCAAAGAATTGGACAAGCTGTTCGCCCTCGCCGAATTGATGCGCGCGGGGAAGTACAAGAAGAAGCCGCTCGCCGGCAAGTCGCTGGCGATGATCTTCATGAAATCATCCACCCGCACCCGCGTGTCCTTCGAGGTGGGCGCCTGGCAGTTGGGCGGTCATGCACTTTTTCTCTCTCCTCGCGACGTGCAGCTCGGACGCGGCGAGCCGATTGCCGATACCGCCCGCGTGCTCTCGCGCTACGTCGACGGCATCATGATCAGGACCTTCGCGCACTCGGAGATCGAGGAGCTTGCGCGCTACGCCGACGTGCCGATCATCAACGGGCTCACGGACCTCGTGCACCCCTGCCAGGTGCTGGCCGATGTCCTCACCATCAAGCAGCACCTTGGCGGCTACAAGGGGAAACGCATCGCTTGGATCGGCGACGGCAACAACATGGCGAACTCGTGGCTCAACGCCGCATTTGTGCTTGGGTTCGAGCTCACACTTGCGTGCCCCGAAGGCTACGACCCCGACCCGATGATTTTCCAGCGCGCGGCATCCAAGGCAAAGGTGAGAATCGTGCGCGATCCCGCCGAGGCGGCCGACAAGGCCGACGTCGTCAACACCGATGTCTGGGCCTCGATGGGGCAGGAGGAAGAGCAGGCCGCCCGCGAGAAGGCTTTCAAGGGCTTCCGCGTAGACGAAGCGATCATGAAGCGCGCAAAGGAGGACGCGATCTTTCTCCACTGCCTTCCCGCCCATCGCGGAGAGGAGGTCGCCGCCGAAGTGATCGATGGCCCCCAGAGCAGGGTCTGGGACGAGGCCGAAAACCGGCTGCACATCCAGAAAGCGATCATGGCTGTGCTGATGGGGGGTGAAAGGCTCTGAACGGGCCAGCTCCGGTCACAAAGCTGTCTTTTGCAATGGGTCTGTGAGAGGGCGTTAATGGCTTCCAGGAGACATTAAGTCCTGTTGAGCTTGGTCGGGGTGGTCGTCTAATGAGTAACCCTCTTCTTGAGAGTTACGATGCGCCGTTCCGCCCGAATTTCAGCCTTCTTAGGCCTTCTTAGAGCAGGTTCCGCCGGTGCAGTTGCCCTGGCGACGATCCTCTCCTGTTCTGATAGCACCGCCCCGGAGCTGCGCATGCCGAACGGCGTTCACTCCATTGACGTCTTCGTTTCTGATTCGCTCAAGGGCTTCTGGTTGAGCGCGGGCTCGGGGACGCTGCTGACCGCTCCCGTCGACGTCTCGGCCAACGAGCTCGTCCCATCTGCCGCGGCGCATTCCAGCTTGGTGGGCGGCGCCTTCAAGTACGCGGTTTCGCGCGTTCCATTCTTAGTAGAAGGCATCCCCGGCGTGATCATACCGCAGGATTCTATCACGGACGACGGGTACCTCACCGACGTGCCCCTTGGATTCAGCTTCAGTTTCTACGGGAACACGTACGACAAGGTCAACGTCTATTCGAACGGCTTCCTTCAGTTTGGGCCACCTCAGGCAGACCCCGCGCGTGCGGGCTTCTTCAGGGGCTCCTTTATTCCCTCGTCCAGTCTGCCGAATAACATCATCGCATTCGCGTGGACGGACTGGTCGCCCCAGCTCGTGTACGGTGGCATCCGGTACGAGACGCGTGGGACCGCTCCAAATCGCAGATTCCTTCTTCAGTTCACCAACGTCCCCGCCTTCCACTCACCAACGGGAATGGTGATGATGCAGCTCGTGCTGAACGAAGGCTCGAACGTCATCACGATCTACACCAACACGCTGGTGATCACGAACAGCAGCCAGCGCCTAACGCAGGGCATCGAGAATGCAGACGGAACGGCAGCAGCCTTTGACAGCGTCACGAATCCCGTCAATGGCGTGACGAGCGCGCGCGTAGCGAACTTCTTCTCGCTTACGAACGACGCCGTTCGGTTCACACCGCCACAACCGCCGGTCGTAACCGTTCCCAGGGACACTACAGTTCTAACAACTCCCCCGGCGACGTCCGGTGACAGGCAGACGCTCGGCATCAGCCCCGCTCTCGGGTCCTGCGTCGCTACCTTCAACCCTGGCGTTGCCACGGCCACGGACGACGGCAGTGTCGTCTCGCTCGTTGGCGTCAGAAGTGACGATCCCACACTCGCGCTCGATGCCCCGTACCCGAAGGGCGTAACCAAGATCACCTGGACGGCGACGGATAACGACGGGATGACGACGAGCGCGACTGAGACGGTAACCGTCGTCGACAAGGAGAACCCTTGGATGGCGGCGCCTCCCAGCGATTCCGCTGGCAACGATCCGCATCTTCCCTCGGCCGTCGTCGCTGTCGGATCCGCTCAGGCGGCCGACAACTGCCCGGACGTGAAAGTTTCCAACGCGCGCAGCGATGGCGCCGCGATCACTGCTCCGTTCATGGTTGGAGTAACGACGATCACCTGGACTGCCACCGACGCATCGGGCAACACCACTTCAGCGTCGCAGTCGATAAAAGTACGTGACGTCGAAGCTCCGAGCCTCACCGTTCCGCTGAACGTTACGATACCCGCTACGAGCCCGAGTGGCGCCGTGGTCAACTACCAGCTCAACGCGAGCGACAACGTCGCGGTGACTTCACTCACCTGCACAAAGGCGTCGGGCGCTACCTTCCCGATCGGAACCAAGTCGGTTACATGCACGGCAGCCGATGCCGCAGGCAACAGTACCTCGGGCAGTTTCGACGTGACTGTATACGATGCGCCGACCGAGATGCACAATCTGATTCAGTACATCCTCAGTCTCGGCATGCCGAATGGCACGACGAATCCGCTGGTTAATCAGCTCGAGGCGGCGTTCGGTAGCTCCGTCGGTGACAACCACGTCGCGTGCGTGAAGATGAACGACTTCATCGGCATGGTCAGCAAGAAGGGGCGCGACATTCGCCCGGGCCCGTCTGTCTACATGACCAGCCAGGCAACACAAATCATGACCGTGCTGGGCTGCTCGATGGCCCGCGCGCTCCAGCAGTAGCGGGCCCGAACGGAACAAGCTATTGACGGCTTGCGGCTCGAGGCGCGTCAGGTCATAACGCAGTAAGAGGGGGCGCATGAAAGTGCGCCCCCTCTTTCTTCAGCTGAATCGCATCAAGGTTAGATCCCGCGTTTCGCTTCTGGAGGTCCGGATGAGCGAGCCGGCGCGGATCGGCATGTCTTCTGCACATCCTGTACGCATGACAGCCTCCAAGAAAATCGATGAGCTCTACGACCTGATCAAAGGCATCGAGACGGCGATGTTCACCACTCGCCGGCCGACGGGTCAGCTCTTCTCTCGACCGATGGCAACGCAGGACCGAATCGAGGGCACCGACCTCTGGTTCGTGACCAACGCCGAGACCCACAAGCTCGACGAGCTTGCACTCGACCCGCACGTCAACTGCGCCTACTACAACAACAGGACGCACGAATGGGTTTCGGTCGTGGGTCTCGCGCACGTGTCGAAGAACCGGAACAAGGTCCGTCAGCTCTACAAGGAAGAGTGGAAAGCCTGGTTCGATGACGAGGGCGGAGACAGGGACGGCGGCCCCAACGACCCGCGCATCGCGCTCATCATGGTCGAGGCCGAGATGGCTACCTATATGAAGGTGAACAAACTTCGCCCGATCCTCCTGTTCGAGGTTCTGAAGTCGAAAGTGACGGGCACGCCACCCTACTTTGGCGATGTCAAAGAAATTACCGGAGCGGAATTGATGGATTAGGCAGAGCTTTTCCGCTTTTTCTGCCAAATTGTCACGGCGCCCCTCGAAATAGAGGGGCGCTTCGCGCATATTGGGGCGAGACCCTACACCGCAGGCCGTCCAGCAATGGTTGAAGCAACGACGCTCAAGCGAACGCCCCTCTACGACGTCCATGTGGCCCTGGGCGCCAAGATCGTCCCCTTCGCCGGGTTCGAGATGCCGGTCCAGTACCCGACCGGCATTACGGCCGAGCACAAGGCGGTGCGCGAGAAGGCGGGGCTGTTCGACGTCAGCCACATGGGGGAGTTCGTCGTGCGCGGCCCGCAGGCGGTGGACTTCGTGAACTACGTCACCACCAACGATGTCGCCGCGCTCGCGCCCGGACAGGCGCAGTACTCGACGATTCTTCGGGAAGATGGAACGATCGTGGACGACTGTTTGGTCTACCGCGTCGAAGATCGCGTGCTGATGGTCGTGAACGGATCGAACATCGACAAGGACTTCGCGCACATCTCCCGATTCGTCAAGAAGTTCAACGCGACGCTCGAGGACATCAGCGACAAGATCGCGCTCCTCGCGCTCCAGGGACCCGACGCCGCGAGAATCCTGCAGAAGCTCACGGACACGGATCTCTCGAAGATCAAGTACTACGAATTCACTATCGGCAAGGTCGCCGGCGTGGAGAAGGTCTACATCTCCCGCACCGGCTACACCGGCGAAGATGGATTCGAGCTGTACTTCGGGGGCGAGCACGCCGTGAAAATCTGGAACGCGCTGACCGCCTCGGGTGAAGTCACGCCAACCGGACTCGGCGCGCGCGATTCGCTGCGGCTCGAGATGGGAATGGCGCTCTACGGCAACGACCTCGACGACACCACGACGCCGCTCGAAGCATCACTCGGCTGGCTGGTGAAAATGAAGAAGGGCGATTTCGTCGGACGCGACGCGCTGGCGAAGCAGAAGGAGCGCGGGCTCGAGCGCAAGCTGGTTGGATTCACGACCGTGGAGAGATCATTCCCGCGGCACGGATATCCGGTGTTCGCCGCTGGGCGGCCGAGCGGAGAGGTGAGGAGCGGGACGATGAGCCCGACGCTGGGGATTCCGATCGGCACCGCCTACGTGCCGCCCGCGTCGGCGGCGGAAGGAGCCGCACTGGAAATCGAGATTCGCGGCAAGCGCATTCAGGCGACAGTGCAGAAGATGCCGTTCTACAAGAACGGCAGCAGGCTCTGATCGCGTGCGCGTAGCGGTCATCACGGTCTCCGATTCCGTCGTGCGCGGCGATCGGCAGGATACTTCGGGCGCGGTCGTCGCCGGCTGGGTGAAGGCCAAGAAGTATGAGCTCGCTTCCGCGGCAAAGTGCGCCGATGAGACAGTCGAGATCGTGCGCGCACTCATTCACGCGTGCGATACCGAGGGCGCGGATCTCGTGCTCACCACCGGGGGCACCGGTCTCGCTCCGCGCGACGTCACGCCGGAGGCGACCCGGGCCGTAATCGAGCGCGAGGCTCCCGGGATCGCGGAGCGGATTCGCATACTGGCGCTTGCGGCTTTCCCACGCGCCGCCCTGGGACGTGGTGTCGCCGGAGTGCGTGGCAAATCGCTGATCGTGAATCTGCCGGGCTCGCCGAGTGGCGCGCGCGATGGGCTGGACGCGCTGGATCCTATCATTCAACACGCCTGCGATGTACTGAGTGGCAAAGTGACCGAGCACACTCTCGCGGCAGTGCCTTCGTGAAGGTGCTCATCACGCTCGCCGACGTCGAGCCGGCGGTCAGGCTCAACGCGGTGCTCGAGGCGGCGGGGACCAAGACGGAAGTCGTCTCTCCGCTCGACGATCTGCGGGGCGAGATCAAGCGCTTCAAGCCGGATCTCATCGTCCTCACCGGCAACCTCGGCGATCCGGGCAATATGCAGATCGTGCGAGACCAGCTGTGGAATGGCACCGCGGTGATCGGTCTCGCCGATGTCGAAGATCCACAGCTGCGCGAGCGCCTTCGCACCATCGGATTCACCGATGTGTACACGAAGCCCGTCACGTCGGACGAATTGTATCTGGCCGTGCGGCGTGTGCTCGACCGCAAACGCCTCACGGAGGCGACGGGGCTGATCGGACAGTCGGTGGCGATCGGAGAAGTGCTGCTCAAGATCGAGCAGATCGCGCCGGTTTCGAGCACCGTGATCATCGAGGGAGAGAGCGGCACGGGCAAGGAGCTGGTGGCGCAGGCGGTCCACAAGCTCAGTCCACGCCGTGGAAAGCCATTCATCGCGGTGAATGCCGGCGCGCTGCCGGAGTCGCTGATCGAGAGCGAGCTGTTTGGCCATGAGAAGGGCGCGTTCACCGGGGCAGCGGAGCGGCGCATCGGGCGATTCGAGCTCGCCGACGAGGGAACGCTTTTTCTCGACGAGATCGGGGAGATTCCGCCATCGACCCAGGTGAAGCTGCTGCGCGTGCTCGAGGAGAGAAAGCTCACGCGCGTCGGGGGAACGACGCAGATCCCGATCAACGTGAGAGTGGTAGCGGCGACGAATCGTCCGCTGCGCGAGAGCATGGAGGAGGGAAGATTCCGCGCCGATCTGTACTATAGACTGAACGTTCTCAGCATGTACATGCCGCCGCTGCGCGAGAGGCCGGAGGACATTCCGCTCCTCGTGCGCCGCTTCATCAAGGAGTTCTCGTCGCAGCACGACCGTCCGTTCCACGGCGTTTCGGCGGAGGCGATGCAGATCCTCATGACTTATCCGTGGCCGGGCAACGTGCGCGAGCTGCGGAACCTGGTGGAGAGCATGGTGGTGCTGGCGCCGGGGCGCGAGATCGGACCTGAAGACATTCCGCGTCCGATTCGGGAGGGCGGAGCGGCGCGCTTCCTACCGGTGCACGTAGGTCCTGTGGTGCGCGGCACCGTTGGCACCGAGGGTCGCGAGCTGGAGTTCCTGGTGAGAAGCATGCTGGAGCTGCGGCTCCAGGTGGAGGAGCTAAGGCGGCGTCTCGACGACGAGAGTCACGATCACCGCGATTGGGTGGGCGAGGTGCAGCCGACGGGCGCGCTGGGGTCAGGAGCGACGGCGCGCGCGATCGAGCCTCCCGACCAGCCGGCGCCACCCAGCGTGATTACGCTGGCGCCGGGTATGACGATGGCGGAAATCGAGAGGGCGGCAATCGAAGGCGCGCTCAGGGACACGCGGGGAAACCGGAGAAAGGCAGCGGAGATGCTCGACATCGGCGAGCGGACTCTTTACCGGAAGCTCCGCGACTACGGGATTCCGACAGAGGAAGTCGCGGAGGCGAAGTGAGTCGGCCCGGTTGGCTTTACAACCGCGAACAAAATTGTCGTGTTACTGCCGGCGATTGGCGTCGTCTACTGTTCTGCTGCAATGAAACAAGCATCCCGGTGATATGAAACACACATCTCCGCGCTCGGCGAAGCGTTGTTCGCACTCCCGGAAATCACATTTTTCCTGGGGGAGATTGGCGTGATTTATTGCTTGATTAAACCCCAGTGGTCTGCAATATTGGTCACCTGTTTCGCGCCCTCTCCAATCCGCCTAACAAATTGAATTTGAACAACATCGCTGGCAGCGTACTCCCGATCAAGCGTGCTGAAGAGCTGATCCTGACGCTTCCGGGAGTGGTGTCCGCAAAAATCATAGAGAGTGAGAGTGGCGCGGTCGAACAGATCCATGTTCTGACTACGGCCGAACTCACGCCTAAACAAGTGGTTAGAAACATCGAAAGTGCGCTGATGGCGCATTTGGCGATGAGGGTGGATCACCGAAAGATTTCCGTAGCGATAACGAGCGAGGCGAAGCTGAGGCCGACGCCGGCGCAGCCTCAGGCGTCGCATCCGACGCCCCGGAGCCAGTTTGCGGTGGGTCCGGCCTCGGAGGGCGGGGTCAAGCGGTATACGGCCCGGCGGCTCTATTTCGAGGACGTGGAGGTCAGGGGGTCCCGGACGAAGGGGCTTTCCTGCCGAGTTACGCTGCGGAAGGGTGAAGAGTCCTACATTGGCGAAGCCCATGGAATCGAGGGGGACAGATCTCGCCTCGATCTAGCCGCGCGAGCGACAGTGTTCGCGATCGGTTCGGCCGAGGGCAGAGAAGGGCAGCTGGCGGTGGAGGGTGTGAAGGTGATGGAGGCCTTCGATCGCGAGTACGTGTTCGTGGGTGTGACGGTGCGCGCGGGTCGCGACAGTCACTTGCTGGTAGGGAATTGCGAGATCAAGGGGAGCGCGGAGACAGCGAGCGCTCTGGCAGTACTGTCGGCGACGAACCGGTGGGTTGATCAGGGAGAGTAAGCGGGCTCAAATGCCCGGTGCAGGATTAGATGGAAATTGAAAGCGGGTCGATTCGACCTGGTGAAGTTGAAGGGATCGTTGTGAGAAGGTTCACCTTAACACGAATCCTAGAGGAAAAATAAAACCCCCGTTCCGGCAGCGAGACGAGTTGAGCGGGAACGCCTAGTTACACGAGCGGAGCCAACCTAGTAGCGCATTTCAGCGGATGCTGAATGCGACTGAACTTTAGGGGGGTGACGCAAAGTGAACTTTTTCCTGAGTCTATGTTTCAGCTTTTTAAGGGCTGATACGGCAGTGTGGGACTAGCCAGGGCGGGGGTTTTTTTCATATGCAGCCCAAGATTCAACGCTACGTGACGGGTGTGACGATCGCCGGGATTTTACTTTTCGGCGCGTTGTATCTGATTGACCCCAGTATTCCGGCTGGCTATCTGCTGCCTGCACTGTGTTTCTTCGTGTTCGGAGTGATGGCGAGTTCCATGGCCTATCGTTCCTCAAGAAACACTTCGGGATCGATCGCGTACCTTCCAGTACTCACAGGGCTCGTCCTTGTCCCACATTGGACTGGGGTTCTTGGCGCAACCGCGTCAGCACTCGTTGCGGAATTGATTCGCCGCCGACCACCGATCAAAGTCGTATTTAATACGGCAGCATCTCTGTTCGCCTCAAGCGTGGTGGTGGTCTCTTATCGGTTTCTAGGTGGTGAGTCCCTACTAACCCTATCGGACTTCGCATTTGTTCCCTACTTCGTGGCCGTGCTCCTGTTTTTCGCCACGAACAGCCTGACAATCAGCGGAATCGTCGGACTCCAGGAAGACCAAAGCGCGTTGGGACTATGGGTCAAGCGGCTGCGCTTCACCCTTGTGTACGATCTTTTGTCAATCCCGTTCGTATTCGTCTTCGCCTACATATACGTGCATTTCAGCGTAACGGGCGCTGCGATTTTCATGATCCCGCTACTGGGAGCGCGCGAGCTCTACAAGAAGAATTGGCAGCTGGAAAAAACGAATCAAGAGTTGCTCGAGCTGATGGTTGCAGCTATCGAAGCGCGTGATCCCTACACCTCCGGTCATTCTCGCCGGGTCGCGAACATGGCGCGCGTTATTAGTCGCGCGTTGGGTCTACGCGATCGTGAAATCGAACGAATTGTAGTTGCGGCTCTTCTGCATGACGTTGGCAAGATTCATGAGGTTTTCGGACCCATCTTGAGTAAGCCTGGGAAGCTGACCGCAGAAGAGAGCGCGATAATGCGAACTCACCCCATCAAGAGCGAAGATCTCGCACGTAACGTGAGCTCATTGAAGGATGTTCTTCCGCTAATTCGTCATCATCACGAAAACTGGGACGGATCGGGATATCCGGATGGCCTTTTCGGGGCCACCATTCCCCTCGGATCACGAATCGTTATGTTCGCCGACACCATCGACGCCATGACAACGGATAGGCCTTATCGGGCCGCCCTGGGCGAGACTGCCGTGCGGAAGGAGCTTGAAAAGTTTAGAGGGAAGCAGTTCGACCCAAAGATTTACGACACCTTGGTGGCCAGTCCCCTGTTCAGCGTCCTCTTCGAGGACACACGAGAGCCGCGGGAGACTCCGAATACACCTGCGAGACCAATTCTAAGTATCGCCCGACGCGCCTAGTTCGGGATAGCGTCACTGTCAGTGCGCGACACTCCTCACCTGCTGTCGGCTTCTTACTGAAGTCACACAACGCCGGAGAGATGCTCCATTCTACGCGTGACCGAAACCGCGTAGCTGTCTTCCAGTTCCCTTAGTAAGTCACGTAGATATTTCGGCAGAGGCCACTTCTCACGCCGATAGATACTCGCGTAGTCAGCGAATAGAAGACGACCTTTTTCTGGCTCTCCGCAGTAGCGCAGGCCAAGAGCCAGCGCGTGCGCTTCAAAATCCTGTGAACCCCAACCTCGATTTTGAAGATGTACAATCTCAAGCGCGGCCACCATCCGTCCGAGCATTTCAGTCGACGCACGCTGCGCTATCCCAATCCGTATTTCAAGCGCTAAGGCGGCAGCCTGCCAATTTACGGTTTCATTTATGCCGCTCAGTGCAGACAGCTCTGCGTACTTCTCAGCGGCTTCCTCAACGTTTCCCTCGTCCAACGCAAGCCTCGCGAACATGTAAAATCGGTCTCTAACAAGAAGGTGGTCCTGTTCACTGCCAGTAAGAGCCGCAAGTTTCTGCAGGGTCGCACGGGTCCGCGGAAGATCTCCGGCGGCAAGATAGACTCGAGCCAGAGCAAGAAAAGCAGACGAGGCGCGGTTCAAATAGCCATGCGCCACAGAGTAACCGACAAGTTCAAGAAGAACGGTCTCAGCGTCATTCATTCGCCCCGCAAGACGATACGCGGTACCGACGTTCAACAAGGCACGCGCACGCATGCGCGGATCTGGCTCGTCGCCGACAACTACAAGAAGTTGATCCGCCGCTCGTTCGGCCCTTCGCACATCTCCGCAGTCTGAGTGATAGATCATTTCGACCTCAAGGCGAGTTGTCGCAGCGATCCTTGGATTCTCGAGCAGAGGCACCATCGCGAGGTACAACTCTTCCATCGCGTCAATCTGATTTTCGCCGGCGGCAACCTTGAGCCCCAATAGACCGCACACAACGCGATGGACGGGCGATGCATTGCTTGTTCCGGCGCACGCCTTCAGCTCGTCGAGAAGGGAAGAACGCTCAAGACTGGCTCGCCAGCGCGCCTCGAAGAGGGCGAATTCGACATCGTCGTGAGTGTTTGCGTTCGGAGCGATCTTGGCTTGAAGTTGTCGCGATTTGTGTAGGACCCCCTTCGACTCCTCCCACAATCCGCATATTTGGAGGGATGAGGTGAGTCTGGACAAGACTAGAAGCCGTTGCTCGTCGGTGATGCAATAGCCGAGTACGCGTTCAAACGCGGGCGCGGCATCGCGCGGCATACCGACCGTCAGAAGATGCTCCGCGCAGGAACACGCGGTCCGAAACGCGCGCTCGCGATCTCCAGCATTCTGCCAGTGGAACGCGCACGCCCAAAGGACAGCAGTCCGCGAGCCGTCGCCGAGGGTCTCTCTCTCCAGGACCGTTCCCGCACGCCGATGCAAGAACGCAAGGGGCACCCTCGCCAATCGCTTGAGCGCAGCGGTCGAGACCAAATCATGCCCAACAGCCAGTGGCTCCGCGGATTCCGGAGACGTTTGAGCCTCAGCGCGCAGCATTCCCGCGACGCTCAGCTCCTGAACAGCAGAGAGCAGTACGTGTGATTGGTACTCCAGTACCCCT
>Ga0208078_1000390_pt1 | contig 11582 bp, 11 predicted proteins | sample NGESurdeep072012_3_FD_184468 | JGI IMG/M metagenome (GOLD analysis project Ga0208078, IMG submission 184468) | Arctic peat soil microbial communities from Barrow, Alaska - NGEE Surface sample 53-2 deep-072012 (SPAdes) | ecosystem: Environmental > Terrestrial > Soil > Wetlands > Peat ...
CGGCCAGGATTTGTGTGCGGATGCGCGCGGGGAGGTGATCGACGGTGGTGTCGGCGCGCGCGCGAATGACCTTGGAGCCGCTGGGGCTCACGCGCTCGCGCAGCATCTGGTGGCGGGCATCGTAGCCGAAGAGCGAGAGCTCGGTGCTACGGTCCACCTCGGCGAGGGCCTCGCCCAGCGCAACGATGGCCGCGTCGAGGTCCGACGCTGCCGCAAGCGCATGAGCGAGCGACGCGAGAGTGCGAGGTGGCATGGAGGGGGTCGAGCCGTCGGGAAGAGGGGTTCGCCGAGCGTGAATGTTGAGGCGTAGGTGCCGAACTGTCAATCGTTTCCACGCTTTGGATCGCTTGACACGGAAGGTCGTTCCGGTAGCTTTCAGCCATGCCGGAGCGCATGGTGCAGCTGGTGCTGCATTACGATGGCGCGGGGTTTTCGGGGTGGCAGCGCCAACCGGCAACGCGCACGATTCAGGGAGTGTTGGAGGGCGCGCTGGAGCGGTTGTGCAACGCACCCGTGAGCGCGCTGGGAGCCGGACGCACCGATGCTGGCGTGCATGCGCGCGGGCAGTCGGTTGGTGTGCGAGTTCCCGTCAAGTGGGATGCGGCCAAGTTGCGGCGGGCATTGAACGCGGTACTGCCGGCGGATGTGTGGGTCGCCAGCGCAGTCGAGATGAGCGATGCCTTTCATGCACGGTTCAGCGCCACCGGACGGAGGTACAGCTACCATGTCGGCACTGATCGGGAGGCGCACTCGCCATTCCGACGCCGCTGGGAATGGGCGGTCGAGTCACCGCTGGCGCGCTCGCCGCTGGCAGACTGCGCGAACGCGCTCCTCGGCACGCACCGCTTTCTCGCCTTCGCAGTTCAGGGAACAGCTCCGGAGAACGACGACCATCGCTGTTCCGTGGTGGAAGCGTCGTGGCGCGAGTGTCCGAACGGCCTGGTCTTCGAGGTCGAAGCGAATCGCTTTCTGCACCACATGGTACGCTTCCTGGTCGGCACGATGATCGAGATCGCGCGCGGCAAGCGCCCGCTGGCTGACTTCGCGATGTTGCTCGAGGCGGAAGACAACCGGCGCACGTCCGCCCCTGCTCCACCGCACGCGCTCTTTCTCGAAGTCGTTCGTTATCCGCGCGACCTCTACCTGGGCGACACATGAAGATTCTGCTCGATACCGCGAGCCTCGATGAGGTTCGGTGGGCGACCGAGGTCGGGATCGTCGACGGCATCTCCACGGATCCGACGCTCATCGCGGAAGAGAGCTCCGCCGAGGAATACCACGAGCTGCTCGGCGAGCTCTGTCGGCTGACGCGCGGGCCCGTGCTCGCGCCGGTGCTCGCGATCACTGCCGACGACATCTACCGCGATGGGAAGGAGCTCGCGAAGATCGCGGACAACATCGTAGTCGAGGTGCCAGTGATCGAGGATGGGCTGCGGGCGACCGCGCGGCTCGCGGCGGATGGCATTCGAGTCACCGCGACGCTGGTATTCAGCGCCGCGCAGGCACTCTTCGCGGCGAAGGCTGGCGCGTATTCGGTGAGCGCGTTCATCGGTCGCCTCGATGACATCGGCGGCGACGGCATCGCGCTCATTGGTGAGATCCGGCAGCTCTTCGACAGGCATCACGTCGAGTGCGAGCTCAACGCCGCGTCGATTCGCACGCCGCGGCACTTTTCGGAGGCCGCCATCATCGGCGCCGACACCGCCGCGGTGCCGCCCGACGTGCTGCGATTGCTCCTGGTGCACCCGCTCACCGATCTCGGTCTCGATCACTTCCTCAACGATTGGAGCAAGCACGTTTCGCGCAGCCGCACGAGCCTGTGATCACGCGAACGGTCGGACTCTCCCTTCTGGCGCTGGGCGCCGCATGCGGGGAGAGCTCGCACGATTCGCCTGCGCTTGCGGTGACTGCGGCGAGCGCCGCGACCACGACGTCGATTGCGGTGGCCGAGAGTGCCCTCACAACGCAGCGTCGCACCGCGATCACGGAGGCAGTCGCGCGCGTCGCGCCAACGGTGGTCACGGTTCAGACCGAGGTCGTCGATCGCTCCGCAGATCCGTTCGACGCATTCAACGGAACGAGCGAGCGGGTGCTTCCGGGCCTCGGCTCGGGCTTCATCGTGCGCGCGGACGGCGTGATCGTGACGAACGCGCACGTGGTCGCCGGTGCGAACTCGATTTCCGTCGCGCTCCGCGACGGCACCACCTATCCCGCGACGTTGCTCGGCAAGGATGAGACGAACGATCTCGCCGTGCTCAAGATCGAGGCGAAGGGACTCCCCATTGCTCCGCTCGGACAGTCAGATGACCTCATCATCGGCGAGTGGGTGATCGCCATCGGGAATCCGTACGGCTTTCTCCTCGGCAACCCGGAGCCGAGCGTGACGGTGGGCGTGATCAGCGGCACGGGGCGCAACCTCGTCGCGCGCTCGCAAGGCTCGGCGATGTACGTCGACATGATCCAGACCGACGCGTCGATCAATCCCGGCAACAGCGGCGGCCCGCTCGTGAACGCGCTCGGCAACATCGTGGGGATGAACAGCTCGATCTTCTCGCCGAGTGGAGGGTCGGTTGGATTGGGATTCGCGATTCCGGTGAATCGGGTGAAGCACGTCACCGAGGATCTGCTTGCGCACGGCACGGTGCGCCGTCCGTGGATCGGGCTCAAGCCGGAAATTCCGCAGGGGCAAGTTCAGCGCGAGGCGCTTCGTGCAGGAGTCGTGGTGGGCGCGGTGGTGCCGGGCTCGCCCGCCGATCGCGTGGGGATTCGCCGCGGCGACGTGCTCGTTCGCTCGCGCGCGCGCGCGATCCGCAATTCCTTCGATTGGGAGGCGGAGCTGCTCGATCTTCGCGTGGGCGATCAGGTGCCGCTCGTGCTCAAGCGCGCGGGGCGCGACATGCCGGTGTCGGTGACGATCGCTGACATTCCGGAAGTGAGCGCCGCGAAGGTTGCGGTGCTGAAGGAGCTCGAGCTGGTCACACTCACGCCGGCGATTCGCGTGGACCGCGGCATTCGCAGTCCGAAGGGTGCGCTCATCTACAACTTGAGCGATCGGGTGAGCGACGAGCTCGGGCTCGAGAAGGGCGATGTGATCGTGCAGATCAACCGCATTCCGGTGGAGAATGCAAACGACGCCGCGCGCGCGCTCAATCCGGGCGCCGGACGCGCGACATTCCACATGTTTTTCGAGCGAGGGGGCCGTATCTACTCCACAGATTTCATGATTCGATGAGCAGTCATACGCGGTATACGTCGCCGCTCAGCGAGCGGTACGCGTCGAAGGCGATGCTCGAGCTCTGGTCGCCGCAGCGGCGGCACAGCACGTGGCGGAGGCTCTGGCTCGCGCTCGCGGAAGCGGAGCGCGAGCTTGGCGTCCGCGACGAGCGCGGGCAGCCGCTGATCACGGACGAGGGGATCGCGCAGATGAAGGCGCATCTCGACGACATCGACTTCGCGGCGGCCGGCGACTTCGAGCGACGCTTTCGGCACGACGTCATGGCACACGTCGAAACATTCGCCGCGGCGGCGCCCGCAGCGCGCCCGTTCATTCACCTGGGCGCAACGAGCGCGTTCGTCACGGACAACGCTGACCTCGTGCTCATGCGCGAGGGGCTCACGCTGCTCCGCGAGAAAGTCGTCGGGGCGATCCAGGCGCTGGCGGTGTTCGCGCGCAAGTGGTCGCACGAGCCGACGCTCGCGTACACGCATCTACAGCCGGCGCAGCTCACCACTGTCGGCAAGCGTGCGACGCTTTGGATGCAGGATCTCGTGCTCGACCTCGCGGATCTCGATCATCGCGTCGCGACGCTTCCGTTGCGCGGCGTGAAGGGAACGACGGGCACCCAGGCGAGCTTCCTGGAGCTTTTCCGCGGCGATCACGACGCGGTTCGCGCGCTGGAGAAGAACGTCGTCAAGCGCATGGGCTTCACGCACGTGTTGCCCGTCACCGGACAGACGTACACGCGCAAGCTCGACGCGCACGTGCTCGGCGTCGTTGCCGGCATCTCGGCGAGCGCGGCGAAGTTCGCGTCGGACATTCGGCTCTTGCAGTCGTTCGGCGAGATCGAGGAGCCGTTCGAAGAGGAGCAGATCGGATCGTCGGCGATGGCGTACAAACGCAATCCGATGCGTTCCGAGCGCATCAACTCGCTCGCGCGCTTCGTGATGACGCTCGAGGAGAACGCGAATCTCACGCACGGCGTACAGTTCTTCGAGCGCACGCTCGACGACAGCGCGAATCGTCGTCTCGTGATCCCCGAGATGTTTCTCGCGACGGACGCCGTGCTGCTGCTCATGGGGAACATCAGCGTGGGGCTCGAGGTGCATCCGGCGCGGATCAGGCAGCGGTTGGCGACCGAGCTTCCCTTCATGGCCACCGAGAAGCTGATCGTGCGCATGGTGGCGGCGGGCGGCGATCGCCAGAACGCGCACGCGATCATCCGTAAACACAGTCTCGAGGCCGGGCGCGCGCTGAAAGACGGCGCGCTGCACAACGATCTCCTCGATCGGCTCAAGGCGGATCCGGAGTTCACGCTCTCGCCGGACGAGATGCAGGATCTGGTGGCGGCCGAGCGCTTTACCGGGCGCGCTCCGGAGCAGGTGGATGAGTTCCTGCGCGAGGTCATCGATCCGATCCTCGCCGCGGCGCCCCTCTCCGATATCGCGGAGGCGCTCCGCGTATGACGGTGATGACGAGTAGCGCGCTCCCGCTCAAGCAGCTCGGGCGCGGCAAGGTGCGGGACATCTACGAGGTGGACGCGGAGCGGCTCCTGCTCGTGGCGACGGACCGGGTGAGCGCGTTCGACGTGGTGATGCGCGAGGCGATTCCGTACAAGGGGGCGGTGCTCACGCAGATGAGCGCGTACTGGTTTAGGCGCCTCCAGGGGCTCGTGCCACACCATCTCATCTCGGCCAACGCCGAGGAGATCGTGGGGATGGTGCCGGCGCTGGCGGGCCACAGGGGCTCGATGGCAGGGCGCGCGATGCTCTGCAAGCGCACCGAAGTCTTTCCGGTGGAGTGCGTCGTCCGGGGTTATATTTCGGGCTCCGCCTGGAAGGAGTATGCGCAGGCGGGGACGCTCGCCGGCGAGCCGCTCGCGAAGGGGCTTCGGGAGAGTGATCAGTTGGCGGAGGTGTTGTTCAGCCCAGCGACGAAGGCGGAGACCGGCCACGACGAGAACATCACGATCGCCCGCATGCGCGCATTGATCGGCGACGCGGCTGTGGAGCTGGAGCAGCGATCGAGGATGATATACGAACGCGGACGCGACATCGCCAAGGAGCGGGGGATCATCATCGCCGATACCAAGTTCGAGTTTGGGCGCGCCAGGGATGGCCAGGTGCTGCTGATCGATGAGGTGCTGACGCCGGACAGCTCGCGCTTCTGGCTCGCAAGCGGATATCGCCCGGGGGGCGCGCAGCCGAGCTTCGACAAGCAGCCGCTGCGCGACTATCTCGATGGCGAGCGGAAGGCCGGCCGCTGGAATGGCGATGCGCCGCCGCCGCCGCTGCCGGATACGGTGGTGCATGAAACGAGTACGCGTTACCTCGACGCATTCAAGCGCATCACCGGCGCGCCGCTCGATATCACGGAGCTGCCATGAAGGTCGCGCGCGAAGGCGTTCCGTTCATCCTCATCGCGTGGCTGTTCGCGTTCGGCGCCATCGCGCTCGGCGCCTCGCGGCACTCAATGGGCTGGTACATCGCGGCCGTGCTGCTCGTGATCATCGCGTGCTGGGTCGTCTACTTCTTTCGCGACCCCGAGCGCACGGGCGAGCGCGGCGACACGCTGGTGGTTTCCCCCGCGGATGGCCTCGTCGTCATGATCACCGACGTCGATGAGCCGTCGTACATCGCCGGCAAGGCGACGCGGATCTCGATCTTCATGAACGTCTTCAACGTGCACGTGAATCGCTATCCGGTGAACGGCACCGTGCGCTTCCTCAAGTACAACAAGGGGAAGTTTCTGAACGCCGCGCACGAGAAGGCGAGCCTCGACAACGAGCAGATGTCGGTGGGGATCGAGTCCGGCTCGCGCAGGATTCTCGTGCGGCAGATCGCCGGCCTCATCGCGCGTCGCATCGTGAACTACGCGCGCAACGGCGACGCGGCGGCGCAGGGCACGCGCATGGGGATCATCCGCTTTGGCTCACGCGTCGATGTGTTCATTCCGCCTGAGAGCGCGATTCGCGTGAGGGTTGGCGAGCACACCGTCGCCGGCACCACCGTCCTCGCGGATCTCGTGTCGTGAAGCCGCTTCCGCGTCCGGCGATGCGCCGCGCCGTCGTACTGCTCCCGAACGGATTCACGCTGGCGAATCTGTTCTTCGGGATCTTCGCGATCGTGAAGTCCGCGCGCGGCGAGTACATCGACGCGGGATGGTGCGTCATCCTCGGCGGCGTCATGGATGCGCTCGATGGCCGCGTCGCGCGTGCGACGCGCACCGGAAGCCAGTTCGGCGTGGAGCTCGACTCGCTGGTTGACGCGATCAGCTTCGGCGTGGCGCCGGCGTTCATCATGTACTTCTCGGTGCTCAACCGCGACTCGTGGGCGTGGCTCGTCTGCTTCGCCTACATCGCCTGCGCGGTGATGCGGCTCGCACGCTTCAACGTCGAACAGGGCGGCCGCGCGAAGACACACTTCCACGGGCTGCCGAGCCCCGCGGCGGGAATGACGCTGGCGACGTACTACTGGTTCACGCAGACCACCTGGTATCGCTTCGTCGACGGATGGCCGTGGCACACGGTGCTTCCCGGCGTGATGCTGACGCTCAGCTTCCTGATGATCAGCCACGTGCTGTATCCCGCGATGCCGCGGGTGAGCCTGCGCAACTTTCGCGGCATCATTGGCTCGGGGCTCCTGCTCGCGGCGATCGTCGCGGTGTTCTACGATCCGCTTCGCTTCGCCTTTCCGATTCTCGTGTGCTACGTCGCCTTCGGCTTGCTGCGCACGATCTTCTTCGGCTTGATGGAGCGGCTGCCCACCGGCGATCCGCTCATGGATGATGAGGACGACGAGGAGCCTGACGAGTACTCGATCCGTCGTGAAGTGGAGGTCGTCGACACGCCCGTCGGCGAGCGGCGCGGGCGGCGTCGCGAGCGCCGTGGCCCGAACTTTCCGAAACCCATCCCGCGTTCCAAAGAGGAAACAGAATGAGTCGCTTTCGCGTCGCCGTCCACATCGTGCCGCGTAAGGGCATTCTCGATCCGCAGGGGAAGGCGGTGTCGGATGCGCTCCATTCCCTCGGCTTCGCCGGCGTCACGGACACGCGGATCGGGCGGCACATCGTGCTGCACATCGCGGCGCCCGACGCCAAGACCGCCGACGCGCAGGTGCGCGAGATGTGCGCAAAGCTTCTGGCGAATCCGGTGACGGAAGACTTCGAGATCGCGACGGTGGAGGCCGCATGAAATTCGGCATCGTCACCTTCCCCGGCTCCAACTGCGACTACGACAGCTATCACGCGGTCGCGGACACGCTCGGGCTTCCGGCAGTGTACCTCTGGCACAAGTCGACGGATCTGCAGGGCGTCGATGTCGTCGTGCTGCCCGGCGGCTTCAGCTACGGCGACTACCTGCGCGCGGGCGCGATCGCGCGTTTCAGCCCGATCATGAAGGAAGTCGCCGCGCACGCGCGCGCGGGCGGCCCGGTGTTCGGCATCTGTAACGGCTTCCAGATCGCGTGTGAAGCCGGTCTGCTCCCCGGCGCGCTGCTCCGAAACGAGAAGCTGCAGTTCGTGTCGGACCGCATCCACATTCGCGTCGAGAACGCCGACACGATGTTCACGTCGCGCTGCGAGCCGGGTGATGTGCTGCGCATTCCCGTGGCGCACGGCGATGGCCGCTTCACTGCCGACGAAGAGACGCTCGATCGACTCGAGGGCGAAGGGCGCGTGATCTTTCGCTACGTCAACGCGAACGGCGTTCCCGACGCAACGTCGAACCCGAACGGCTCGATGCGCGACATCGCGGGAATCATCAGTGCGGAAGGAAACGTGCTCGGACTCATGCCACATCCGGAGCGCGCGATGGAAGAGCTCGTCGGATCGGCGGATGGACGCCGGATCTTCGAGTCGCTGCTCGCCAGAGTCTCAGCCTAACCTCGAGGTATTCATGCAACGCTGGCTACTCGCGCTTTCGTTCGTGGCAGCAACGGCAAACGCCCAAGGCGCCAGCGGTACCGGCGCCGCGGGTACAATCGACCCGGGGATGACGCGCGCCCAGGTGATCGAGCGCCTCGGCAAGCCGGCCACCGTGCGCAACTATCAGGGCTCGACGTACCTGATGTACTCGAACAACTGCGGAAAGACGTGCGGCATGCAGGACATCGTGATTCTCGATCACGACGTCGTCGTCGACGCCGTCTTTCGCTCGCCGAATCGGCACTACTCCGGCACAAGCAGCTCCCCCGAGGCGACGAAGGCGAACTCGCGCACGCAGCGCAACCAGTCGCTCGCCGTGCCGGCGCCTTCAGCCGGTGCCGCTGAGATAGTCGAGCCGAGCATGAGTCACGCGCCCGCAGACAGTTCGAAGACGAGCACGAGTCGGCCGCCGGTGGACAGCGCGCGAACCAGCACAAGCCGTCCGCCGGCGGATAACGCGATGCCGCCCGCCTCCGCAGCAGTGCTGCCCGCGTACGGCAAGCCGCCGACCACGCCGCCCCCGGCCGACAGCGCAAACTCGAGCACCAGCCACGCGCCCCCCGCCAACGCGACGTCGAGCACGAGTCATCCACCCAAGCCGCAGTGACGCCAGCTCCAACGCCCCGCCCCGGCGACCCGGTCATCACGCCGGCGCTCGTCGCCGAGCATGGATTGACAGAGGACGAATACGCGCGGCTGCTCGCGCTGCTCGGACGAACGCCCACGTTCACCGAGCTGGGAATCGTGAGCGCGCTCTGGAACGAGCACTGCTCGTACAAGCACTCGCGCACACACCTGAAAACGCTGCCGACGAAGGCGCCCTACGTGCTGCAGGGTCCGGGCGAGAATGCCGGAGTGATCTCGATCGGTGACGGACTCGCGATCGCCTTCAAGATCGAGTCGCACAACCATCCGTCGGCGGTCGAGCCCTATCAGGGCGCGGCGACCGGTGTCGGCGGCATCCTGCGCGATGTGTTCACGATGGGCGCGCGTCCGATCGCGCTTTTGAACTCCCTCCGCTTCGGATCGCTCGATTCGCCGCGCGTGCGTCATCTCTTCGCGGGCGTCGTCAAGGGAATCGGCGACTACGGGAATTGCGTCGGCATCCCCACCGTGGCCGGTGAGATCGTCTTTGATCCAGCGTACGAGGGAAATCCGCTCGTCAACGCGATGTGCGTGGGGCTGCTGCACGAGACCGATCTCATTCGCGCGGCGGCCGAGGGAGTGGGCAACGCGATCATGGCCGTGGGCGCGCGCACGGGGCGCGATGGCATCCACGGCGCATCGTTCGCATCCGAAGATCTCTCGGCCGCGAGCGAAGCGAAGCGTCCGATGGTGCAGGTGGGCGACCCGTTCACCGAGAAGCTGCTCCTCGAGGCGAGCCTGGAGCTGATCGCGAGCGGGCACATCGTCGCGATCCAGGACATGGGCGCGGCGGGGCTCACCTCGTCATCGGCGGAGATGGCGGCGCGTGGCGATGTAGGCGTCAGCATCGATACCTCGAAGGTCCCGGTGCGCGAAGAGGGGATGTCGCCATACGAAATTCTGCTCAGCGAGTCGCAGGAGCGGATGCTCGTCGTCGCGAAGAAGGGGCACGAGGCGCAGGTGCGCGCCATCCTCGAGAAGTGGGATCTGAGCGCCGCGGTCATCGGCGAGGTGATCGCCGAGCCCGTGTATCGCGTCACCGAGGGCGATCGTGTCGTCGCCGAGTTCCCGGGCTCGCAGCTCGTGAGCGATTGCCCGATGTACAATCCACCCGCAAAGGAAGATCCCGCGGTCGCGGAGTTGCGCGCGCGGGACGTAGGCGCGATCAAGGAGCGCCGCGAGGAGTCCGATCCTCTCTGGACGCTCGAGCGGCTGCTCTCCTCGCCGACGATTGCGAGCAAGCGGTGGGCATATCGCCAGTACGACTCCACCGTGCGCACGAGCACCGTGCTCCGCCCCGGCGACGGCGACGCCGCCGTCATCCGCATCCGCCACACCGATCGTGCGATCGCGCTCAAGACCGATTGCAACGGACGCTACGTCTCGCTCGACCCGCGCGTGGGAACGCAGCTCGCGGTGGCCGAGGCGGCGCGCAACGTCGCGTGCACGGGCGCGCGACCGATGGCGATCACGAACTGCCTCAACTTCGGGAATCCGAAGCGCCCCGAGGTCTACTTCCAGTTCACGCAGGCCGTGCGCGGAATGGGCGAGGCGTGCATCGCGCTCGGCACGCCGGTGACGGGCGGCAACGTCTCGTTCTACAATGAGAATCCGCGCGGCGCCGTGCACCCGACGCCGGTGGTCGGAATGGTCGGGCTCATCGACTCTCTCGACCACATCACGCGCTCCGGTTTTACCACCGAAGGCGACGACATCGTGTTGCTCGGCGAGCCAAGTGATGAGCTGGGTGGCAGCGAGTACCTCGCGCGCATTCACGACGTCGTCGCCGGTGCCCCGCCCCGCTGCGACCTCCCGCGCGAGAAAGCGACCATCGACGCGCTGCTCGAGGCGATCCGCGCCGGTGCCGTTCGCTCGGCACACGACTGCAGCGACGGCGGGCTGGCTGTTGCGCTGGCCGAATGCTGCATCGCTGATCCGGACGGAACGATCGGCGCGGAAATCGAGTTGAGTAAGTGGAGCTCGCTCCCCCTGCGTGCGCTGCTCTTCGGCGAGGCGCAGGCGCGAATCATCGTCAGTACACGGGAGTCTTCGACGGTGCTCGAGATCGCACGAAAGCACGGAGTGTCCGCACGCGTGATCGGTCAGGTGCGTGCGCGAGAGGCAGGCTTCACGATCCGCGTGAGTGAGCGCGTCATTCGCACTCCGCTCGAGCGGCTCGCACGTGCGTATCACGACGCAATTCCAAAGATCATGGACGCGTCCATCGCGGAGGTCGCGGTGCAGGAGCAACATCCTCAACCATCTGGCGCCTAGAACATGTGCGGAATATTCGGCGTGCGCGGAGTGCAGGATGCCGGCGCGCTCGTGCATCTTGGATTGTACTCGCTGCAGCATCGCGGGCAGGAATCGGCTGGCATCGTCGCCGTCGATGATGACGGGCAGGCGCGCGCCGTGCGCAGCATGGGGCTCGTGTCCGAGGGGCTCGGCGCAGCGGAGACAGCGGCGCTGAGCGGCTCGCTCGCGATCGGCCACACGCGCTACAGCACGGCGGGATCGTCGACCATCGAGAATGCGCAGCCGATTCTGGCGCGCTTCCGCGATGGGAACATCTCGCTTGCGCACAACGGCAACATCGTCAACGCCACCGAGCTGCGGCGCGAGCTCGAGGACCAGGGCGCAATCTTCTCGGGATCGATGGACTCCGAGATTCTCGTGCATCGCATCGCGCGCTCGCGCTGTGAGCGCCCGGAGGACAAGCTGATGGAGGCGTTGCGCGGCGTCGAGGGCGCGTATTGCCTCGCCGTCACCATCGGCGACGCGCTCCTCGCCGCGCGCG
>Ga0208078_1000392_pt1 | contig 11573 bp, 8 predicted proteins | sample NGESurdeep072012_3_FD_184468 | JGI IMG/M metagenome (GOLD analysis project Ga0208078, IMG submission 184468) | Arctic peat soil microbial communities from Barrow, Alaska - NGEE Surface sample 53-2 deep-072012 (SPAdes) | ecosystem: Environmental > Terrestrial > Soil > Wetlands > Peat ...
CCGGCGACGAGAAACAGCGTGTCATCCCGAGGCAGGCGAAGCGCGCCGAGGGATCTCTCAATTGCAAATTGCGCTCCGCGAAAGATCAGGCGCACGATGACGGAGAAAGCGTTTCGTTTCGCGGAAGCGGCCGAGCGCGGGTGAGGTCCCTCGCCGTCTCTTGCGGCTCGGGATGACACCGTTTTCTACTTCGGAACCACAACCACAAAATCGCGGACCGTTTTTTGTTCGGGAATCGAGATTACGCCGTGCTCGCCGGCGAACCAAAAGGCGCTGGACGATCCGCCATCGAGGTTGAGTGCGCGCTGCACCTTGAAGCCAGAAGCGACGAGAACGTCGGCCAGTTCCGCCAGGGTAACGCTGGAACAATAACCGATCGCCGCGCGATCCGCGGTCGTGAACACGAAAGTGCGGCGGGCGGGTCGCGTATTGTTAAGCCCCGCGACTGCCTTTCCGCCGTCGACAAGAAACGGGCCGCATTGCAACGCGGCCGTCGCGGTCTTCCGCGAAGAATATTCGGCGGCGCGAAGCAGTTCGATCCGTCCTTTCGCGCTCACCAGAACGCCGCTGAGCAAACGCGCCTTGCGGAACGGCGCGATCAATTTCCCATCGCTGATCAACAGCCCGACCGGAGCGTTTTGCGGATCGAAGTAGCCGCCGTTCACGCCGGCAACGCCGCGGGTCCTCTTCATCACCGAAGCGAGGTCTTCTTCGCCCGCCGGATTATCGGCCACACGCAGGATAACGGATTTGGGCGAGAACAGCGCGAGATCGATCGTCGCCTTTTCCTCGCCAGCCGTTTCGATGAGCACGACGCGTCGATGCTCGACGCCGGCCGCCAAACCCTTCTCGGTTTCCGAGGAATCCACGCTCCAGGCTGCGCTCGCCGAGATTGCGAGCAGCCGGAAGAAGAGCGCGCCGGTTAGCCAGGATCTAACCGCCATGCTTCTGGAGCATCGCAATGAAGCGCGGGTCCTGCCGCAATGGATTCCAGACCGGGTTTTGCTTGAGCAACGCCACTGTTAATTGCGTCGGCCGCGAGAGCAGTCCGTCCGTAAGCGCCAGCGCTTTGTCGTAGTCGCCGGTCATGGCGTAAATTTCCGCCAGCGTCTGGGTGCAGACCGGGCCGTCAAAGGCGTCGATGCTTTCCGGCAACATCTCGGTGGCGCGTTTGGCCTCGGCGATCGCGGCCTCTTTCTCACCGAGCCAAACCAGGGCTTCCGCCAGGCGCGAGTGTCGCTTCGCCTCGTCCGGCGCCGCACTTACACTTTGTTCCGCGTATTGTTTCGCTTTCAGGAACGCCTCTCGCGCTCCCGCCTCGTCGCCCAGATTCTTTTTTGAAATGCCGATGATCATGAATTTTCCGATCCAGGCTTCCGTATTCGTGCCGTGCGAGTTGTCGTCCTTCAAGTTTTCCGCGGCCTGGAGTGCTTCGGCATACCTTCGTTGCGCAAGGCGCGTCTGAGCGATCCCGGAGGCGAGGTTGTTTTTTTGCTCATCGTTCAACTGCCGCGACGAAAGCGCCTGGATTCCGCGCTCGGCGATCTCGCACGTGCCTTTTTGCGAAATCTCCATCTGCGCCTTCAGCGACCAGAGGTTGAAGGACTCCGGCGCCAGCTTCAGGGCGCGATCGAGAGCAGCGTTTGCGGCATCGAAGTTCCGCAGCATTTGATAATTCAAAACCAGATTCTGGAGCGGCCAGGTGTCGTTGGGACTCAAGTTTACCGCCTTCTCCAGGTTCGCGGTCGACTCTTCCCACTTTCCCTGGCGGCGCTGGATCGCGCCGATCGAAAGATAAACTTCGGCGTCGTTTGGCAGGCCTTTTTGGGCAAGGCCGAATTCGGCCAGGGCGCGCAGATAATCGCGGTCCACATAATAAACCGAGAATCCCAGGGCCAGATGGCCTTCCGCCAGGTTTGGTTGCATCTGGAGAGAGCGTTCCGCGAGGGTGCGCGATTTTTCCTTCCGTTCCGCAGTTGGCTCGAAGGTGTGATAAATCCAGCTTTGCAATTGCGAGAGGCGCGCGCAGGCCAAGGCGAAAGTTGGGTCGAGCTGCAGAGCTCGCTCGTAGAGTTGCTCGGCCTGTTTCAACTTCGGTAAATCCTCCAGGTCCATGTTGAGATTGTGCGCCTCGACAAACGCGAGGTAGGCCTCGCCGTTCTCCGTTGGCTTGCGCGTCATCTGCTCTTTCTCGGTGGGCGAAAGTTTGGCGTGCAATTCCTGCGCGATTTTTTGCGCGAGATCGGTCTGGATCGCGAACACGTCCGTCAGATCGCGGTCGTAAACGTCCGACCAGATGTGCTCGTCGTTCACGGCGTTGATGAGCTGCACGTTCACCCGGACGCGATTGCCGGATTTACGGACGCTGCCTTCCAGGATCGCGGAAACGCCGAGCGCCTGGCCGATTTCCCGGACGCTTTTCTCCTTGCCGCGATACGACATCACCGACGTGCGCGAGATTACTTTCAGGTCGCCGATCTTCGAAAGGTTCGTGAGGATATCGTCCTGGATCCCGTCGGCGAAGAAGGCGTTCTCCTTGTCGTCGCTGAAATTTTCGAAAGGCAGGACCGCGATCGACTTGTCGATCTTGCGCGCGGAAGCGCGCGGCAGGAGGAAGAAGCCAGCCGCCGCGGAAACGATGACGCCGATGGCGACGAGGGCGATGACATTGCGGCGGCGCCGCGGCGCAGCCGGCGCGTTCGGAGTGGCGCGGATTCCTTCCGGAGTCACTTCGAGCGCCCAGGCCAGGATGAGCGAAATCGGAAAGCCGATGAGCAACAGGATGATCACCAGCCGCAGAGTCCACGATGGAAGTTCCCACGCTGGAAAAACCGCCGAGGCGAGCTGGATCGCGCCGCCCGCTACGACCGCGTAGCCCACCGCCACACGGTAAACTTTGCGTCGTTTAACTTCTTCGAAAAATCCGGGCATCGCTCAGCTCAATTACAGACTCGCACCGCTGGTGAGACAAGATTCTTCGGCGGACGTTGCAGGATTCCACCGGCTATTTGGGCGCATCGGATTTCGCTAGCATCTGCTGGAAACGCGGATTCGCCCGGAGCGGATCCCAGACCGGATCGAGGCGCCGCTCGTGAATGGTGATGTGAATGACGAGCCAACCGACGACGCCGTAGCCGGCCCGCGACGCGATAGACCTTGCGCCGCCGCAGGTCGCAAAAAAATCCGTAGAGACGACTGGAATGAAATGAGTTGGCCAAGCGACGAGTATCTTACCGCAAATCACTTACAGATTGCGACGGAAGCCATGACATTTTTCTAGCAGGCTCCTCGATTAGCGCGGTATCCTTCACCCGTGGTTCTTTATTCGCACTTCATTCCATGAACCACACGGCAACATCAAGGACCGGCGCGAAGAAACGCCCCCCGCGAAAAGAAAAAACGCCGCCGGCGGAATCACTCCACAAAATAACCGCCTACCAAATCCACGAGGATGATTCCGCGCCGATCCGCCCGGCCCGTCGCGAACGGAAATGGATGGAGGACGCCGATAAGAAGTTCCCGTATCGCTGTCTGCCGCTGGTGGTGGCGAATCAGTACGGCTGGGAAATTCTCTCGACCCATCATATCCGCGCCGTCTGGGATGGCGGCTCGAGCGCAGAGGGATTGGAGGTGGAGAATTTGTCCGGCGATGGTCTTCTCCACGCCACCTCGCATTTCGGCGCGGGAGTCCTCACCTTTCAGATTCCGTTTATTTTCCAGACTCCTGAGGGCTGGAATTTGATGGTCCGCGGACCGACGAACAATCCCAAGGATGGAATTGCGCCTCTGGATGGGATTGTGGAAACGGACTGGACGCATTCCACCTTTACCATGAACTGGCGTTTTACCAGAGCATGCACGGTCGAATTCACGTTAGGAGAAGCAATCTGCCTGCTCTTTCCAATCCAAAGAGGCGCGCTCGAGAAATTTCACGGAGAACTGCGCGCGTTGGAGTCCAACCCGGAATTTGAAAAAAAATATTTGGAGTGGTCGGCGAGCCGGGACCGTTTTCTTCTCGGGTTGGAAAAAGAAAAGCCCCACATCGTCGCCCAAGGCTGGCAAAAGGAATATTTTCAGGGCGCAAAGGGGGAGAAGAAATTGCTGGCGCGTCCCTTCGTCAATGAAATCTCCTGGATGGAACCGAATGCGACGAAGGGAAACCATGACGGTTCGGCGAAGAAGTAGTTCTCGTTCTGTCCTGGAACCATGAGCCGTCGTTCTGAGGCTTACTATGTTCGCGCCGCGAAACAGTTTCGCGAAAAGCGATATCTGTTTCTCAAGGAAATGTTGCCGCCGCCGCTTCTTGAATACTTGAAAGTCTATTACGCCATTCTTCTGGCCGATGACTATTTCTCTCACGACAGCCAGTGCCCTTCCTCATTATCCCTCAGCGGCGATCCGGCACTCGACGCCGTCCTGGAGTGGATTCGACCGGAGCTCGGCCGGCTGGTTGGATTCAGTTTGGCGCCGACTTATTCCTATACCCGCCGCTACGCGAAAGGTGAGGTGCTGACCCGGCATCGCGATCGCGCCGCGTGCGAAATCTCGGTGACGGCCTCGATCCAAATTCCAAAAAGAGCCGGACCCTCGGTCATCCATCTAAAGCCTCCTGACGGCGAAGAAACGAAGGTCGAAATGCGGGAAGGCGACGGCTGTGTTTATGCCGGGACCGAGGTGGAACACTGGCGCGAACGATTCCGCGTGGCTGGATACATTCAACTGTTTCTCCACTTTATCGCCAGGCGCGGACCGCATTATCCGGATCTGCTTTTTGACGGACGAGAGCGGCTTGGGACCACGGCCCAAAAACGATCCAAGAAAAAGCGTGACAAAGGAGGCTGAACCAATCACACCTTTCGGTAACGTATGGGAAAAGTTCCAAAACGGCGACCGACCACAAGTCGTCGCAAGAAAAAAACAAAAGGCCCAGGCCCACCGCCGCTCCTGCCTCCGAACCACAAGGGAAAAGGCAAAGGTTCCGGTAAGCCCAGGGGAATGATAGCTCCCGGCCCGCCGAATCCCAGCTAGTCTAAGCGGATTCGGAATCGGGGCAGTGTCATTTCGCGCTCGAAGAAGCGGCGAGCTTCTGGAACTGTGGATTGTTTCGTAGCGGATCGAACATTGGATCGAGCCGGAGCAGCGCGGGCGTAAGGGGCGGACCGACTGCCATCGCGCCGTCGTACGGTGTCGAAAGTAATTTCTGCAAGGCGGTGATGGCACGATCGGGCTCCCCTGTCCGCGCGGCCACCCGGGCGAGGATCTCGATCGGCACCGGCCCGCGCACCGCGTCCTTCTCAATGGGATTCGCGGCGATGGCACGTTCCGCGAAGGCAAACGCAGCGGCCTTGTCACCGAGGCCCATGTTGGTCAGCGCGAGATCGCCCAGAAGGATGTAATTATCCGGCTGTTCCTTGACGAACGGCTCCAATTCCGAGCGCGCCTGCCGCCAGGTTTCCTGCGCCGCGGGTTGGTCGCCGGCGATTTCCTGCGCCCAGCCTAACCAAAAGCGCAGCTCGCCCGTGACGTAACCGAGCGTTGGATCAGGACGGCCGGTCAGGATTTCCTTTAACCGGGAGATCATTTTCTCGGGCCGGCGCTCGAGAATCGCTTCGTAAACCTGGATCTCCAGCGGGCCCGAGTCAGCGGCCGTGGGGCGCAGCGGACCGAGGAGGGCCGACGCGCGCGCCAGGTCCCCCTGCGCTTGCGCGATTTTCGCCGTGGCGGCGATCGTGTCGGCGTCGCCAGGGACGATCTCGAGAATTTGCTCGAACTTCCGCAGCGCTTCGGGAAAACGGCGCAGACAAAGATAGTTCGTCGCGTAGCCGGTAAGAAGGGAAACGTTGCGCGGGTCGAGCCGCTCTGCCTCGATGAGGTGAAACTCACTTCGCTCCCACTGGCCCCGCCGCCGCTCCACGTAGGCGAGCGATTCAGGAATGCGGCTGCTATTGGGAAGGAATTGGCGGGCTTGCTCAAAGTAGCGCACCGCCGTGTCGTAGTCCTTCAGGCACGCGTAATGGTAAAATCCCTTTGCCAGCAGGGCCTCTCCCAGATTGGGCTGGAGAGCGAGCGCGGTTTCGGCGGCCTCCCGCGCCTCTTCCCGCAGAGTGCCTGTCGGCTGGAGACTTTGGGTGAGGTAGTTTCGCGCATCAACGATCGAGAGGAGTGCCCAGGCCAGCGCGAACTTCGGGTCCAAACTCACCGCCTGCTTGAAAAACTTCTGGGCGCCGAGCGCGTTCACGCTCGTGGATGAGCTTTTTAGCGTAAAGGCGAGCCCCCGCAGATAAGCATCGTACGCCTCCGGATTCTCGGTCGGTTTGGCATCGATGATCTTCTCTTCCCGGCCGGTCAGTTTCACTCGCAATTGATCGGCGATCGTTTTGGCCACCTCGCTCTCCACGGAAAAGATGTCCGTTAACTTGCGATCGAAAGTGTCCGCCCAAAGATTGGAATCGTTTTCCGCCTTGATCAGACGCACGTTCACCCGGACGGCGTCACCGTTCTTCTGAACGCTTCCTTCCAGGATGTGCGTGACGCCCAGTTCCCGGGCGATGTCTGACACGTTTTCCGGCGTGCTCTTGTACTGCTGGGTGGATGTGCGTGAGATGACCTTCAGGTCGGCGATCTTCGATAAACGGGTCAGGATTTCATCCTGGATGCTCTCGGTGAAGTAGGCGTTCGCCTTTTCTTCACTCCGGTTTTCGAAGGGAAGCACCGCGATGCTTTTTTCCGGAACCTTCTGCGCTGGCGGCTCGGCGGTACGGAAATATCGGAACGCCATCACCGCGATCACCGCCAGCAGGACGCCGATGATCACAAAATCCAGCGTCCGCCCCGTCCGGCGACTGATCCCTTGTCCAGAATCGACGTCGTCGGTGTGCTTGATTCCTTCTGGCGTGATCTCGTAAGCCCACGCGAGAACGAGTGCCACCGGAAAACCCAGCGCCAGCGCCACGATCACCAATCGCGCCCCCCAATTCGGAATCTCGAACACGGGAAAAAGCTGGGTCGCGATCTGAATGAGCAGCCAGCTCACCACTCCATAGGCCACAGCGACCCGATAGACGTGCCGTCGCTGCAACTCGCCGAAAAATTTCTTGAGATTCACTGCGATTTTCCGCGAGGGACGAAATTGTCCTATCAGCGGCTCGTTGGGCTGACGAGTGAAATCAACGCGGGGGCGCGGAACCGAGTCAGCCAAATCGGCTGAGGACTATTTCACTCCAGTCGCAAAAACAGTTTGGAAATGGGGGCTCTGTTTTTCGCGCGAGACAACCGTCACTTCAATATTCTTGAACCCGGCCGCTTCGAGAAATTGATGGAGCTGCACTTCGCTGAAGCCGAGCCAGTGATCGGCGTAAAGCTCGCGGGCGCGTTCGAAGCGGTGGCTGAGCAAATCGAGGATAACGATCCGGCCGCCTTTTCGCAGGATGCGGTAAGCGCTGGCGATGGCGCGCTCGGGATGGATGGCGTGATGCAACGCCTGGCTGAGAATGGCGAGATCGACCGCGCCTTTGGCGATCGGCGGATCTTCGATATCGCCGAGCCGGTATTCCAGATTCGCGAACCCGTGCTTCTTGGCGAGCTGCGCCCCGAACTCGACCATCTTGGGCGAGTTATCGACTGCGATCACTTTGCGCGCGGTCTTGGCGAGGAGCTGGGAAAGCGTTCCTTCCCCCGCGCCGAGATCAGCGACGGTGAGCGCGGGCAGCAATGAGATCAAAGTGTGCGCCAGCGCCTGCCAGGAACGGCCGGGCACGTAGCTGCGTCCGAATTTTCCGGCCAGCTCGTCGAAATACTCACGTGCCTTGTCTCGGCGTTTCCGGAGCGCGAGCTGGAGCGCGGTGCGATCGCGCGCGGTCTCCGGCATTTCCCGCGCGAGCGCGCGAATCAGCTCGCTCACTTTCGCGCGCGCGGCATTGCGCTCCTGTTTCGCGGTCAGCCCGTAGTAAACATTCTTGCCCGAGCGCCGATCCTCGACGACCCCGGCCCGCTTCAACTGCGCGAGATGACTCGAGATGCGCGATTGTCCCATCCCGAGAATTTTCTGGAGCTCGGCGACGGAAAGCTCGTCTTCCTCGAGGAGGAGAAGGAGGCGGAGCCGGGTCGGATCGGCCAGGAGCTTGAGAAAATTAATGGTTGACGCCATTTTGCACCTCCACGATATATCGACGTATCATGATTGGTCAATATGTTGGCTGATCATTTGCTTCTCCGCTTTATCGAAATCCTCAGCTTCTAACTGCATTCCATGCTCCGACGTTTCATTTTTGCTTCCGAATCCGTGGGCGAAGGCCATCCGGATAAAGTGTGCGACACCATTTCCGACGCGGTTCTCGACGCCTGCCTCCGCCAGGACCGCAAGAGCCGAGTGGCCTGCGAAACCTACGCGAAGAGCAACGTGGTGGTGGTAGGCGGCGAAATCACCGTGCCGAATTTGCCGAAGGGCAAACACCTCGAGGACGTCATCCCGATCAACCGGATCGTGCGCGATACCGTGCGCGAGATCGGTTACGTCCATGACGACGACGTTTTCCACGCGAAGAAAATTTTCGTGAACACGGTCATCACCGACCAGTCGCACGACATCTCGCAGGGCGTCGATGCGAAGAAGGCGAAGGGCAAACAAACTTCCGAGCAGGGTGCGGGCGACCAGGGACTCATGTTCGGTTTCGCTTGCGACGACACGCCGGAATTGATGCCGGCGCCGATCATGTTCGCGCATCGGCTCGGGCGCGAGCTGACTCGCATTCGCAAGAGCGGCAAAGCAGAATGGCTCCGGCCGGATGCGAAGTCGCAGGTCTCTGTGATCTACGAAAATGGAAAGCCGATCGGCATTTCCAACGTCGTCATCTCGACCCAGCACACCGAAGAAAAAGAGCACAGCGAGATCGAAAAATTCTGCATCGAGAAAATCATTCGCAAAGTGCTGCCGAAATCGATGCTCAATGGCACCACCCAGTTTCTGATTAACCCAACTGGCCGTTTCGTGATCGGTGGTCCGCAGGGCGACACCGGCCTGACCGGTCGTAAGATCATCGTCGATAGCTACGGCGGCTGGGGCCGGCACGGCGGCGGCGCGTTTTCCGGCAAGGACCCGAGCAAAGTCGATCGCAGCGCCGCCTACATGGGCCGCTGGGTGGCGAAGAACGTGGTCGCGGCCGGGCTCGCCACGCGTTGCGAGATCCAGTTCGCCTACGCCATCGGTTATCCCGATCCAGTCAGCATGAACATCAACACTTTCGGCACGAACACCGTGCCCGAAGAAGCGATTGAGCACGCGGTGAACCGTACCTTTTCCTTCAAACCTGCCGACATTATTCAGCAGCTCGACCTGCTTCGTCCTATTTACAGCAAGACCACGAACTACGGCCACTTCGGCAAAGACGATCCCGATATTACCTGGGAAAAAACCGACAAGGCCGCTGCGCTGAAGAAGGCCGCGAAATAACCAACCATCTATGAGCACCCAAACCACCACCCAAACTAAAGGCAACGACTACAAGGTTCGCGACATCACGCTCGCGGACTGGGGACGTAAGGAAATCTCGATCGCAGAAAAAGAAATGCCGGGATTGATGGCGATCCGCGAGAAGTACGCGCCGAGTAAGCCGCTCGCAGGCGTACGCGTGACAGGTTCGCTGCACATGACAATCCAGACGGCGGTGCTCATCGAGACGCTCGTCGCTCTCGGCGCGCAGGTGCGCTGGGCGAGCTGCAATATTTTTTCGACCCAGGATCACGCGGCGGCGGCGATCGCCAAGACTGGCGTGCCGGTGTTCGCCTGGAAGGGGGAAACGCTCGAGGAATATTGGTGGTGCACAAACCAGGCGATCTCGTTCCCGGATGGGAAGGGACCGCAGTTGGTGGTGGACGATGGCGGCGACGTGACACTCTTCATTCACAAAGGTTACGAGCTGGAAGAAGGCGGCGACTGGGCGAAGTCCCCGGCGTCGAGCAAGGAAGAACAAGTGATCAAAGACCTGCTGCTCGAAGTGCAGCGCGAGAATCCCTATCGCTGGCATGAGCTGGTCAAGGATTGGCGCGGCGTGTCGGAAGAAACGACCACTGGCGTGCATCGCCTCTACAAAATGCAGCAGCAAAACCAGCTGCTCGTTCCCGCGATCAACGTGAACGACTCCGTGACGAAATCGAAGTTCGATAATCTTTACGGCTGCCGCCATTCGCTGGTGGACGGACTCAATCGCGCGCTCGATGTGATGATCGCCGGCAAGGTCGCGGTCATCTGCGGTTACGGCGACGTCGGCAAGGGCTGCGCGCAATCACTCCGCGGCCAGGGTGCGCGCGTTGTGATCACCGAGATCGATCCGATTAATGCGCTTCAGGCCGCCATGGAAGGCTACGAAGTCACCACCGTGGAAGACACGCTCGGCCGGGGCGATATTTACGTGAGCACGACCGGCAACGTCGACATCATCACGCTCGAGCACATGGAGCGGATGAAAGACCAGGCAATCGTTTGCAACATCGGCCATTTCGACAACGAGATTCAGGTCGAACCGCTCAATGAGCGCAAGGATGTCAAGCGGACAAACATCAAGCCGCAGGTGGACAAGTATACTTTCCCCGACGGCCACGAGATCTTCATGCTGGCGGAAGGCCGGCTCGTGAACCTGGGTTGTGCCACAGGCCATCCTAGCTTCGTCATGTCGAACTCGTTCTCGAACCAGGTGCTCGCGCAGCTCGATCTCTGGAAGAACCGCGACACCTACAAGGTTGGTGTCTACGTCCTTTCGAAACAACTCGACGAGGAAGTCGCGCGCCTGCATCTGCAAAAGATCGGTGTGAAACTAACGAAGCTCACCGACAAGCAAGCCGAGTATCTCGGCGTGCCGATCGAAGGGCCGTATAAGTCAGAGCACTACCGTTACTAATTGTTCTTCTGTAGCCGCCGCCCTGCGGGCGGCGTGAGAGTGGCGGTGTGTGCTCCCACGCTTCGCACAGCGAAGCCGCTACAGAAAGCCTGGCGCCCGACGCGTAGTTACTTCGCCGGCTTCTTCTTGAAGCTGTAGTCGGTTAGCTCCGAGCCGTATTTGATCTGGCCGCCCTGGGTGGTGGATTTCACAAGGCCGACACCGTCGGCGTACCAGTTAGTTCTGGTCATTGGGACGGAGCCCCCCGAAACCTCGCTTACTACTTTCATCGCGCGGAACTTTCCGGCTGGCACGGTTATGTTCTCCAAACCAACCACACGACTGCTCTCGCGGTGCTCCACCTGGGTAGGATCCTTTCCAGTCCATTCCCATTTTTGGCCGGCGACAAGAGGATTGGGCAGGTATTGTTTCGGCGGTTCGTAGGTGGCCTTCAGGCCTTCGTGCTCGGGATAGCTCTCGGCATGAAACAGGACCCAGCCATCCTTCTTCGAAAATACGTTCTGAATGATCACTCCGGAGCGGAACTCGACGACGTAGCGATTGGGGCCGCCTTCCTGCGGTTCTTCGCTGAGAACCTTCCAGGTGTATCCACCTTCTTCGGTGTTGCGATAGGTCCAGGAATCACCGACCCGCAACGGAAAGTAATCGGCGGCCGCCTTGGGTTTCTTCGGGCTTGCCCCG
>Ga0208078_1000393_pt1 | contig 11571 bp, 11 predicted proteins | sample NGESurdeep072012_3_FD_184468 | JGI IMG/M metagenome (GOLD analysis project Ga0208078, IMG submission 184468) | Arctic peat soil microbial communities from Barrow, Alaska - NGEE Surface sample 53-2 deep-072012 (SPAdes) | ecosystem: Environmental > Terrestrial > Soil > Wetlands > Peat ...
GGGATTTCGCGGCAATCCGCTGCGGATCATCATGCGCCGGAAGAGCGCGTAGATGGCACCGTTTGTCGGCCTGATCATTTCCTATCTGGCCGGCTCGATTCCATCGGCATACATCGCCGGCAGGCTGCGCGGCGTCGACCTGCGGAAGCACGGCTCCGGGAATCTCGGAGCAACGAACGTGGTGCGCGTCTTGGGCGCGAAGACAGGCGCTGTCGTATTCATCGCCGATCTTTTGAAGGGGTTCCTTCCGGTTTATTTCCTGCCGATGTACACGGAGACGCTGAGGCCCGGGATGTGGGCTCTCGCCTTCGGCGCCGCGGCAATACTCGGCCACGTCAAGCCGATCTTCCTGCTCGGAAAGGGTGGAGGGAAGGGAGTCGCCACCGCGACCGGCGTGTTCCTGGCGCTGGCGTTCATTCCGATGCTGGCGGCTGAAGTAGTGTGGATCGTCACGTTCTACTTCACGCGCTACGTCAGCCTGGCTTCTCTTCTGGGAGCAGCCGTGCTGCCGATTGCCATTCTTGCGTGGTACCGTCATCCGCAGTCACCCGTGTTCATCGCGAGTGTGATCATCGCGGCGTTCGTGTTCTGGACGCACCGCGCCAATATCGGCCGGCTTCGCCGCGGCCAAGAGCATCGGTTCGTGAAAAAGGAAATGGCAGGCTGATGCGCTGCGCGGTGGTCGGAGCCGGCGCGTGGGGCACTGCGCTGGCGGATCTTCTGGCGCGCAATGGGCATGACGTGAGGCTCTGGGCCTATGAACCCGACGTGGTGGAATCAATCAACACGAAGCGTGAGAACGTGCGATTTCTACGAGGTCACGAGCTCTCACCATCGGTTGAAGCGATGGGCGATATACGGCGCGCGGTCGAGGGGGCCGAGCTCGTCACACTCGCGACCCCGTCACACGTGCTGCGCCGAATCGTGAAGTCCGCGGCGAGGTCACTATCGCCCTCCGCGCCACTGGTCGTAGCAACCAAGGGAATCGAGAGGGAAACGCTCTGTCTGATGACCGAGGTCGCGGAGCAGGAGGTTCCCGGCACAACGGTAGTCGCGATTTCGGGGCCGAGCTTCGCCGCCGAAGTCGTAAAATGCCAGCCCACGGCGGTGGTTGTCGCGTCAGTGCGGCCTGATGCTGCCGGCATCGCGCAGCGGGCCTTCAGCTCGGCGTACTTTCGTGCTTACACGCACACGGACGTGATCGGAGTCGAGCTCGGTGGCGCACTCAAGAACGTCATGGCTGTGGCGACCGGAATCGCCGAAGGTCTTGGTCTCGGCTTCAATGCACGGGCAGCACTGGTGACGCGGGGCCTCGCGGAGATGACGAGGCTGGGCTCGGCGCTTGGCGCGCAGCAGAGCACGTTCGCGGGGTTGGCGGGGCTTGGTGATCTCGTGCTCACGTGCACCGGCTCACTAAGTCGCAATCGCGCCGTCGGCGTCGAGCTGGGGAAGGGGAGGAAGCTGGAAGAAATTCTCAGGGACAGAGAAACGGTCGCGGAAGGGGTCCTCACCGCGCAAAGCGCGCGCGAGCTGGCCGCGCGAGAGGGAGTCGAGATGCCAATTGTCGATACCGTGAATCGCGTACTTTTCGAGGGTCAACCGGCACGCAGCGCCATCGCCGCTCTCATGACGAGAGAGCTCCGAGCGGAGGTAGATCGATGAAGCCGAAAGAACCGGTGCAGGAATTCTTCTCCATCGGCGACGTGTGCACGCTGACGGATCTCAAGCCGCACGTGCTGCGCTATTGGGAGAGCCAGTTCAAGTTTCTTCATCCCGCCAAGAACCGGTCTGGAAATCGCGTTTACCAGCGGCGCGAGATCGAGCTGGTCATGCTGGTCAAGCAGCTGCTTTACACCGAAAAGTACACGATAGACGGGGCGCGTCAGAAGATCGACGAATACAGGAAGAGCGGAGAGCTTCGCTCGGTAGCGAGCGCGGCGCTTGATTCTCAGGCCGTCGCGTCCATGGAGAGCGAGCTGCGCTCACTCCTGGCGTTGCTCGATGGAAACCCAGCAGAGAAGGGGGCAAAAAGTTGATCGAGCCGCTCGTCGTCATCGTGCCCGCGTACAACTCGGAGCCGACACTCGCGAAGGTCGTAAAGGATGTGCGCCGCAACCTGCCTGGCGCCCTGATAATCGGCGTCGATGATGGCTCGACCGACGGCTCGCGGCAGCTGCTCAGAGCCGTGACCGACGAAACGATCGAGTTCGACAAAAACCGTGGCAAAGGGGCCGCCCTGCGCGCTGGTTTCGATATGGCTCTCAAGAGGGGTGCGGCCGCGGTGCTCACCATCGATTCGGATGGCCAGCATGATGCCGCCTTCGCTCCCACGATCGTCGGCGCTCTCGATCGAGCGGACATCGTGATCGGGACGCGTGATCTCTCCGGCAAGGCGGTCCCGAAGCATCGCCGGATCGCCAACATGATCTCGTCCGCCGCCACGCGCGCGGTGTCGGGCGGCAAGGTGCGCGACAGCCAGTCCGGTTATCGCGCGATGAAGGCGCAGGTCCTGCGCAACGTCGACGCCGTAGGCGATCGCTACGAGTTCGAGACAGATTTCATCATCCGCGCCGCCCGTGCCGGATTCACGACGGTCAACGTGCCGATCTCGACCATTTACGGGTCGCCCAGCTATTTCCGCGAGTTTCGTGACGCGTGGCTCGTGATCAAGGTGTTGTGGCGCCATCGCGCCGGGATTTGGAAGCGGTGAGACTGCTCTGCACCAATGACGATGGCATACTCGCCCACGGCTTGGCGTGTCTGATCGAGGCAGCCGAGCCGCTGGGAGAGATTACAGTCGTTGCTCCGGATCGCGAGCAAAGCGCAACGAGCCATTCTCTCACGCTTCACCATCCGGTACGGCCGATCGAGCGCGGCGAGCGAAGGTTTCAGGTTGACGGCACGCCGACCGACTGCGTAATGCTGGCTGTCGAAGCGCTAATGCCGGAGCGACCTGATTTCGTTCTGAGCGGCATCAATCACGGCCAGAACATGGGTGAGGACGTCCTCTATTCGGGAACTGTGGCTGCCGCAATGGAGGGACTGTCGCTCGGCATCCCATCGGTCGCGATCTCATTCGCCGGCGGCGATCTCAGAGCGGATGTGAGCATGCTGAGCGATCAGATCGACCCGTTGCGGAACTTGCTCAAGCACGTCTTCTCGTTGCGACCGTTTCCGGAGCACACGCTGCTCAACATCAACATCCCTCCGTTGCGCGGTGACGACATTTTGGGAGTTCGTCTCACCAGGCTCGGGAGGAGGGTCTACTCGGATTCGCTCAAGCCGATGCAGGATCCATGGGGTCGCCAGATTTACTGGATCGGTGGCGGATCCATCGCATGGTCGGGAGAAGAGACATCGGATTTTCGCGCGATACAGGAAGGCTACATATCCGTAACACCCTTACACCTCGACCTGACTCATCACGCGATGCTCGCTTCGGCGGAGACGTGGTGGCCGCGGCCCTAGAGCACGAGCAACGCGGTCCGCGGCGGCGACTCGTCGAGCTGCTGCATGAGCAGGGCATCAAGGACCTCGCCGTCCTGAACGCGATTGATAAAGTGCCTCGCCACCTCTTCGTTCCCACGGGCGTTCGCCACCGGGCCTACGAAGACTCGGCGCTTCCTATCGGGAATGGGCAGACGATTTCCCAGCCATCGATTCACGCGCGCTATCTCGAGCTCCTGAAGCTCAAAGGGAATGAGAAAGTGCTCGAGATTGGTACGGGATCGGGTTACCAGACGGCGTTGCTCTCAGTCCTGGCGTCACAGGTATTTTCCATAGAACGGATTCCGGCTCTGCTCGATACCGCGCGTGAGACGATTCGGCAGACCGGATTTCGCAATATCTCTTTTCTGCTGGGCGACGGCACCCTGGGATGGAGGCAGTACGCGCCGTACGACGCGATCCTCGTCGGCGCCGGCGCGCCCGAGGTTCCGTCGACGTACCAGGAGCAGGTGACCGAGGGAGGACGTATTCTTATTCCGCTTGGCGATCGCGAAGAACAGACCCTGTACATGTTCACCCGTCGCGGTGACAAGCTCGAGCAGGAAGAAATCGCTCCGGTGCGCTTTGTGCCGCTCGTGGGCAAATACAGCTGGGAGGGTTTGTAGTGGCACCGTCGCCTCATCGTCCATTCGTTCCGCATCGCACCCCGAAAGCAGCGAGACCGGCCACGGGCCCGTCCGAGTTTCGCTTGGCACGGCCGTTCGTGCCGGGGGCGGAGCACTCGGGTATTGAAACCATCCAGGGTGAGGCCACAACCGCAGCGCGAATGGAATCGGCCGCGCGACTCCAGCCGATCCAGGACTTTCTCGATCTGTCAGCGCGGAACGCACCGCCTGTCGCCCCAGATTCGAACGGCGACGATTTCTCTTCCGATATCGATGAGGGTGCGGACCAGCTCCCGCCGTTGGAGCATTTTCTCGATCCTCTGCCTCGAGTAGGGGACCCCGCGCCACCATCAGGCTCGCTAGCGTCGGAGTGGGCCAATGCCGACTGGCAACAATACGATTGGCGATCGGTGGCGGCGTTGGGCGAAAGCGGTGAGTCCGCCGCGTCGAATGCGTGGGCCACGACCGATTGGGATGGCACCGGACCGCGCGCCGCACGCGCGGCAAAGGATGCACGCCCAACCGCCGCGCAGGCGATTGCGAGCGCGCTCGATCAAATTGCGCAACGGATCAGGGATGGCGACTTGGCGGTTCCTATTCCGGGATCAGAGACCGACCCGGCGACAATGGCGGCCACGCTGACCGCCCTATTGGGAATCCGGACGTAGATCCAGAATGGAGAGCATACATCTCGAAGTCCGGGGACGTGTGCAGGGAGTCGGGTTTCGCTGGTACGTGATGGAAATGGCGAGAGAGCTTGGACTAGCCGGCTGGGTGAGAAACAAGGCGGACGGGATCGTCGAGATCGCCGCCGCGGGTAAGCCAGAAGTCCTGGCAAAGCTCGAGGCGGCCGTGAGCGCGGGACCTCCCGGGGCGCGAGTCGAAGAGGTGCGCAAGCTAGGCGCAGTGGCCGCCGACTCGCTCGAGGTTCCGTTCGGAATCGTTCGCTAGGACCCTCGGCGCGAACCGCTCGCTTGAACTCTCCTCAGGAACACTTCTAGAACCTCCCTCTAAAGTGTAGATTCACCCCGTGAAATCGCCGTCTGCCTCGGCGATAACCCGGATCATTATCCTTGCCCCCGTAGCTCAGGTGGATAGAGCAGCGGTTTCCTAAACCGTTGGCCGGGTGTTCGAGTCACCCCGGGGGCGCTACCGTAACCTATTGTAATGCGGACTTGCTGGCCCCCGGCTGCGCATGTACGTTGGCGAAGCATACGATCCCCCCTTCACGAAGGATGCCTGTGCAGTACCTCCTAGTCTCACGTCTCCTCCGCTGCGGAATGAGCTCAGCGATTACGATCGCGGCCCTCCTCCATCCACACACAGCCGCGGCCCAGTCCACCGGCACGGTGACCGGGCACGTCGTCGATGAAGCGGGAGCGCCCGTGCAAGGCGCCACGGTCCGCTTGGTGGGCACTCAGAACAGTGGGACCGTCCGCGCCGATGGCAGCTATCGGTTCACCGCGCCGCCCGGTCGCTACGCGATCGTTGCGCGGCTCATTGGATATGCGAGCCGGTCTGATTCGGTGACGATCGCGGCCGGCGGCTCGACAACGGAGGACTTCACGCTCAGCAGGGCGGCGACAGCGCTCGAGGCGGTGACGACACTCGGTACGCGCGGCGAGCAGCGCACCGTGCTCGACGCCCCGGTTCCGATCGATGTGCTACCAGCGCTCGAGATTCGTTCCACGGGGCGCACCGAGACCGCGCAAATGATTCAAGCGCTCGCTCCGTCGTTCAACTTTCCGCGCACAACGCTCGGCGACGCCACCGACAACGTGCGTCCGGCGACGCTCCGCGGCCTGTCGCCGGATCAGGCGCTGGTGCTCGTCAACGGCAAGCGCCGTCACTTGAGCGCAGTCGTCAACATCAACGGATTCGTCGGACGCGGCTCGGAGGCCGTCGACCTGAACGCGATTCCGGCGAGCATGATCGACCACATCGAAATTCTGCGCGACGGGGCCGCGGCCCAGTACGGATCCGACGCGATCGCCGGCGTGATCAACATCGTGCTCAAGACGGATGCGCCGGGCGACTTCACGACCCAGGTCAGCGAGTACTCGACGCGCGAGCCGGCGACGAACGACTACCTGCACGACGGGAAAATGTTCTTCACGAGCGCTGACAAGGGATTCAACTTCGGCCAGAACGGCTACGTCTTCCTGGGCGGCGAGCTGCGCGATCGCGGCTACACCAACCGCGCGGCGCCGGACACCAGGCAGCAGTACTTCGGCAATCAACCGGCGCTCAACGCCGACCCGAATTTGCCCATTCCGGGCGACATCGACTTCAATATCGGCGATTCGTACACGCACGATCTCGAGGGGATGGTCAACGCCGGCACGACGCTGTCGAACGGCATTCAGGTTTACGCATTCGGCGGCGCGAGCCACCGGTTCGGCGACTCCTTCGCATTCTGGCGCCGTCCGCGCGACGACAACAACGTGCGGCAGATCTATCCCAACGGGTTTCTGCCGGAGGAACAACCCAAGATCTTCGACGGGTCGGGCTTTGTCGGCGCCAAGGGCAACGCGGTGGGATGGCAGTACGATCTCAGCACGGGGTACGGGCGCAACATCTTTGACATGTACGTCGCGAACAGCGTGAACGTGTCGCTCGGGCCAACCTCGCCAACGAGCTTCTACGCCGGGCAGATGGCGTTCGGCCAGTGGACGAACACGCTCGACCTGTTTCGCGATCTGCACGTCGGTCTGCCGACGCCGCTCCACACAGCTGCCGGCGCGGAGTTCCGCGTCGACCAGTACAAGATTGGACAGGGCGACGCCGCGTCTATCGCGAGCGGATCATTCCCGATCTTTGATTCCACCGGAACGGCCACCACGCGTCCGGCCGCGGTGGGCTCGCAGGCGTATCCGGGCTTCCGTCCCCAGGATTCGGGCGACCACTCGCGCAACAACGTCGCCGGCTACATCGACCTGTCGGACGACATCAGCACGGCGTTGCTGGTCGACGTCGCGGGCCGCGTCGAGCACTACAACGATTTCGGGTCCACGACCACCGGCAAGATCAGCACGCGATATGAGCCGGTCAAAGGCTACGCGTTCCGCGGCGCGATCAGCTCCGGGTTCCGCGCGCCGTCGCTCGGGCAGGAATACTTCTCGAACACGGCGATCAACTTCGTCGGCACGCCGGCGGTGCCGCTCGAGATTCGGACCTTCCCGGTGTCCAGCGCGGAAGCGCAAATACTCCGCGCCAAGCCGCTCAAGCCCGAGCGGTCGATGAACTACAGCGCCGGCATTGCCATGGAGCCGCTGAGCCGCCTGGCCGTGACCGTCGACTATTATCGCATCGACATCAAGGATCGTATCGTGCTCTCGAACAACTTCACGGGCGCGGACGTCGTCAACGCGCTCACGGCGGCCGGTCTCGTGGGTTTGCAGGGCGGCCGGTACTTCACGAACGCGGTCGACACCAAGACCAACGGCCTCGACATCATCGCGAACTATGGATGGTCGTTCGGCCAAAGCTCGGTCCTCCACGTTACGGCGGCGGCCAATGGCAACTGGACGCGAGTGACGCGCGTCGACACGTCGACGGTGCTCGGCGGACACAGCGACCAGTTGTTCAGTCGCGTGGACCGCGCCCGTCTCGAAAAGGGAAATCCCCGCAACAACTATGTCTTGTCGGCCAACTATCGGTTGGGCGGATTCGGCATCGATGCGCGCGCGCATCGCTATGGCTCGGTGACGTCTTACGGAACCACGAGCGCCGGCGACCAAACCTGGTCGCCGAAGTGGGTCAGCGATCTCGCCCTCAGCTTCGGTCCCGTGTATCGCGGTACCGTGACACTCGGCGCGGACAACCTGTCCAATCAGTATCCGGACGCGTCGATTCCGGGGAACACCAACTCCGGCATCTTGCCCTACTCGGGCATCGCTCCGTTCGGTATCAACGGACGGTTCTTGTATGGGAAGGTGACGTTCGGGCTGTAGGCGGTGGACTGTAGGTGGTGGGTGGTGGGCGGCAGGCGCAAACCGCCAGCCGGCCCGCCCACCGCCCCCGGCCGGTAGTCTTCAGTTGCAGTTGTAGTTGGTGCGTCAGCCGACGGGCTTTAGTAACCTGCTGCTCCGGCGTCAGCGTCGCGGGGATCCGCGGCCCCCTGACGCGCCCCCGTCCGCGAATCGATCCGAATAGAATGCGCGGTCCCCTGCCGGCCGCCCACGCGCACCCGGTATCCCATGGCTTCGAGTGCTGCGACGGTCGACAACGGGAGTCCGTCCTGCTCCACCGAGAGGACATCCGGCAACCATTGATGATGGAAGCGCGGAGCCGTCACCGCTTCCTCAATTCCCATGTTGAAGTCGAGCTGATTCAGGATCACCTGCAGCACGGTGTTGATGATGGTGCGGCCGCCCGGACTGCCCACCACTGCCACCAGCTTCCCATCCTTGGCAATGATCGTCGGTGTCATGCTGGAGAGCATTCGCTTTCCCGGGCGCGCGAGGTTCGCCGGCGTACCGATCAAGCCGGTCGTATCGGTGACGCCGGACAGCCCGTTGAAGTCTCCCATCTCGTTGTTGAGAAGAAAGCCGGCGCCTGGCACTACGGCGCCCAGTCCGTACCCGAACTCGAGCGTGTACGTCACGGACACCGCCATCCCGCTCGCATCGACAACCGAATAGTGAGTCGTCTCGCTGCTCTCAAGGCCCTGCGTGACTTGCGTCGGTACCGACACAGTAGCGCGGTCTGGCCGAATCGTCCGCCTCAACTCGGCTGCGTATGACTTGCTCGTGAGGCGCTCGATCGGTGCCTCCACGAAGTCTGGATCGCCGAGGTAACGAGCGCGGTCCACAAATGCGCGCCGCATCGCCTCGGCCACGGTGTGTACATATGTGGCAGAGTTGTGGCCCGCACCCGCGAGATCGTATCCTTCGAGGATGTTCAACATTTCTACCAGCGCGACTCCTCCGGAACTCGGCGGCGGCATCGAGACGATCTCATAACCTCGATAGCTGCCCCTGATCGGAGCGCGCTCCTTCGCCTGGTATTGCGCGAGGTCCATCGCGGTGATGAGACCGCCGCCTCGCCGCATTTCATCCGTCAACAATCGCGCGGTCTCGCCCCGATAAAAACCGTCGCGTCCCTGATCGCGGATTCGCGCCAGTGTCCGGGCCAGATCGGGTTGCCGAATCCGCTCACCGACGGCGTACGGTTGCCCGTTCCTGGTGTAGGCGGCCACGCTCGCGGGGTACGCGTTGAAGGTCCGAAGCTCCGCGGCCAACGATCGCGCCAGGCCCGGCGGAACAGCGAAGCCTTCGCTCGCCAACCTCGCTGCGGGATCGACGAGACGTGCCCACTGCGCCTTTCCATATTTCTCGTGCGCAAGAGCAAAACCCGCCACTGTGCCGGGCACGCCCACGGATTTGTAACTCAGATGATGGATGCGCGGCGAGTATGCCCCGGCAGAGTCCGTGAACATCCCCGGTGTCGCTGCTTGCGGGGCCGCCTCGCGAAAATCGATCGTCGTGGCGCGTCCATCGGGGAATCGAATGACCATGAACCCACCACCACCGATGTTGCCGGCCAGTGGGTACGTGACAGCGAGCGCGAATCCGGTAGCGATCGCAGCATCTACGGCGTTGCCGCCGTCCGCCAGCACATTGCGCCCCACTTCACTCGCGATGCTATTCGCCGAAACGACCATCCCGTGCGGAGCCACGGCGAACCGGCTTGCAGGTGTGAGCGCCGGACTTGTCGCAGCCGGAGTAGGCGGATTGGGCACACAACCCGTCGAGAGTGCAGTCGCGCCGAGAACGAGTGCGAGGCACAGACGAGCGCGAAGTTGAAGCAAGGGTTTAAGCATCAGAGCCTCCGATCCGGGGCAACACTTAACACTTGCACTCACCGATTGGGAAGTCAACCCGATAGCCGGTCTTGGCGTCTGGCACTTGCGAGCTATGATCGAGATACAAACTCACAATGGTAGCTTGGACAAGAAGTGGGACAGTTTGGCCGCGAAAGTTTGCCAAAGAAAGCAAACGATTCCAAGCGATTTGTGTTCACGTTCGCTAATTTTCCCTATGAAAGTGCGCCCGTTGATACGGTTTGATAAAGTTTGCAAAAGATCTGGACGCAAATTCCTAAACCGTTGGCCCGGTGTTCGAGTCACCCCGGGGGCACTTTACAGCAACGGGCACCCACTTCAGGTCACCATAAAAGCGAATGACGACACCGAATATTCCGGCACGCAAGCGATCCGGCGCGGACGAAGAGACGATGACCGAGTGGTTGATGATCCATCAGCGCGAGGTCGCATGGGCCGTAGTGGCGATTGCGATCATCGTTGGTGGTTTCTGGTACTACGAGCGCTCGCAAGCCATCAAGGCTCAGCGGGCTGAGGCGGCATACTTTCAGGCTCGGCAGTCGGCGGCGGCGGGGAACCTACCCTTGGCGGTCTCTGACCTCCAGAAGGTCGTCAGCCGGTACGAAGGAACGAGTGCCGGGACCCAGGCGGCCCTCACGCTGGCGCAGACCTTCTACGATCAGAAGAAGTTCAAGGAGGGGGTGGACGTCCTGAAGGCGGCGGAGGCAAAGGCTTCAGCTGACTTCAAGGCGTCAGTCCACGTTCTCGAGGCGGCTGGATACGAGGAGCTCAAGAACCTGGTCGCGGCAGCTGAGCAGTACAAGCTGGCGGCACAGGTGACACGGTTTCCGGTCGACAAGTCCGAATACCTGGCCTCGGCCGCTCGCGACTATATGGCAGCCGGAAAGACGGAAGAAGCCAAGGCGATCTGGACCGAGCTGGTCAAGGACGAGACCGCACCGACGGCCGCTGAGGCGCGCGTAAGACTTGGCGAGCTCGCGGCAAAGCCGGTGAAGATCTAGTCCGAGTCAGACCCGGATGCTCAAGGGGCCGCGGAATGCCGCGGCCTTTTTTGTGCGCCCGAACCCAGCAGGGATTACATGCAAATACCACCATTCAACGGCCTCAATCCTGTCACTGTGGATATATGCGTATAAGATAGATTATGTAAACCACCTCCACCCTTTAATTGTGGAGAAGTTGATACTGTCCAGTCCTCCACCGCCCAAGACTAAGCCGATTGGTGCGTTAGAGACTCCACCCGAGAAAGCACTTCAGCAGAACTGTAGCGAACAGTAGCTCGACCGTGCCGCGACAGTCTGTCAGTCGATGTCGCGAATCCAACCCTCAAAAACGATCCGACCTTCGCCGCGGAGCGACGGCAGCCAGGAGGCTCCAGCCCGCCTGATACTCACGGTCAATGGGAGCGAGGATCGAGTCCAGAGGGTGGTTTCCCCTCCCGAATCGCCCCAGTCGGAAAGCATGATAGCCGTGGCGACAGCACCCGTGCCGCACGCCAGCGTCTCCCCCTCAACACCTCGCTCGAAGGTCCGGTAAGTGAACTCGCCGTCAGCCCTCCTGGAGACGAAGTTCACGTTGGCTCCATCGATGAGAGACCGATGATGCCGAAGCTCG